>Ga0182006_1000564_pt1 | contig 27706 bp, 27 predicted proteins | sample Sormic07211104_1_FD_123022 | JGI IMG/M metagenome (GOLD analysis project Ga0182006, IMG submission 123022) | Rhizosphere microbial communities from Sorghum bicolor, Mead, Nebraska, USA - 072115-104_1 MetaG | ecosystem: Host-associated > Plants > Roots > Rhizosphere | place: USA: Nebraska...
AACGGCCTTGAGCTTGCCATCCTTGTCCTGGTAATAGCCGGTCTCGGCGATGTTCTTCACATCGTTGGCCGACAGCAGATCAATCTTGTTGTCCTTCAGGAAGTGATCCATCGTATTGCCCGCACTGTAGGGAGACGGCAGTACGTTGGTGGGTGTGGCAATGGTGGGCATGGCGTTCTGGCTGTCCAGGCTACCGTTCTTGACGGCGGCGGCAAAGTCCTTCTGGCCCAGCAAGCCGTCCTGCTGGCTGGTATTGGCCGACTCCAGCTGCTTGAACAGCTGGCCGCCATTGGCCATCAAGGCTTGAGCGGCTTGCTGCACCTCGGGCGGAACGGCCTTGAGTTTGCCGTCCTTGTCCTGGTAATAGCCGGTATCGGCGATATTCTTCACATCGTTGGCCGACAGCAGATCAATCTTGTTGTCCTTCAGGAAGTGATCCATCGTGTTACCCGCACTGTAGGACGACGGCAACACGATGTTGGGCGTAGCGATGGTGGGCATGGCGTTCTGGCTGTCCAGGCTGCCATTCTTGACGGCGGCGGCGAAGTCTTTCTGACCCAGCAAACCGTCCTGCTTGCCGGTGTTGGCCGACTCCAGTTCCTTGAACAACTGACCGCCATTGGCCATCAAGGCCTGTGCGGCTTGCTGCACTTCAGGCGGAACGGCCTTGAGCTTGCCGTCCTTGTCCTGGTAGTAGCCGGTCTCGGCGATGTTCTTCACATCATTGGCCGACAAGAGATCGATGTTGTTGTCCTTCAGGAAGTGATCCATCGTGTTGCCGGCGCTGTAGGCCGAGGGCAACACGTTGTTGCTGGCGACGCTGGTGGGGCTATTCCAAGTGCCGGCGCTACGGGTATTGTTGAACCCGTCCAGACTACCGTTCTTGACGGCGGCATCGAAGTCCTTCTGTCCCAGCAGACCATCTTGCACGCCGGTGTTGGCCGATTCGAGCTTCTTGAAGAGCTCGCCGCCGTTCTCCATCAGTTCCTCGGCCGCCTCGCGAACGTTTTCAGGCAGGGGTTTGAGGCTGCCGTCCTTGTCCTTGTAGTAGCCAGTCTGGGCCATATCACGGACATCATCCGCGGACAGCAGATCGATCTTGTTGTCCTTCATGAAGCTGTCCATCGTCTTGCCGGCGTCGTAACCAGATTGACCGTTGGAGAGCAGACCCTGCATCACTGCCTGCAACAGAAAGTCATCCGCCAGGCCGTTGCGCGGCGTCGTGCGGTTAGTACCGGAATCGTCCGACAGGATTCCCTGGCGCTGGGCAGCAGGAAAGTCCTTGGGACCGAGCAGGCCATCCTGCTTGCCGGTGTTGGCCGACTCCAGTTGCTTGAACAGCGCGCCGCCATTGGCCATCAAGGCTTGGGCAGCGGCCTGCACATCGGCCGACACCGGTTTCAGGTTGCCGTTCTTGTCCTGGTAATAGCCGGTATCGGCGATATCGCTCATCTGCTTGGCTGACAGCAGACCGGTATTGTTTTCCTGCTGGAAGTTGCGGATGGTATTGGCTGCGCTCGCGCTGGAGGGAGTGCGTCCGCCCCCCAGGCCCATCAGACTCAGGATCGCGCCCTTGAGATTGTCGGGGATGGGTAGATTGTTGACCATATCGGAGGTCGTGCCGTCACCCTCCTTCAACAGAATATCGCTGGACTCGGGATCGAGTTGCCCACCCGGTAGAGCACCTGGAAGGAAATTGTCCTGGTCAATGTTGTAGGTGGTCGTGGTGGTGGTCGTGGTGGTGATGTTTACCGACATAGATTTCTCCAAAAGATGGTGGACTATCCGCGCGCCCGTGGCGCGCGGCAGCATCCACTGGTGGAGAGAGTCTTCCCCAACGCCATGCCTTCCACTGCCGCAACACCGATGGACTCCCGAATGAGTGACGCCGCGTCTTGCCAGGTTCCTTTTTTTGAATGCATGCCGCAAGCGCTCACTTGGCCGACAGTTAATGAAGACACGACCAACGACAAGCACGCTCGCTTCGGAGAAGACAGCCGCGCCGGGCGAGGCAATTTGCACAGACGGTACAGGACGATTCCGTCCCGCTTCCATATCGCAGGATATGGATGAGCGCTCGTCGTGGTTTTTGGCTTACTGTTGCAGCATCTTGATCAGCAGGTTGCCGGACGAGGCCGCGCTGGTGGAAGGGTCATTCGGATCCCACACTTCATTGCCCCAGTTGACCAGGCTGCCGATGACCAGATCCTCGGCCAGCTCCCGACCGTTGCGGATCAGGGATTCACCATCGCGCGACATCTTTTTGAGCGTGCGCAGATCCATCTCTTCGCGCCGACCACCGAGCCGCGTTGATGCCTCCGTCGTGTTGACCAGCGCCGCGAAGACCTGATCTATCACGGCTGACATGCCTTCCTGGAGCTGCTTGCGCAGCAACTCCATCTCCTGCTCTGACAAGCCGATATTCCTAAGCGCCTCCAGCTGTCGCATGCCCTGCTGATCCTGCTGTTGTACGCTATCCGATGCCTGCTCCATGCAGGCCTGCGCTGCCTGGGCAAGCGCGGTGAAGTCAGTGTAGGCGGCCGTCGTTGCGGGACCCGGCGGCAGCTGGCTGGGGATGCGTTTTAGTGGCAACTTGAGCTGCGGATCGGGATAAGAGAAGTACATCGTCAATTCGTCGCGTTCCATGTTGGATCCTGGCGCTCAAAGCTGGGCAAAGGCAGGGCTGGAGAGGAATTTGTAGGCGCGATCGATCTGCTCGTACTTTTGCTGGGCTACCGCCTTTTCCGTGTCGCTTTTATTCACCTGTTTATCGTAGTGCCAGCGAAAGGCCAGTTTCTTGTAATGGGTCCTGATCGTGGCCTGGTCACGCTCGTCCGGTTTCAGCCCGAGTGCGGCAAGAGAATCCGCCGCCAGTTTGTGCAAGTCCTGTCCGGCGTATTCCTGATCGAAGAAGCCGGTCCGGTTAAATTCCTCGTTGACCTCGACGAAGACCTCTCCGGTAACGTGATCCTTGACAGTGCGCTCCCTACTGACGCCATCGTCCGCAGTCCGCCAGTCTGATCTGGAGTGATGCTCCCCGGTCGTCTGATGAAAGGTATCGTGCCAGGTCGTCTTGGTGACTTCGTCGTAGGTGGTTCGGGAACGCACACCCCGATCATCAGCGGCGCTCCACGCCGTACAACGGTAATGCGTTTGTTCTCCGGGATGGAAGTAGGTCTTCCATTCGGTCGCGTTGGCATGATCCCGGATCATGCCGACAAACCAGCCTTCGTTATTCGGAACGATCGGATCAAAGATGCTGAAATGTTGCAGCGGCGGTCCCTCGCGTCGACTGGTGGTCCAGCGGCGTTGATGGCGGTGTTCGATCTCGTCACGCTGCTGCCAGCCGTCGGTGCCGCTTCTCCAGTCGGTCACGGAGATACGTTCGCCGGTATCGACATGATGGGTAGCATTCCATTTCACGCCATCGCTGTGCCACTCCATTCTCTCGATCCGTTCCTTGGCATCGAAGTGGGCCCCCGGCAGAATGCTTGCGCCAGGCGGCAGTACGGCACGCCAGGGCCGATGGATGGCACGCTCCGCGTCATGGGGCTGGTGACTGGCGTAGATACCGTATTGCTTGAGCTTGCTGTAAAGCTCCTGGATCAGCGTGCTCATTTGTACCTGCAATTCAGCCAGTCGCTCACGAGCCTCGGTATAAGCCTGTTGCGCACGCGGATGGTTACGCATGCGCCGGGACAGATCGGCGGCATCGAACTGGGTACATTTCTTGTACCAAGCACTGTTGCGCATGGTACTGAAGGACGAGGACAGTTTGGCGGCACCCTCGCGAATCTTGGCACGACCCTCGCCGCCGACAGAGAAATAGTCACTGATCGACCGGAGACTGAAATTATTGTAAATGGGCATCTTGGTATCCTCGGAAAGAAGCGGGGCGAAAAATACGTCGCCGACCTGATTTCTGAGTCGCGAAAGACTTGCACCGGTTCCCTTCATAGAAGATGCTTGTGAAAAGATGGCACGGTCTCGCGATGAAATGTGGAGGATAGGGAAACTCTCGTTGCCCGTCATGAGACCGACCGGGGCTGTCAGCCCCCCTCACCCCATGCGAAGAAATGACATGCACCGCGCCACCATCTCACCACGATGGATGAAACCGGTTCCCGCTATCTCGGTGGCGCGCGCCGCACATCAGGGCGTGGCGGACTGCGGTGCCATATTCAGATTGCGCCAGACCGGCATGCGCTGTTCGGCAATGGCTTCGGCCAGATAGCGCAATTCGGCATCGATCTCGTGCGGCGCTTCCAACGCCACGCCCGCGCGTTCGACCTTGGCACCTTGACGCTGTACGGCTTGCGCCATGGCCTGTACCCAGCCTTCCGGCTGTAGCACCGCGTGCCCGGCCTGATCGTAAGCTACCCGCTGTAGCAGGCTGGATTTGACGCCATTGCCCAGCAACGGCGAGGCCAGGGCCTGGAAATGATCGCACTCGCGGGAACGGGCTGCGATCACCCTGTTCAGGCGCGCTGCAGGTGCCTGATCGTTCCCGGCCGCGGAAAGAAAGAATATCGAAGCTTGCCTGCCGGCCATCAATAAGCTCGCCATCGACGCGACCTCGCGCAAGCCATATCCACGGCTGCGGATTTCTGGCAGAGCGGCCAGCTCGACCAGCGAATGCGGGCGCTCCAGCAGCGCCTCGATCATCGGATCGGCCAGGCGCGCATCGGCGTTGATCTTGCCGATCACCAGCGTCAGTTCCAGATTGATCCGTGAGCGAGGCAGGGTGAGCGCCACACCGCAGCGTTCCAGCCAGGCATCGCGACGGGCCGGGCTCATCATGCGCGCGCCGCGGACATAGATATCCTCCCGGAATGAGCTGTTGCGCAAATGGTCCCATGCCAGCTCACGCATTGCGCTGTTGGGCAGGCCGGCCAGCAGGTCGCGTTGTCCCTGTGTCAGGTACAGCTCCGCGAAACTGTTCTCCAACAACGCCGAGCCAACATAATCAAGCTTGACCGCAGCCATTGCTTGGATCACATCGATGGAATACAGCGCATCCCATCCCTGGTTGAGATATTCGTGGGCCAGGTAGTCCACGTGTTTTCCACCCAACATCTCCAACCGTAGCCCTAGTCCATCGCTGGCAGCACGGGCGAAGGCGGCGGCATTCTGATCACGTAGCGCCCCGACCAGTGCGCAGCCCTGCGCCACCTGGCGCTCGCAGGACTGCGTGCTGTCGCGGCCGAATTCGCGCAGGAGGCGCTGCAGGGAGAGCGCCGAACTCCAGCCAGGCATGGCGTTGTAGTTGAGATAGGCGATGCCGCCCGGCTTGAGGTAACGACGCAGGAATTCGGCGATGTACTGGCGGTTGGTGGCATCGACCCAACTGTAGACGCCGTACATGGTAACGAAGTCGAACTGCGGTAGATCGACCTCGCCGCCTGCCATCTGCTCGAAACTGCATTCGAGTACGGTCAGATTGTCCAGCGATGCGGCGTCCACCATCTCGCGTGCGGTCTGGACGTGGGTGGGCAGGAAGTCAACGGCATAGAAGCGCCCTTGCGGGTTGGCCGCCGCCAGCACCGCCGAGGTCAGGCCCTGGCCACAGCCCAGTTCCATATAGGTGAAGGGTCGATCCAGAGGCACCGGCTCAACACCGAGTATCACACAGCCCACACTCAAATGAACCGGGCTTTGTTCGGCGAAGAAACTGACCGGATAGTCAATGCCATGCACATAGCCATTACTCCATTCCATTGCGGTTGCCTTTCTGTCGTAAGAAAAGCGCCACCCCGGATCTCCGGGCAGGCGCTGCACATGCAACACACTGCATGCAGTTGTACTGATCCGCTGGCCTATTTGCGGGGCATGCGACGAATGCGGTGCCAGGGGAAATGCTCATCCAACCCGGGCTGCTGCAGCCTGTCCACAGGCAGTGCCACAGCTGAAAAGCAGTGGCCGTTTCCTACATCGTCGAGCGAATGTGATTGGGGCATCATGGTCGTCATCCAGTCAGATCAAGCAGGTAAAGAAGGCGCAGCGCAGTGATTTCTACGATATCCGGCTTATGCCGGTTCGGCGGCGAATGCGGCCAGAGACACCGAGTCGAAAGGGAACATTGCGAGCAAACAGACGCTTACCCACAGTGGCCCGAAGATCCGCATCTGCAGGCCGGACATCAAGCTCCTTGCCGGCGAGTGAAAACAAGCGTTGAAAAGGAATGGTCGGTGGCCGCAGCGCTGATCAGATTGCCGCTTGCGCAGCATCCTCGGCCTTCTTGATGAACTTGGTGAACACTGTGACGTTGTCGACATTTGTCACCGCAGCACTGATGGCCGATTCGATTTGCATAGAGCGTCCAGCGCCCTTGCGAACGCCGTCACCCACGCCAACCGAAGAAGTCGCATTACTGATCATCCATGTCTCCTTGCAGCAGTCGCGTCTGGCACGTACTGCTTATTGCTGGTCGTTGACGTTCTTGGCCATGGCGCTGAAGATCTTCAGCTTGGCCAGCGATGTAGCCTGCTGCGACACCCACAGCTGGAATTCCATGGCATTTTCCGAGCCCGCCTGGGCATTCTGCACCATGGGATCTTCACCACCCTGGCGCAAGCTGGGATTGCCGTAGGACTGGGACGAATTCGTCATCTGGCTTTGATAAGTGCTCATCAGCGTCTCCTTTCGTGAGAACGTCACTTGAAAAAAGAATCGGCAGTGGCAGTGGCGGCACCGCTGTGGATGCCGCCACTTGCCGGAATCGTTCCGGTCGTTACCGGTCTTAGATATTTTGAATGGCGTTATCCTCCCCTTTCTTCACAAATTTGGTATATGCGGTAACGGCATTGACAGCGGTTTCAGCTGCGCTTTCCATACTTTGATCCGCAATTGCATGTCCAGAGCCTGCAAGAGAAGCACCACCTACAGCAGCCATAACAACCTCCATGAATGGTAAAAAAAAGTACCGCACCACCAGAACAGCAGAACGGTCACTGATGGGTGGGAAAGTCGACTCCGACAGTTCCATCTTCGAGATTATTTTCCTTGTGGACCGGTCAGGCGGATTGTCCGCGAATCTCCCTGTATGGACTTGTCTGGCTGTCCGGTTCCATTCTTGGCACGCGCTTGCGATCAAGCTGTGAGGCGATGTGACGAAATGAAAGAGTCGCACGGAACCGTTGCGGCCCCCGGGACGACCTATCGGGGCAGTAATGATGTTCCCTTCAACTCTTACAAGGAAATAACATGAGCTTAAGTATCTCGTCTGGCGGCGTCAGCAGCATCCCGACCGGCGCTGAAATGGATTCGTTCTCGTCGACCCTGAAAAATGCATCATCCGGCGACCTGCTCAAAGCCCTGGGCAAAGAAGGTATGGAGCCATGGCAGAAGGATGCCATCCTCAAGGAACTGGAAAATCGAGCGCAGCAATCGCAGAAGTCCGATTCCAACAACGGTGCCAACAGCGCCGGCAATGGTGGCGGTAATGGCGGCGATGATGACGAGATCAAGAAGCTGCTCAAGAAACTGACCAAAGGCACCATCAGCCCTGGCGAAGAGCAGAAGCTGGCCGGTGCCCTGGGCGTGGATACCCAGACCCTGGACGCAGCCAAGGGCGGCGACGCTGGCGGTGGCGACACTGGCGGCGGCGATATCAAGGGCGGCTGATTCTGTAGCAGGGTCGCGCGATGGCATGCTCGTTCCTGCCATCGCAGCGCCTGTGCGGTACCGGCAGGCGGCGCAACAAACCATTCGCAATCCCGGCATGCCGGGATGTCGTCGTTGCTCGCGTGTTGCGCGACCAGGGATCGCACGAACTACGCGCGTCACTATCCTGACTCACTCACATTTCCGTTCCGTCCTCGCCAAACAGGTAATGGTCGCGTCGCCAGCGCAGTGCCAGACTTACCAGAAAATCAAACAGTTCCAAGGTCGATTCCAGCGAGGCCGAACTTAGTGAAAAGCGGCAGATGAGGATGATGCTGTCCCTCTGCGCCTGATAGGTGAAGGCCGGACAATTGGCGTTGAAGAGATACATGTTGGTCTCCAGCAGACGCAGCAATATCTGCTCTCGCTGAAATTGAGGCAGCGAACCGAACTCGCAAGACAGCAACACGCTGTCAGGCACGATCAGCCCACCGTGGTAGAGATTCAATTCCACCCCTTTCACTTGCATGGTGGTCGCCTGATGCGTGGCTCCCTGCAACGGTAGGCCGAAATGTGCGCCCAGTTGTTCAATCAATTGTCGGTAACGGCTGATCGTCATATTTTGCTTGTTGTAGGCCCGCGTTTTTTGCGTACGCCAGGCGGTGCCGGTGCGGGGCAAGCACCTCCAACCCCGTCACCGGCAGCCGGCTGCACGACGTCCTTGTAACGTCCTGCTCCGGCCTGCAGTCTTACTTGATGTCTTCCGGTTTGGGACTGCTGTCTTCGGTGCATCCCTCGATGAAGGTCCCGACGGGATTCATGAGGGTGTCCAGAGGATGGGTCAAAGCATGAAACAGACCGCCAATGAGCGACATGGATGCACTCCTTTCCTTGAGATGAAGTTGACTCGACATGAGTCGACATGAGTGGCCGCAGCACGGTGCCCTGTTCCTTCCCCGTCTTGTTCCCAACGCCTTCCCGCGCCAACTTCGTCCGGTCATTCCGATTTTATTTCCGTGATGGAACCACCTCTTTTCGCGCCTCTACTCAATGACGCGGGTTCAATGAATTCCCCGCCACTCAACCCGGAAGCATCTTTGGCGTGACATGCACACACCGCCCACCCATTGGCGCGGACATGCCCCTGTTACACGGCAACTGCCTCCGGTTCATCACGCAATTTTAAGAATACAAAGGCAAGAAAAAATGGCACACATTCCTTCCACCAGCGGCGTCAAGCGCGATTACGACGACTACGCCGACACCCCTTCCCAATCGCCCACCCAGGCCACGACGCCCACTGAAACCGGCGGTACGCCGCGCGTATCAGGTTCCGGCTCGCGCGCCTCCGCGCTGCGGGCGGTCTCTGATCCAGTTGTCTCCGAGATCCTGCAGAACATCACCGGCAAGGACGATGGCCTGGCTGCCAAGAACCTGTCGTTGCTGCAAAAGCGCCTCGGTTCCGGCTTCGTCAAGATGATGACCAGCCCCGGCGTGGCCGACCTGGTGCGCGACGTCAAGCTGGAACAGAACTTCGAAACCCAGCGCGGACAGGACGCGGCGCTGGCCAAACATTTTGGTGACGCGTCGGCCGTACCGCTGCCCGCCAACATCAACCCAACCGAATTCGTGGTGGCACCGCTGGACATCATGCCCTACAAAGTCGGCGACTCCGGCGAGTTCCGCGCCACCCTGCTGGAACTCAACGGCACCGGCTACGGCAACATCACCACCATGGAGCCCAACACCCTGGACACCGTGATGAGTTCGTTCGGCAATGTCAGCCACATCCTTGAAAAAGAACCGACGGCACTGTTCCTGGTCGCCTGTTCGGGACGGGAAGATCCGCCCGCATTCGGGCAAAGCAAGAAGATCCACGAAAAGCTGATGATCGCCAATGCCATGCAAACCACCATCGCGCAGGCACAACAGGAGCAAGCCGAGAAGACCGGCCAGCCGGTCCTGGGCGTGCAGGTGCTGGGCGTGGACAGCTTCGATGCCGACGCCCTGGTCATGAGGGACGGCAAGCCGGTCATCGAGAACAGCAAGGCGCTGGAAAAGCCAGGACGCGACAAGGATGGCGTGGAAAACATGAAAACCATTCTCAACGGCCACAGCTGGGACAGCCCCACCCAACCCACCGTACTGGTCGGCTATACAGCGCAACTGGCCAAGGCCATCGAGATCCAGGATGGCACGCCCTTCCTCAATGGCCGCAAGGTCAGCTTCATTGGCAACGACCGGCTGGTGCTCAACATCAATGCACTCAATGAGGGCAGCGGCAAGAAACTCGATACCAGCAAGTTCACCTCCAACAACATCAGCTATGTGCCGGCCGCTTCCAAGGGCCACGCCTACGCTTTCACCAACCAGTTCAACAAGGCCGAGGGTGCCGCCTATCCGGGCTTCTCGCGCGAGATCGTCAATCGCCAGGCGTCCACGTTGGAAGATGTGGAGAAGGAAGTGATGAGCATGCTGGCCGAGGGCAAGCGTGTCATCATCAAGCCCAGTGGCACCGGCCATGGCGACGGTATCCGCGCCTTCGATATTGCCGAGAAGGAGACCCCGGAACTGATCCGCCAGGAAATCAAGGAGTCCTATGAATCGGTCAAGGGGACCTACGGTGACCGTGGCGGCTTCCCCTACACCATCTCCGAGTACCTGACCGCTGACCGTGTCTCCAAGGAGGACTCGCCGCTGAAATCGATGAAGTACGAATTCCGTGTGGCCGTGTATTCGGATTACTCCGACAAGGAAAAGGGCCCCCAGCTCAAGGCGGTGCCGGCGATCATCAAGATCGATGGCGGCTCCAAACTGCGCGAAGGCGAAAGCGGCGACTTCTCCAAGAGCTTCGCCAGCGTCTCGGCCCAGGTGCTGGCCACTGGCCTGCCCGCGTCCGAATTCATGAAGCCACTGTGCAGTGAAGCCACGCTGGACCTGGTCGGTGTGAGCAAGGACGAGATGACCGACCTGTGCAAGTGGTCGACTCGCCTGGTGTCGCACATCCTGGCCAACGTCGACCAGAGCGACACCATCCTCGACAAGTAATTTCCGCAAAGTCAGACAGCGCAATCGCGTGCGGCCGAGCGCCGCACGCGGCTTGTGCCCTTCTCCACCCATTCGACTGACAGGTATTATCATGGCTGCCATTTCACCTCATTCGTCCGGCGACACCAGCCTGGCGAGTTCCTCAGAACAAGCCCCGGTCCAGGAACGTGCCCCCGCTTTGCAAGCGCGGGTGGTTCCGTGGGGACCGGCCCTGCAACTGAACAACAACGACATCTATCCCATCCTCGAACAGAAGTGGAAGAGGACCCTCGATCTGGGCAGCAGTTTCCAGGCGGGCTCATCTCCCAAGCGCCTGCGCACAGAGGATATCGACACGGCCCAGGTGCCGCTGCCGCCCTGCGTCAACTTCGTCCCGGTCGGGGTGGTCGGCGGCATGGGCCCGGAAGCGACACTGGACCTCACCCAGAAACTGTTCAAGACGGCCAAGGAGGTGGGCGACCCGAAGTCCGACCAGGATCATATGCAGGTCATCACGATGAACATCCCCAATCTGATCAAGGACCGTACTGCCTATCTCAACAGCTTCACGGGCGACCGTAACAACGCCGACGAATGGCGCGCCCATCTGCTCAAGAACGATCCCAACAATCCCTATCACGGCTCGCTCGCCGTGGCACAGGCCTGCGTGGCCGCCGGGGCGCATTTCCTCATCTTTCCCTGCAATACCTTCCACGCTTACCACGGCGTGCTGTCGGAAAAACTGAAGGTCCCGCTGCTGCATATCGCCGAAGCCACCATGTGGGCGCTGCGGAAGCAGAATCTGGATCCGGACAAGTCGGTCGGTCTGTTGGCCACCAGCGGCACCATCGATAGCAAGCTCTACCAGACCACGGCAACGCGGATGGAGCAGTACGGCTGCCCCCGCATCAAGTGGGCGCTACCCTCTGCGGCGTCCCAAAAGGACAATGTAATGGCCGGCATCTACGAAGGCGTCAAGTTCGGCGACATGGAGAAAGGAACCAGACTGCTGGACCAGGCGGTTCAGGAACTGGGCAAGGAGCACAAGCTCTCGGCCGTGGTGGAAGGATGTACCGAAATTCCCTTGGCATTGAAGGACAAGGATTACGGCAACATCAAATTGATCGACCCGACCCAGGCGCTGGCGGAGATGGCGGTGGAGTTTTCCCGCAACCTGGCCCGACTGGAAACGAAGTTCGCACGCTAGGCCCGATACGGAAGAGCGACGAGGTCATCTATGTCCAAACAGCAATATGAACAACTGATACACCAGCTCTGCAACCTGTGCCAGATCAAGGGTGCGCAGGGCATTCTGGAGGGCGGTCCGGTAGCGGTGAACGATGTCGTGTTCTCACTGGCCCACCACGAGCAGGTCAGTCCCGATACCCTGCTGGTCTATTGTGATTTCGGCGCGGTGGAAGCCGGACGCGAAGCCCAGGCCTATCGCGCACTGTTGGAGACCAATCTGTTGATGTACGCCGGCAACGGCCCCATCTATACGCTCTCGCCGGCGACTGGTCGCGTCGTCTTTGCCAACCGTTACCGGCTCGGCGGCATGGATGCCGTCATGCTGCGTTCGATTCTGGCCCATCTGGCCGCCAAGGCCATGGACTGGCGCAAGGATCAGTTGCTCGATCCTCCGCCGGTCAGGCGGCATCATGGACATGCCAGCAAGATCCCACAGCTGTGGAGCAGACCCACGCCCACCGACGATGATGCCTACAAGCATTGAAGCGGTGTGCGCCAGTCCAGCTGAACTGGCGTGTCGCTAGGAATCCCCGTCTGATGATGCTGCCTGCCCTCCCCGGCAGGCAGCGTTTTTTCTGCCGTCTTGTTCAGGCCAGGCTGATGATGCCCAGTTCCCCGACAATATCGATGCGGGTGCCGTAGACGGCAGACAAGCGTTGCAGACGTTGAAGGATGCGCTGGGCGTCATCGCCGTGGGCGATGCGCGGAATGCCGCGATCGGCATCGCGTTCACCCTCCCAGTGCATCTCGATGGGATGCAGTACGATCTGTTGCAGTTGGCCACGACTGCCGTAGCGATTGACCGCCACCACGCTCTCATACCACACCTGTTCTTTGAACACGCCGTGTACCCGCCGGTGTTCCATGAACTCGGCTTCGGTCATGGACATCGGTTCGACCTTGTCCTTCTCGTGTTCATCGCGGGTGATGGGCTGCTGCTGGTTCTCCATGAAGAAGAAATTGCCCAGCGAGTAGTAGATCGGCTTGCCCCTGTAGATTTCGATTCCGCGCAACTGGTGGGGTCCGTGGCCGATGAAGGCATCGGCACCATTGTCGATAGCCTGGCGGGCCAGCAGCGGCATGAAGTCCGGCGGCGTCTCGCAGAAATTTCCCGGTTCATGCGTGTGCATGGAAGCGATGGCGAAATCGGCACTCTGCTTGCCCTGACGCAGATGATGGATGATTTCCTTGCGGTCACGCTCGTCCATGGTGAAGGTGAAATCAACGCCCTCGCCGACCTCCTCGCTGGCCCGGTACTTGATATCGAACAAGGTCACCGTGCCATTGCGGGCATCGGCAGCCAGAACGGACTTGCGCATCATGCCCTTGGGCAGCGCATCGCGAATGGCTGCTAGCATCGCCAATCGCTGCGGGGAAACTAGTACATGACGCATGGTGCGCAGGGCATTGAGGCCGGGGCGTCCCGGAATCTGGCCCAGCGGATCGATGGCCCGGGCATTGGCCTCGAAGCGCGACGCCAGCGCCACCATGGCCACACGCGCCGCCGGGATGCACAGGAAGCGCGCCGCGCGGGCCTGCGCCAGCGTCTCGCCGGTTCCGGCATGAACCATGCCGGCTTTGTCGAACAGCGCATCGGTATAGCGCATGCCCTCCACGCCCCAGTCGGTGGTGTGGTTATTGGCACGGCTCATGAGATTGAAACCCATGTCCTTGATATCCTGCGCCACTGCAGGCGTACTGATGAGCCACGAGCCACCGGCCAGCGCCGACGGATAACCGCCGAAGCGCTGCAGATCGATGGCGGTTCCCTCGAAATTGCCGAAGGTGACATCCCCGCTCTTGAGCAGGGCGATCAGGTCCGGGCTCTTGCGCTGCAGTCGGGGAAAGATCGCATCGGTCAGGATCAGGTCGCCAGCGGCCACCAGAGTGAACCCCTCCGGCACGTTGGCATCCATCCACGAAGGGGCCAGTTGTCCTTCTGCGTGGTGGCCGTCTTGCTTGTCATTCATGTCTGCTCTTTCATTACGTTAAGCGGGACGGGACACGGATCAGCGGTCGTTGCCGATATCGTCCCAGCAGGCGCGCGCCAGGCGGCCCAGGGTATTGAAGGCCGACACGTAGCCAGGCATACCGTCAGGCATTTCCCAGGGCACCTGGTCGGTGTAGCCGGTCAGGATGAACAGGGGCTGTTCGTTGCGAAACACGATGCCGCCGTCCATGCGACCACGCTTGCCGGTACCACCCTTGTGCGCGACCTTGGTATCGGAGGGCAGCAGCGATGCCATTTTGGTGCGTAACTTCTGCCAGCTCAAGACCTCGATGGCAAATGCACATTGTTGCGGCGTGCAACCCAGGCGCTGCGCCACTTCGTGATCGGAACAGCCCTTGAGGATCAGGTCATACAGCAGTCCCTGATCGCAGGCGCTGATGGTGGTCACTTCGTCGAGCTTGTGATCAGCCGGCATATCCGGACGCGGCACCGAATTGCGATGGACCGTATTGCGCATACCGATGGAACGACAGAACTGATTGATCTCCTCCAGGCTGATGCGTTCCATCACCATGGCCGTACAGACGTTGTCGCTGACGATGATCATCTGGACCAGAGCGTCACGCAGGCTGATGGTGAAGCCCGGCGTAAGGAACTTGAAGGTCCCCGACACCACGCCCTGACGCAGCCTTTCCTCGTACACGATGGGCGCATTGAGGTCCAGTCGGCCCTGGTTGACGGCGCGCAGCACGGCCATCAGGATCGAGGTCTTGCGGGTGCTTCCGGACGGGAAGGCGACATGTCCGTCGCGATCAGCCTCCTCGCCGGTGAGCAGGTTCTTGACATACCAGGCGGTCACATAGGGCTGCTCTTCGCAGATGGCGTTCAGGCGCGCTACCAGGTCTTGCATCTTGATTTCCTTTTCGACGATTTCCGATTCTGTGCGATGTGAGGAGGTGACGGAATCGCCTCATGGCGCTGGCGTCACCGGCGGATTCTGCTGCATCTCCTTGCGCAGGTGCTCGGCCAGCGAGCCCAGGAAGCTGCTCAAATCGTGCTGCAACCGCTCGAAACCCTCGTGTTTTTCGCAGCGCTTTTCATTCATGTAGACGCTGCGCTTGATCTCGATCTGGATGCTATGTCGTCCGAGCGTCGGTACACCGTAATGCTGGACGATATAGCCCCCCTGATAGGGCGTGTTGATCCTGACGCGATAGCCGCGTCGGTCAAACTCGCTGGCGACCCACTCGGTGAGTGCGCTGCTGGCCGAGTTGCCCTTGCGATCGCTGACCACGATGTCGGGGCGGTCCGCGCCATTGTCCACGTTCATGGCATTGCCCACCGACTTCATCGAATGGCAGTTGATGTGCCAGAAGCGGCCGAAACGCTGGAGCGCTTCATCGAGCAATGCCGCCAGAACGGCATGGTAGGGTTGATAGTAATGGCGCAGGCGATGTTCGACCTCCTCGATCCCCAGCTTGTCCTGATACATCGAGATGCCCGGCAAGGCGTGACGCCGGATCAGGCCCATACCGCGGCTGCATGCCGCCGACGGAGTCAGCGCATGGGGCCAGGGCTGGGCCAGCATCTCCTGGTCGATATCATCGGGGGCGCGATTGGGATCGATGTAGGCGCGTGGAAATCGCGCCGACAGCAAGGCCGCCCCGACCGCCGGCGCGCCCGCCCACAATTCGTCGACATAAGCGTCCCAGGTGGTCTGCAAAGCCTCGGCGGATGCCACGATGCCGCTGTTGAAGGGATACAGCGTGCCACTGTGGGGCGAATCGACCACCAGCGGCAGCTGGGTCTCGCTCACGCCCGGGCGCAGTAATGCATACACTTGATTGACTGACTTGATCATTGCTTTTCCCGTTGGATACTGCGACGCCGTCAGGCGTCATTGAGATGGCATGCGGACCAGTGGCCATCGCCGATGCTGCGCAGCATCGGCCGTTCCTCGCTGCAGCGACGCATGGCACGCGGACAGCGAGGGTGAAAGGTACAGCCGGCGGGTGGGTTGAGCGGACTGGGCAGCTCGCCCTGGATCGGCCGATGTTCCACCACCTTGGCATCGAGCCTTGGCGCATCGGCCATCAGCGCCTGGGTATAAGGGTGATTGGGCCGGGCAAACACCGAACGCTTGTCGGCGATCTCCACGATGCGGCCCAGATACATGATTGCCACCCGATCCGCGATGTATTCCACCACCGCCAGGTTATGGCTGATGAAGAGATAGGTCAGCTGCTTGGTCTCGCGCAATTCCATGAACAGGTTGAGAATCTGCGCCTGCACCGACACGTCCAGCGCCGAGACCGCCTCGTCGCAGACGATGAACTTCGGGTCCAGTGCCAGCGCGCGCGCAATCGCAATGCGCTGTCGCTGCCCGCCGGAGAACTGGTGCGGATAACGACCGGCATAGGATGGGTCAAGACCGACCTGCTTGAGCAGATCGCCGACGAAGGCAGAGGCATCCTTGCGTTGCACCAGTCCGTGATACAAGGCCGCTTCGCTGATGACCTGATCCACGCGCTGACGCGGATTGAGCGAGGCATACGGGTTCTGGAATACCATCTGAATGTTCAGGTGTGTCTGCAGGCTCGGCTGGGTCATATCCTCGCCTTCGAAGGCGAGACTGCCGCTGGTGGCCGGCAGCAGACCGGCAATCATCCTGCCCACGGTGGATTTGCCGCAGCCCGATTCACCGACCAGCCCCAGGACTTCACCGCGTTCTATACACAGCGAGACTTCATTGACCGCGTATACCCGCTGTGCCGGCGGCTTGGCCAGCCCCAGCTTGCCCAGTGCACGTGTGAGCCCGCTGCTCTTGAGGCTGAAGCTCTTGCTCAATTCGTTGGTCGTCAGCATTGTTGTCATCCTCATGCACTCAATGGGTAAAAGCAGCGATGTTTCCGGCCGCCCGCAGCCACGACCGGCGGAATGGTCTGGCAAGCCGGCGCTGCACGACTGCAGCGTGGCGCGAAGGAACATCCGGGCGGTAGTCGCAGCAGGGGCGGCGTGGCACCGGGAATGGAGTAAAGGCGCTTGCCTTGATGCTCGGCCTGCGGCAGCGAGTCGATCAGGCCTTGCGTGTAGGGATGCAGCGGCTGCCGGATGACCTGCTGTACCGGCCCGCGCTCGATGATGCGGCCGGCATACATGACGCACAGATCATCGGCCAGATCCTTGACCACGCTGATGTCGTGGGTGATCCAGATCAGGGCGGTTCCGCTTTCGCGCGCCAGCTGTTTCATCTCGTACAGGATCTGGGCCTGGATCGTCACATCCAGGGCCGTGGTCGGCTCATCGGCGATGATCAGATCCGGATGATTGATGATGGCATTGGCGATGGCAACGCGTTGACGCATGCCCCCGGACATCTCGTGCGGGTACACCCGCATGCGCTCCTCCGGGGCCGGGATGCCGACCCGCTTCAAGGCATCGCAGACGCGCGCATCGATCTCCTTGCGCGATACCTTGCGATGGATGGCAATGGTCTCGCCCAGTTGCGCGCCAATGCGCATGACCGGGTTCAGAGACATCATCGGATCCTGAAACACCATCGCGATGCGATCCCCGCGCAACTGGCTCCAGCGCTTGGGGCTGGCTTGCCGCAGGTTCTCGCCGTTGAAGATGATCTCGCCGCCCGTGACACGGCCCGGCGCGTCGATCAGGTTCATCAATGAAAAAGCCGTCACGGACTTGCCTGATCCCGATTCGCCGACGATGCCCAATACCTTACCTTTTTCCAGCGTGAACGAGACATCGTCCAACGCCTTGGCCACACCCGCTTCCGTGTGAAATTGGGTGACCAGATTCCTGACTTCCAGCAGTGCCATCTTCGCTCCTTATGCATCCAGCTTGGGGTTGAGGACCACGCGCAGCTGGTCGCCCACCAGACTTACCGCCATGACTAGCAGGACCAGCGCCACACCGGGAAAGACGCTGATCCAGTATTGGTTCGACAGCATGTAGTCGAAACCGTTGGAAATCAAAAGGCCCAGGGAAGGCTTGGTCTGCGGCAGGCCGATGCCCAGAAAACTCATGGTCGCCTCCAGCGTGATGGCATTGGCCATCTGATTGGTAGTGGTGACGATCAGCGGTGCCACGCAGTTGGGCAACACGTGGCGGAACATGATGCGGCGCGCCGGCAAGCCTTGGCCCAAGGCCGCCTCGATGTAATCCTTGCCGCGTTCGACCAGGGCCGCGCCGCGCACATTGCGGGCAAAAATGGCCCACTGCACCAGCACCAGCGCCATCAGCGTCTTGTCCACCCCCTGCCCCAGCACGGCCAGCAGCACCAAGGCCACCAGGATCGTCGGCACGCTTAGTTGCACATCGACGACGCGCATGAGCAAGGCATCCACCTTGCCGCCAAAGTAGGCCGACACCAGGCCCAGGCTGGTGCCCAGCACCAGTGCCACCAGCGCGCTGGCCACGCCGATGCCCAGACTGATGCGCAAGCCATAGAGGATGGCACTAAGCATGTCGCGGCCAGCGCCATCGGTGCCCAGTACGTAGTGCATGCTCTGGTCGGTACTGAGCGTACCGGGACTGCGTTCGGCTTCTAGGATGGAGACCTTGGACAGATCATAGGGATCCTGTGGGGCAATCAGGGGTGCGGCTACCGCCGCGACGATCAGGATGGCCAGCAGCAGTGACGCCGCGGTGCCGACGCGGCTCTTGAAGAAGCGTCTGGCCAGAACGCGCCAGGGAGACTCCGAGGCAGCGGTTTCGGTGGACGGCCTGGCGATGCCTGCTCCGGAATGAGCCTCCGATGCCAGTGCGCCTGTCTCGATATCATTCATCATCATTATGTTTGCCTCTTCAAGCCGACTTGGTCCGCAGACGCGGGTCCAGAATCAGATACAACACGTCAACCACGAAATTGATTACCACATAAAGCAGCAAGACCACCATCAGATAGGCCACCACCACCGGGCGGTCCAGCTGCAGTACCGAATCGATGATGAGCTTGCCCATGCCGGGCCAGGCAAAAATGGTTTCGGTGATCAGGGAAAAGGCGATCAGGTGACCGAACTCGATGCCCATGACGGTCACGATGGGAATCATGACGTTGGGCGCGATATGCCGCATCATCAGGCGTACCGCCCCTACCCCCTTGGCACGCGCAAACTTGACATATTCCTGTACCGCCACCTCGCGCGTGCCGGCCTCGGTCATGCGCATCACCAGGGCGATGTTGTGCAGGGCCAGCGTACTGGCCGGCAGGATGATGTATTGCAGCCCTTCCCAGCTAAGGAAACTCACCTGCACTCCCAGCAAGGAAGTGGTCGGACCGCGGCCGCCGGAAGGCAACCATCCCAGATTGACCGAAAATACCAGGATCAGCAGCAGGCCCAGCCAGAACACCGGCACCGTCACACCCAGCACCGAAAATCCCATGGCAAGCTTGTGCACGCGACTACCGGGGCGAAAACCGGACCACATCCCCAGCGGAATGCCGATCAACGCCGACAGCAGCAAGGCCGCCACAGCCAGTTCGAAGGTGGCCGGCATGCGTTCGAAGATCAGGCCGATGGCCGGCTGATTGAAGACGAAGGAATTGCCCAGATCCCCATGTAAGGCATTGGTCACGAAGCGCAGGTATTGCTGGTACATCGGCAGATCCAGCCCCAGCGCATGCGAGGCGCGCTGTATTTCTTCCAGTGGTGCATCCGGTGCGACCAGCAGATGAATGGGGTTGCCCACCAGATTGATCCCGACGAAAGCCAGAATCGACATCACAAAGATCACCAGCACGCTTTGCAGCGCGCGCCTCAACAACATCTCAAACATCGTTCCGCTCCCATGTCGAATTCACGCCGGACTCCTGCTCGCGATCAGGAGGCTGTCCTGGCAGCCCCTCGCAGCTCATGATACGCCGTATCAATGAGCGATACTATATATTATCAAGCGATACCGTGTCAAACAAAGATCACCATCCGAAACATCTTTTCATGCCCTGCGATTCCAGGCGGAAACCCAGTTCCAGAGCGGGATTGCAGCAATCATCGCAGATCGTCTTCGGGCGCGGAGCCGTGGAGAAACCGTGGTTCAGCAACAGAAAAAAGGAGTGCAATCTGCACTCCTTGCGCACTCCTTCCCGGGTCGTATGCGACGATCTTTACTTCTGGCGGATATCCATGGCCATGGTGAATCCGTCAGCGCGCGGTGTCAGAACGAGGCTCTTCTTCATGGCCCAGGATGCATTGAGGTGCTGCAACGGAATGATGGCGACATCGCTCAAGGCCAGGCGGCTGGCCTGCCGCTGCAGATCCGCCCGGGTTGCCTCATCGGTAGTACCCGCAGCGCGTTCGATGAGGGCATCCACTTCCTTGTTGCTGTAGCGTCCATAGTTGCTCACGCCAACAGAGGCTGCCGCGTTGTAGCTGTGGATCATCGACACCAGCCCCGTGAGTGAATCGCCGGTCACCGCCCCGTTGCCGACCAGGAAGGCACTGAATTCAGGCTCGCCGCTGCCGCCACTTCCGAAGGCACGGGTCTGGAACACGGCATATGGCATCGTCGCCACGTCCGTCTTGATCCCCACCTGACTCCATTGCTGGGCGACCGCCTCGCATAGTCGGGCGTCATTGACATAGCGGTTGTTCGGGCAATGCAGGGTCAGCTGAAAACCTTGCGGATAGCCCGCCTGCGCCAACAACTCCCGGGCCTTGGCGACGTCATAGGCGGGCATTCCGAGGTCGGCGTCGTAGCCGAAGAATCCCTTGGGCACCGTTTGCAACGCCGCCGTGGCATCGTCCTTCATGAGGTACTTGATGATGCCGTCGCGATTGATGGCCATCGTCATCGCCTGACGCACCTTGAGATCCTTCATGGGATTCTTCTTCAGGGGGGCACCACTGGCGTCGCGCACGAAGGGCGAACTGTCGCGGAACTGATCCAGCGCCAGATAGTTGAGCATGTAGGACGTCACCGAGACCAGCTTGAAGGCACGCAGCGATGTCTCCATGTTGGCGGTGATATCGTTGATGATGTCCAGCGAGCCCGACAGCAAGGCGGCTGCGCGAGCCGGCTCACGCGGAATGAACTGGAAGCTCACGGTATCCCAAGGCTCCTTCTCGCCCCAGTACGTCGGATTCTTGGTGAGCACGAGTTTCTGTCCATGCAGCCAACTGCCGAAGCGATACGGTCCGGTGCCGATGGCCGATTTACCATTGGCGAAGCTTTCTTCGCTGACGTGCTCACCCAGGGATCTGGGCAGGATGGCGATGAGGCCGAGATTGTCTGGCAGCGTCGGGCTGACGTGCTTGGTCTTGACCTGCACGGTCAGGGGCGCACTGACACTGATGGCGCTGACTTCGCGCAGATAGGAGCGGAAGGTGCGCGGTCCCGAAAGATTCATGGCGCGCTCGATCGAATACTTTACGTCCTCGGCCGTCATGGTCTGCCCATCATGGAACTTCACATCCGGCCGCAACCTGAATTCCCAGGTGGTCGGATTGAGCATGCGCCACGACAGCGCCAGGCCAGGCTTGGGACGCAGCTGATGATCCTGGGCCACCAGTGAGTCATAGACGTGAACCCAGATGTTGCGGTTGGCGCTGTTGAGCACATGGGGATCGGCCGAGGTGATCTCCGCCTTGAACCCGATCTTCAGTTCAGCCGCCTGCACGACCGACCCCAGCAGCCCAACGGCAATACAGGCTGCGGCAAATACTTTCCTCACTACCTTGAACATGTTGCGACCCTCTCCTTGACTTCGATTAAACAGTTGAAGCTGCCGCCATCAGCTCATTGCCTGTCACCCTCTGGCCGGTGCAGCAATGCGTCCGGCCAGAGGCAGAACACAAGAACCGTATTGGCGCGCCCGCTTATTTCATGACGGCTTCGCCTCGTTGTCGCTCGCATCAACCATCCTTACCAGCGGCCGCCAGATGAGCACATGGATATATTTCGTCCGGCGCTCAACGATATCCCAGATTCATTGACAATTGGCGCGCCGCCGTTCGCAGCATGCCTGCCATTGTCGCGACCTCCTCGCCACCGATACGGCTGGCCGGGCCGGCCACGCTGATGGTGGCCATCACCTCGGCATTGGCATTGAAGACAGGCGCTGCAATGGCCACCGAATCGACCGACATCTCACCGTAGGAGACCGCATGCCCCGCCTGCAGGACCTTGGCCAGCGCCTGCTTGAGGCTGCTGCGATTGACCAGCGTGGCCCCGGTAAAGCGCTTGCGTTCTGTGCGCAGGATATGATCCTGAATCTCCCGCGGAGCATAAGCCAGCAGTACCTTGCCTGACGCTCCCGCATAGAGCGGTCGCCGGTTACCTGGCTCGCACGGAGCGCTGACCGGCTCTACGGATTCCCAGCGTGCAATGCAGACCGATTCCAGACCATCGCGAATGCGCATCTGTACGGTTTCCTGGCAGGTAGTACCGATCTGACGCAGATATTTCTTGCCCAGTCGGGCCAGACTGATCTGACCTTCGGCCTCCACCCCCAGGTACAAGGCATTGTGGCCCAGGCAATAGACAGGTGCCTGGTGATCACGACATACCAGACCACTCTTCTCCAGCGTATAGAGCATGCGGAACGCCCGCGCCTTGGTCATCCCCGAGCGTAGCGACAACTCCGTCACACCCAGGCCGGGACATTTCGCCACCAGCAGGAGCAGCCCCAGCGTCTCTTCAACTGCATCGATTGTGTAATCAGTCATGACTCTGATGTCTCGGCAGGAGTCCAGCGCGGTTCTCCGGCGCTGCATAGGCAGGCCGACGTTCCAGAAAAAAGCCAATCCCGCAAGCGAGATTGGCAAAGAGGAGACACCTCAAGAAAAACGGAACCTTAGAAGCGATGCAGGATGCCCAGCGCCAGGGCATTCTGCGACTTGTCCGCGCCCGGCGCGCCATTGCTGGTCAGGCCCGGGCTGTACATGTCGGAGGCCCGCATGTTGGCCACCATCGCATACAGCAGGCTGCGCTTGGACAAGTTGTAGTCGGCACCCAGCACCAGCGTGGTGAGCTTGCCCTTGTTGGATGCACCCACGAAGTCGTAACGGGAATGGATCACGCTGCCCTTGAAGACCCAGTTACCCAACTTGTAGTCGGCACCGACGTCATAGATATCAGCACGCGAATTGTTGATGCCGCCCGCAGTGAATGCCGCCACGCCGCTGGTGGCGGTCGCTGTACGTACAAAGTTGACCGCAGTACCCGACGAGGCGTTGACCAGCGGCTGCTTGACCAGCGAATAAGTACCGCGCAGGGTCACCGGACCGATATCGTAATTGCTGCCCAGCATCCAGACCTTGGTGCAGGTGTCGCCTGCATTGCCCAAGGTGGAAGTATTGCAGCCGGCGTTGGTGGCCGCGCCCTGATCACTGCTGGTATTGGTGGTGGCCGAGCCGACGGTCGCAGCCTTCTTCGACTGCCAATAGGCGAAGCCGATGCCGAACGGGCCATTGTCATAGTTGGCACCCAGTCCCAGCGACTGACCGGTGCTGTTGGAGCCGGCCGTTTCGCCGAAGGCGTAAGTGAAATTCGCCTGGAAGCCACCGAAGTTCGGCGTGGTGTAGTAGATCATGTTGTTGGCACGTTCGCCGGTGGCACGATCCAGATTGTTGCCATGCGCCTTCCCGGTGAAGGGCAGCATGCGCGATGCGGTGGAATACTGATTGGCGATGAAATCCGTGTAATCCTTGCGGCGACCCAACTGCACATCACCGTAGTTTCCCGACAGACCCACCGTGGTGCGGCGACCGAAGGTGGCACCATTCTGCGTGGAGGCGCCGTTATCCAGCGTAAAGCCGCCTTCAATGACGAATTCGGCCTTGTTTCCGCCACCCAGATCCTCGGCACCACGGAAGCCGAGACGCGACTGCGTGTACTGACCCGAATCGATGCCCACGCGGTTACCTGTGCTGGTACCGGTGGTAGCCACTTTGTCGACATAGCCCAGACCAGCCGTGGCAATGCCGTAAATCTCCACCGAGCTTTGCGCACAGGCGGTCCCCACGATGCCCAGGCAGGCCAGTCCAATTGCGGATTTCTTCACATCTCTCTCCCTTGATACCAGATTGTCGATAATAGAAACATCACCCCAATGTCTCACTAAGCAAACCAATGTAACGATAGACGATATGTTAAACAGCTGTATTGAGATCGTCAACGATGTTTCATCAAAAAATATACGGTATTATCATGTGAAACAGAAGTGACTATTCAGGTGCAGAAAATACACCGGAAGATGCGCTGGCAGGCGACTTTGCCCAAAACGAGACCATACCCGGCTTCAATGTTGGCTGAAGCGGGTGTTTCATTGAACGAAGAGCGCTGGCGTGCTCCGTACATTGCGTCGATGACTACCTCAGGCCATGTATCCCAGCCTATTGACACCTGAGTACAAGGAAAGCGAGATGCAACACGACATGCCGAAAAAGAGGCAACAGCGCCGCGTACCGGACGCCGATCTGGCCGCAGACGACGCTGGCTTGATGGCGAGCATCGCCAAGGGCGATGTGCTCGCTTTCGAGAAATTATATAAACAGTATGGTCCGCGGCTGACCGCGTTCCTACGTCGCTTCACCGCCCACCCCCACCTCATAGATGAGATCATCAACGACACCATGTTGGTGGTATGGCAGAAAGCGCACACCTACAACCAGACCTGCAAAGTCTCGACCTGGGTGTTTTCGATCGCCTATCGCCAAGGTCTCAAAGCACTGCGCAGCTTGCGGCAAAAGACAGAGATCTTGGTCGACGAAGATGAACTCAGCGACATGCCTGAGCCGGAACAGCAGATGAACCATCTGCAAATGAGGAAATTGCTGGAAAACGCGCTGGGGGAGCTATCGCTGGAGCAGCGTAATGTGATCGCCCTGACCTACTACCACGGCATGGCCTACGACGAGATCGCACACACCATGAGATGTCCGGTCAATACCATCAAGACCCGAATGTTTCATGCACGGCGCAAGCTCAGATCGCTGCTGCATGCGTATAAATGAAGGACCAAGAGGCGTTCCAGGCCGGACCGGGAACGTGTCCCGGGAGGACTCGACTCATCGCGCGAGCAGTCCGGCTTGAAAGCTATACAGATAAGGCCTGTGTTTCTCAGGCCAGCGCGTCGACGTAACCGAGCAGTTGGGAGAAACGGGCGGCGGACTGGGTGATGATCTTGACGTACTTGTCCAGTTTCTCTTTGGGAACGCGGCTCGATGGCGCCGTCATGGACAGCGACGCCACCACATTGCCTTGGGAATCGCGCACCGGAGCAGCGACCGCCACCATGTCCGCCGTCTTTTCGGAATGGGAAATGCTGAATCCCTCCGCCAGGATCTTCTTGAGTTCCTTCTTGAGATCGGTCTGCTTGATGATGGTGTTCGGGGTGAATTTCTCCAGCTTGCCGGAGAGGATCTCGGCCTGCACATCGGCCGGCGCATAGGCCAGCAAGAGCTTGCCGGAAGCCCCTGCAAACAAGGGACGACGATCACCCAACTGGCTGTGAACCCGGATCGCATGCGGTGCATCCCACCACGCCACGCAGACCGTATCCATGCCGTCGCGCACCCTGACCAGGACGCTCTCGTTGCATTCGTTTCCGATATCCTGAAGGATGTCACGGGCCACGCTGACCAGGCTCAACTGGCCCTGCGCGGCGGTTCCCAGAATCAGCGCACGATAGCCGAGGCTGTAGGTCGCCATGGGCAACTGACGCCGTACCAGACCGCGCTCCTCCAGCGTAGTGAGCAGCCGGAAGGCTCGTGCCTTGGTATTGCCGGAGCGCTTGGCCAGCTCGGTCACGCCATGCCCCCCTTCTTCAGCCACCAGAAACAGCAGCTCTATCGCCTTGCTGACGGCATCGACGGTGTAACTCATAAATCAGTTTCCTTGTTGTTCAACGCGATCGTCACGAGACCTTCGCCAGCGCCTGGTCCCGCCCCACGGGTTGGCCATTTTCGCAGAAATAGCGGATGGCGGTCGCCCGCCCAGGAGAATCAGGTCACGGCATCTGGCACCTGGTCCGTAACCTGCCCGATGAAACGGAAGATCAAGAGCAAAACGATACACTGTTTCCCTGACGGAAACAATACAAGTCTGTGGCATGGCGGTGCATCTGCTTGGCGAACCAACTGGCGCGCCATCGCCACTGACCGTGGCCAGGCATGCAGACCGTGACAGCCGATGGCGCAATCCGGGAGGAGACGCTCAGATGAGAAAATTTGCAGTCCGAGTAAGAACGGCCGAACAAGCCTATACCTACATGGAACTTGCGCACAGCAGCGGCGACGCGGCGGCGGCAGCTTGCGATCGCTTCGGACCGTGCGGCGTGACGGTCATCCCCCTATCCGGCCATGGCTACCGCCCTGCCTGAGATCGCCAGCCTATACGCCCTGGCGGCGCTCAAGCCAGGCTTGCCACCGGCTGCTGCCCGAACGCTTCAGCCAGAAGAAACTCCACCAGATGCCGCGCACAGGTAGCCGGTTCCGCCAGTTGCCCCTGCGCCCGCAGGCTAAGAAACAGTTCCCGCAAAGGAAATCGCTCGGCGGGAAGCTCCCGCAGTTGCGCCTGCATGTCGGTATCGACCACCCCGGGCGCCAAGCTGCAGATGCGCAGCCACGGCAAGGCATCCTGCGCGACCGCGCGTGCATGCTGGTCCAGCGCGGCCTTGCTCGCGCCGTATACCGACCACCCAGGATAAGCGTGGCGACCAGCGCCACTGGACAGATGCAGGATGCGGCAAGTGCATCCGGGGCGGGCTTGCACAAGTGTCGCCACCCTGGCCGACAGCATGAGGGCCGAGCCGACATTGAGCATGACAGCCCGGGCGACGTCATGGGCGCACTGGAATGGCAACGCAGCGCTGGGTTCGATCGTGGCAGCGTTGTTGATCAGCAGCACCTGCCCCTGATCTGCGAAAAAGGCCGCCAATATGCCACTGTCTAGCCAGCTGCCCAGTTGCCGGGGATCGGCCAGATCGATCGCCTGTTCATGCAACAACCCGGGCCAGTGCCGGGCCAGCGCGTCATTGCGGCCACGTGCCAGCCCCAATACCGCAATCTCGCGTTGCATCAATTCGGCGGCGATGGCCGCCCCAAGACCACGGCTGTGGCCGGTCACGATGGCTTTCATGTTGACTCCTGCGGTCGGATCCTGCCGGTGGGGGAACCGCCGGCGCTGCGATGCCACTCAACGAGAAATGGTCCGCCACGGCACGCTCTGCTCCGTTGGCGCTCCCCGAGGCAAACTTCTGCTGACAAAAACCATGAACCATATCGTCGGTCGCGTACTGGAGCAAAGAGACTATCGGGCCATTCATCTGGCGCGACATCTGTTGCCCTTCGAGGATCACAAGTTCCTTCAACCCGAGCATGCACGCGTCATCGTACGCGGGCAGGGCCTGCATGTCTGGGACGAGCAGGGCCATCGCTTGCTCGATGCCATGTCCGGCCTGTGGTGTACCACCCTCGGCTACGGGCGGCAAGAGCTGGTGGACGCGGCCACCAGGCAGATGACGACCTTGTCCTACTGCAGCCAGTTCTTCAACACCACCCACCCTGCCGTAGCCGAGCTGTCTGGCCGATTGTTCGAGCTGCTGCCGGCCTGTTACAGCCGCGTGCTGTATTGCAACTCGGGCTCCGAGGCCAACGAGACGCTCATCAAGGTCGTCCGCCGCTACTGGGAACTCGCCGGCCGCGCCGGCAAGCGCGTCATCATCGGGCGTCACAATGCCTATCACGGTTCGACGGTTGGCAGCGCCTCCCTGGGCGGCATGAAGATGATGCACGCGCTGGGTGCAAGCCTGCTGCCCGAGGTCGCGCACATTGAGCAGCCCTTCTGGTTCGGCTATGACGGTTCGCTGGGCCAGACCGAGTTTGGGCTGCATGCAGCGCAAGCCCTGGAGCGCAAGAT
>Ga0182006_1000565_pt1 | contig 27608 bp, 23 predicted proteins | sample Sormic07211104_1_FD_123022 | JGI IMG/M metagenome (GOLD analysis project Ga0182006, IMG submission 123022) | Rhizosphere microbial communities from Sorghum bicolor, Mead, Nebraska, USA - 072115-104_1 MetaG | ecosystem: Host-associated > Plants > Roots > Rhizosphere | place: USA: Nebraska...
CGTATATTCCACACATAGTGATAATATTTTAGATTGTTAACTAATTAATTCTTCATATTGAGCGCTGATTTTATCAAGCGCACATTTCTGATATACATTTCTCCTAATCTCAGCTGGGTTCCATTGGCCTTGAGTGCAGGCCTGGATAATTCGCCGCCTAAAGCCTGCCAGATCATCCTGTTCTAAAACAAAACCGTTAAAGCCGTCGATAATTAATCCCGGAATGCCACTCACTCTAAAGGTTACCACCGGCAAGCCTACGGTAAGCGCTTCTAAAACCACATTCGGGAAACCTTCTGTATAAGAACTCAGCACCATTAAATCGTGCTGAACCATTACCTCGTGAATGTTTTTAATTTCTCCTAAAATTTTGAGCCTGTGATCGAGCTGCAGTTTCTTAATTTTAGCTTTAATCTGCTCCTTTAATACCCCAGTGCCTACAAAATCGAGGTGATAATTTTCGGGCAAATGTGCCATAATATCAACCAGTCGCTCCAAACCTTTTTCCAGCGCAAAACGGGCCACAACTAATAACCTATATACCTTATCAGGTGCTTTAACCTCTTTTAATTTATTGGTTTTCAATACCGGATTGGCAATTACCTTAATTAGTTCCTGATTAACATTATAAGTATCGATCAATGATTGTTTCATTTCTTCCGACTGGCAAACGATCTGTTTGTAACCGCGATAACTTGCGCTGGCAAAAAGTTCGTAAAACCTCGATTTAAATCCTTCAAACAATCTCTGTTCGTGCGGAATATTAGAAGCCCTGGCAATTAGCATTGGAATTTTTAAAAACCTGCCAACCAGTGAGACTAAAATATTGATGTGATCAGTTGTAGAAAAAACCGCATAGGGTTCTTCTTTTTTTAGCAAGTTATAAAGTGAAAAAAAAGATTTAGAGGCCTTTTTGGTTTTTAGATCAATAAAACGAACAGCTTCCAGGTCCATCGAGAAACAATTCACGGTCGAATCTAAAATCACGATGGTCACGTCAAACTTATCTTTGTTAAATCCCTGGGCCAAATTCCAGAACACCCGTTCTGAGCCGCCCGAAGTTAATGAGCTGAGTACAAAGAAAACTTTCTTTTTAAGCTTAACTTCTTCTTTAATAGTTTTTTGTGGAGCGTACATATTATTTTAGTTGATGACAATCCTATTAATCGTTAACCAAATAATTTTAAAATCAGTTAGGATATCATTGTGATTGATATACCTCATGTTCTGTTTAATTTTTGCGGGGATAATTCTTTCGATGTAATAAGTTTCAGGATCTTCGGCATGTTTTAGCAGCTCATTTTCGTTGCAGAACTCAACCGAGGCCCAATCAGTAATACCCGGTTTAACGGATAAAACGTAACGCTGTTCTTCATTGTAAAGATTCACGTATTTTCTAACTTCCGGTCTTGGTCCAACAAAACTCATCTGCCCTTTTAAAACATTCAATAGCTGGGGCAATTCATCTAGCTTGTATTTCCGTAACCAGTAGCCTATCCTTGTAATGCGGTTATCTCTGTTCCCGATGGTGAGTAAGCTATTGTTACCCTGTATTACATACATGGTTCGAAACTTTGCCAGATGAAAATCTTTCATGTTCCGTCCAACCCTGATCTGTTTAAAAATAACAGGACCTTTCGAGTCGAGCTTGATTAGGATAGCAATCAAGATTAAAATCGGACTGAACAACACTAAACACAGCGTTGCAAAAACCACATCGAATATTCTTTTCTTATTTATTTTCATGATGCTACTGCCATTTGTTTATGTCCTGAAAAGCCACCTTCTTCAATTTCTAAATGGCTATTTAATTGAATATGCACACAGCTGATTACCGAAGTGATGATAAATTCTACCTCTGTAGCTGTTAATTGCGGATAAATGGGAAGAGAAATCTCACAGGCATAATTCTGATAGGCCATTGGATAATCTTCAATTTTATAACCCAGGTTTTTAAAGAGCGTAAGCATTGGCATCGGGATAAAATGAACATTGCTCGCAATCCCCAAAGATGCCAGGTCATCAATGATCTGATCTCGCTGTATTTCGGTTAAACCTTTAACCCTCAAGGGAAAAAGATGGTAACAGGATTCGCGTTGTGTACTCACTAAAGGTGGTGCAATAAACCAATCTTCGTGCTGAAAGCCATTACAGTAGTGCTGTGCAATTTTCTTACGCTGAGGTAAAAGATCCTGATTATATTTTCTGATCTGTGCTAAACCAATTGCAGCGCAGATATCAGGCATATTGATCTTTAGTCCCTGAAACAGGATATCGTACCGCCAGCCAGCACCTCTTGATTTAGAAAGCGCATCTTTGTTCTGACCATTAAGTGTGTACATTTTTAAGTAGCTGTATTCTTCCTGAGGATTAAATGCAGCTGGGAGATTTAAGCAGATTGCGCCTCCTTCGGCTGTTGTAATATTTTTAACAGCATGAAACGAAAATATCGTTACATCGCACATCTGTGCAGCCGGTTTATCGTAATATAAACTGCCTATTGAATGGGCAGCATCCGAAATCAGTAATATTCTTTTAAGCAAAGATTGCTTATCTGATTGGCATTTAAATTTTTTCTTAATATCAACACGGTTAATTAATTCTTTTAGAGCAGTATAATCACACGGCCATCCGGCAATATCTACTGCTATTATCGCTTTGGTTTTTGAAGTAATTGCCGCCTGAACCTTTTCCGGATCGATATTAAAATCATCAAGCACATCAACCATAACCGGAGTTGCACCGCAATGAAGAACAGCTAATGCCGTGGCACTATAGGTATATGCCGGTACAATTACTTCGTCGCCAGCTTTTACACCAAACCACTTTAACATTAAAATAGCACCTGATGTCCAGGAATTTACACAGATCACCTCATCAGTTCCAGTTGTCGCCTTAATTTCATATTCTAGGGCTTTAACTTTTGGCCCTGTAGTAATCCATTTGTCGTTAAGTGTTTCCAATACCTGATCAACCACAGTTTGATCGATAAAAGGCGGAGAGAATGGGATATTCATATTCGTCAATTTAATTGTGTTAATTATATTCAACCAAAATGGGGTCTTCCATTTTAATTTTGGAGAGTTGTAGAATGGCAAAGTATAGGAACAATGTTGGGCCACTCGTTGCCAGAAGCCATTCGTTGTGAAAAAATGAGTTGATGGAAATGGCTAGAAAAGAACAGCTTAAGCAAACGAGGAGTGCATTTTTCTTATCTTTGATGTGCAGAAAAGCATAAAAAATGATCCTCCCTACTTTTCGATATAATAAAATAAGCAAAATAAAACCCAGCAAAGGCCCCAAATAAGTAATAAACATTAAATAGGCATTATGGGATGTAATGACGATAGGCCCTTTTTTGTAAACAAAGTTGTGTTGCACAACATCGTTCCAGGTTTTTCCATAAAACAGTAGTCCAAGCGGATATTCGCTTATAATTTGGATGTTTTCTCCCATTAAATCGCCGCGCTCTTCTTTACCTCTTGCATTTTCTGCACTTTTATTTAAAATATTCTGTTGCTTTTTACCTTCAGAAAATTGTTCAATTGAGCTTTGTGCAATAAAAAATATGGCGCAAAACATACCAAATATTAAAATGGATTTGGCTTTATAATAGCTCAAAAAAAATAACCCGGTTACCACTGCAAAAGCGACCAAAACCGACCGTTGCATACCAAAGAAGATAAGAGAGAGCGATAAACCAAATAAAAGAAGATTAATTAGCCAGCTTCTTTTAAACAGGATGGCATTAATCACAAGAAAAGGTGTTAAAGCAGCCATCTGGTAGCCGAAAGTAAAAATAGTGGTCGATATGCCTGCTGGTGCCTGCAATACGTCTTCCTGTACTAAAAGCGACCGGACAGGCGCCATATTGTACTCATGATCGATAAACATAATGATTCCCGAGAGTAACAATATGCCGAAGAAAAATCCAATTGCGATATTCATTCGCTTTAAGTTGGTACCGATAACGTAGTTGAATAATAAAGCAAAGCAAGCCGCGACAATTAATAATGCAAAAAAACCAGTAACATCTGCCTGACCTATAAGGTAAAAAAACAGGGCCGCAATAAAGAAGACAAATAATTCTTTTCCATATAGGAAACCTGTTTCTTCAGTGCGATAGAAATAGATTAACGGCACCAGGAAAACAATTGGTGCCGGAATTCTGAAAACCCCGGTCATGAAGATGTTGAATGTTGTTGCATAAACATAGGCAAACAACAAAAAGAGAAACATTATTTTCTTAATCATGACATAATGAGTTGCTCCCAGTTGGCAGAAATACGTTCAATAGAATTTGTTTCGTTGATCGACCTTGCTTTTTCTGAAAATTTATTTTTTAAATCACTGTTATTAAGTATTTTATCAATAGACAATGAAAGTCCTACTATATCTTTATCAGCCACCAGAAGTCCGTTAATTCCATGTTCGATAATCTCTGAAGGGCCAAACTCACAGTTCATTGCTACACAGGCACAGCCCATTCCCATGGCCTCTACCAGTACATTTGGATAACCTTCATTTCTGGAGGAAAGCACAAACACCTCGGCCTGTGTATAATAGTCTTGCAGGTTGGATTTAAAACCAATCAGCTTAACTTTATCTGTTAGGTTTAAATCGGCAATTTGCCTTTCAAGATTTGCTCTGTCTGGCCCTTCTCCAGAAATTAAAAGATCAACATCAGTCAATTCCAGTTTGCTATAAGCCTCAATAAGATGATCGAAGCCTTTTTCATAACTTAGCCTTCCAACCGAGAGTATAAATCGTTTACCATGAACAGCGCCTGCGTTTGAACGAGAAAAGTGATGGATTGGATTGTGTATTGTTTTAAAGTTATCCAGCTTTTCGAATTGCTTAATTCTTTTAAATCCTTTAAACATCCCAAAAGCTGGTAGCACAATGGCTTTTGATTTTCTATAAATATGAAATATAAACCACTGTAGTAATTTGTTGTATTGTTGTATGGTACTATTTAGGGCGGTTCTTTCAGAAACCAGATAAGGCAAACCTAAAATCATACAACATAAACCTGCCCAAATGTTAGCCGATGTCATAAAACAAATGGTACAATCTGGTTTTTCTTTCTTTAACAGGAAAAGCAATCTGTAAAAAGTCAAGTAAGCATACCTAACCCTGTTTAAGAGATTTTGACTATCTTTTCTTTCTACCAGATTTACAAATTTAATCTGTTTATTAATCTGATATTTAACTTTAGCTGTATTAAGGCAAATCATTGTAACACTGCAATCTTTATCGCTAAAGTGGTTAGCCAGGTTACTAATTACCCGCTCAGCGCCACCTCCTTCTAAACTGTTGATTACGAAGCATAATTTAGTAGCCATTTCGAATTAATTTACAATCGTTTTAATGGTTTGGAAAGCGTTTCCAAAGGTTTTATATTTCACTTCGAAGAGGAAGTATTTTCTGAGGTAAAAGTTTAAAAGTTTAACTTTCTGTAAACCAGTGTAGGTAAAAATTTTAATGATGATATAGAAATCGCTCAATTGCATCTTCTTTAATGGAACATAAGCAACCGGACTCCAAATACCTCCGGGGTGACGCCTGTAACAACTCATTACTTCAGGTAAAACGTATATTTTTTTACCTGTTACCCAAGTGCAATAGAGTTTCAACAGTTTATCGCAGGCATAACACTTTAAAAACCAATCGTTATTATAAAGATTTTTAATGGCTTCAATGTTGCGGTAAACAATAGTTGCAGTACAGGTTTCTACTTGCCTGTTTACAATCAGATCACTAAAGCTATACTGCAGGGGAACGGGATTAAAGTCCATGTAAAACAGCTCAGTATCGTCAAAATTTATTTCGCGTGTATAATGGCAGCACATTACATATTCTGGATTATTCTCCAAGAAGTCTACCTGTTTCTGGAGTTTATATGGGTCTAACCAATAATCATCACCATCGCATGTGGCCACGTATTTACCTTTAGTTTCCAGCGCAACCCGAATTACATTTTGGGTAGCACCAATATTCTTTGGTGCTTTTAAACGTTTAATTTTATCAGGATGTTTGGCAACATATTCATCAATAATCTCTGTGGTGCCATCGGTAGAACAATCGTCGCCAATAATAATTTCTGTATTAAAATTGCATTTCTGCATCAGAAATCCATCCAGCGCTTTCGCAATAAATTTACTGTGGTTATAAGTGATGCAAAAAATGCTAACCATTATACCTGGATCGTCTTGTTTCATAATAGAAGCTAATATTAATTGCCGTTAACCACCATGCCTATATTGCCGTTAACCATGGTACTGTAATCAGCAAGTTTAAGTACTTGTTTTTTGCGGTAATTCTGAGTTCTCAAAATAATCCTGACCACTAAATCCTGATCGGCACTGGTTAAAGTATGGTAAAGTGGCAAACACATAATGCGTTTAGAAATGGAATCACAAATCGGCATATTTACCTTAGCAATGTATGGCAAGGCCGATAATGATGGGTAAAAGTACCGCCTGCAATACACCTGAACCAATTCTAACTGTTTCATACAATCAAGCATCACCTCTTCGGATTGAAATATTACGGGATAGTATGCAAAATTAAATTCCGTATCGGCTTGAATAACCTGAAACTGCGCTTCAATTTTATTCAGGCGCATTTCATAATGCTGTGACAGCTCTTTGCGTTTACTCAAGATCTGATCGATATGTTTTAGGTTGCAAAGACCCATCGCAGCATGAAATTCAGAATTTTTTGCATTGGTTCCGATCTCTGAAAAAGTATCTACCCCACTATAACCGAAATTACGCATCAGCGCCATTCTCTTTAAGGTTTCCGGATTTTGGGTAAAAACTGCCCCACCTTCAATAGTATGAAACAGTTTAGTGGCATGGAAGCTGGTTGTACTGACATCGCCATAGGCGAAGATCGATTTACCTTTATATTTTGTACCAAAACAATGGGCAGCATCGTAAATTACCTTTAGTCCATGTTTTTTTGCAATACGGTCTATCGCTTCAATATCACAAGGATTTCCAAAAACGTGTGTAGCTAAAATTGCTGAGGTATTAGGCGTTATGGCCGCTTCAATTTTATTGGGATCTATGTTAAGGGTATTTTCATTTATATCAACAAAAACAGGTTTGCAGCCCTGCCAAACAATACTGCTGGTAGTAGCAACAAAGGAAAACGGTGTGGTAATAATTTCGCCTTTCACTTCTAAGGCCTGTATAGCCAGTTGTAATGCGATAGTACCATTGGTTACGTATAACAAATGCGGCAGCGCTAAGTACTGCTGTAACTTTAACTCCAGCTCATTTACTAACGGACCATTATTGGTGAGCCACTGTCTGGCCCAAATGCTACTTACATAGCTTTTAAAATCTGCCTGTTTTGGCAAAAAGGGTTTGGTTACAGGTATCATTGTTTGAGGATTAATTGTTTAAAATCAAGGAGAGCAGCGAGTTTGATGCCGCTACTTATGCCGAGGTAAAAACTGCCATAGATGACGCTTATGCCAGCAATACGCAAAATATTGTTGATGTGATAATGTGTTAAACACCAGGTATCCAGACAATAACATGCTATACCTAAAAGGCTAGATAACATTAGGATAGGTGTTATATCATGAAGTTGTTCTTTAAGTGGATAATTGATTAATTTGCCACTATAGGTTGAATTGATATAGTAGGCAAAAACAGTAAAGAAGAGCTGAAAATATAGAAGCCCCATAATGCCAAATGGAATAACACAGATGATTCCGATTACACTTAGCACCTTTTTTATAATTTCTAATTTTAAGAACTGCCCGCTACGACCTTTAACTTTTAAAATATTCAGGTTGTATGCATGTACGGGATATAGGATACCTGCAATACATAAAATCTGAAAATAAGGTACAGAAGGCAGCCATTTATCGGTTAATAGCAAAGAGATTAAAGGTTGGGCAATAAGTGCTAAAAAAATCAGGATGGGTGCATTCCAGAATAACACCTGCTGCATTAACCTTCGGTAAACCATTTTAAGCTTTACATCATCATTGCTGATGTTCGAAAACATAGGATAAGTTACTTTACTAATTGCCGTAGAAATAATCCCAATGGGCAATTGACTTAAACTATCTGCCCTGGCATAAAAGCCCAATTGGGCTGCTGCGTAAAAGCGACCGATAATAACGGTGTATAAATTTTGATAAATGGTATCCAACAGCCCAGAAAGCGTCATTTTGTAGCCAAAATGAAAGTGCTTTCTAAAGCTTTTTTTATTAAAAATCAGTCTTGGCCGCCAATCAGAGTAAAACCAATGCAAGATGGTAGAAACACTTGCACTCAGCAAGCTCATCCAAACCAAACTCCAGGTTCCATAACCGCTTTTCGCTAGATAAATACCCAAACAGCCGCCCAGTATTACTGCAGATATCTGAATGACCGTTTGCAGTTTAAATTTCATTTCCTTAGTTAATAAAGTACTCTGAATACTAAAAAAGGCATTTATTAAAAAGGTTAATCCGTAAACCCTTACAATATCGGTAAGTGTTGGCTGCCTGTAAAAACCGGCAATTAGCGGTGCTGCAAAGAACAGAACACTATATACAACGAGGCTTCCAAACAGGTTAAAAAAAAATATGGTAGAAAAATCCTTTTGCCCAGCCATTCTTGTACGGATCAGCGACGAGGTTAAGCCGCTATCCATCAACGAATTGCCTACAGCGATAAAAATAGAGAGCATTGCAATTAAGCCAAATTCTGCGGGGCTTAATAAGCGGGCCAATATGACGGTAACGAACAGGTTTATGAATTTAACACTAAACTGCTGTCCGATCGACCATATAATGCCCGATCGCGCTTTATATGTTAAACTCATAACCTTACAATCGAACTGTTTCTATTGATTGTGGCAATACGGCTTTTATATCATACACCACGCATGCTGGTTTACGCAATGTTGTGATATTTAAACTATTGAAAGCTTCGTGCGCTACTGCCAGTATAATTCCATCATACTTTCTGGTTTTTGACGAGCCATTTTCGCAGATAATGCCATAGTTATGGTTAGCCTGATCGGCATTTGCCCAGGGATCGTGAATGGTTACTTTAACTTTGTATTCTTCCAAACGCCTTACAATATCGATTACTTTAGTATTGCGGACATCAGGACAGTTTTCTTTAAACGTAAAACCTAACACCAGTACTTCTGCCCCCACAATATGAATGTTTTTAGCGATCATTTTTTTGATAACCTGATCAGCCACATATTTACCCATCCCATCGTTTACACGTCGTCCGGCCAAAATAATTTCAGGGTGATAGCCAGCTTCCTGTGCTTTTTGAGCTAAATAATAAGGATCTACGCCAATACAATGTCCACCAACTAAACCCGGTTTAAAATTCAGGAAATTCCATTTGGTTCCGGCTGCCGCTAAAACCTCAGAAGTATCGATACCGATCTGGTTAAAAATCATCGCTAGTTCATTTACAAAAGCAATATTGATGTCGCGCTGGGCATTTTCAATCACTTTTGCTGCTTCCGCCACTTTAATAGACGAAGCTTTATAAGTTCCGGCCGTAATTACCGAACGGTACAGTGCATCTATTTTTTCTGCCGCTTCTGGAGTAGAACCTGATGTGATTTTTAAGATGTTGGCAACGGTATGTTGTTTATCTCCCGGATTAATACGCTCTGGAGAATAACCAGCAAAAAAATCTTTATTGAAAACCAAACCAGATCCTTTTTCTAAAATGGGCACACATTCGTCTTCAGTTACGCCAGGATATACGGTTGATTCATAAATCACTATGTCTCCTTTCTTTAACACTTTAGCAACAACGGCGCTCGCTTTAATTAAAGGTGTTAAATCTGGCCTGTTGTTTTTATCAACAGGCGTTGGTACTGTAACAATATAAACCGACGAGCTGCGTAATTTTTCGATTTCATTGGTACAGTACAGGCCTTTTAAAGTTGTGCATTCGAAAGTTAAAACCTTATTCAATTCAGATTCATCAACTTCTAATGTATTGTCGTATCCGGCTTTTAATTCTGCTATCCTGCACTGGTTAATATCAAAGCCAAATACCTTGTATTTTTTTGCAAATTCCACTGCCAACGGTAGGCCAACGTAGCCAAGGCCAATTACCGCCATTTTCAGGTTATCTTCAGCGTTATACATAATATTGTTGCGTATTTACGGTTAATGTTAAGTTGCTAATTGGCACTCTGGTAACTAAAGCGCAGTCTAAATGGTCGAATGACATTAAAACATGTTTACCCTGAATCTGGATAACCTCTCCTTCCTGATTATGGAAGAGACCATTATTGATCCGAACACGGTCGCCTTTGGAAACACCGGTTAAACTCACTACATCTACATCACTGTAGGTATCCATTATGTGCTTTAACTTTTCAATCTCACTGTCCCGAACTACAGCAGGTTTACCCATGTAGTTAATAAAGTTTAAAACACCCAGTGTATACCTGATTTTATAACCTTCCCGTTCATCTATTTTCACAAATACATATCCGGTAAAAAGCGGAAGGCTAACTATTTTCTTTCTATCGGCCCATTGATTTTCTACAGTACGAACTGGGCAAAAAGATTCGAAACCTTGCTCCTGCAGCAAACGGTCAACTTTTTTCTCCCAACGTGGACGAGTATAGATCACAAACCATTTTTTTGCGAACGAGGGCCTGATGTTAATTGTAGATTCCATTTTAGTTTTATGAGGGATGATTAATTTAATTTTTTAGCTGGCTTGATACAGCTTCGCTATATCACTTACATGATAGGTATCGGTTAATTTTTTAAATTGTATGCTTAAAAGCCTTATTCAGTCGGCTGGATACAGCTTCGCTATATCACTTACATGACAATTTTATTTTTAAATCTTATTTTGCTTTTTGGGCAAATGAGCAATCTAATTAAGAGTTGTTTGCAAGCTGATAATGCCTTAAATCGATGCGCAGTTTAAGCATCTCGGCCTTATTGTTTGTAAACAGGATTAAATCGTTTGGGGACGTTTATTTGGTAAAGGGCAAAGTATTCTCTTTTAAAACAAGGTAGATTTAGTTTGCCATGGCATAACCGTAACCACCGTAGCTATATTTTTGGCTTTTCTCCCGTTTGGCATCGTTAAAAACAACCATTGGATTTTTAAGCTTATTGTTTTCGCAAATGTCTTTCAATATGGCCAATTGGTATTTATTAGTGTAATTATATCGCACCAGGTAAATGCTTACATCGGCATATTCTGCCAAACTAAAAGCATCAGCCACCTGGCCAACTGGCGAGGTATCGATAATAATGTAATCGAACCGCTCTCTCAGCTCATCAAACAACAGATCCATTTTAGGACTCATCATTACTTCTGCAGGGTTTTCAGGCGATTGACCGCATCCAATAACCCATATATTATCTGAGACACTGGTGGGTTTAATAATATCATCTAACACAGACTCACCAATTAAATAGTCGGTTAACCCATTAGTTTGCTTTAAACCAACTTTATTCAAGAGGTCAGGTTTTCTTAGATCAAACTCCAGCACAACAACTTTTTTATCAAGCATGCCTAATGTAGTAGCCAGATTTACGCTAAAGAATGTTTTACCCTCCCCTTTCATACTCGAGGTAACCAACATTACCTTATTTTCAATATTGTTAGACATTAGTCCTAAATTCATTCTGATGTACCTAAACAACTCTGATATAGTAGAACGGTTGTCTTTTTGAAAAACGATGGTGCTTTTATCGAGATTATGAGAAAGTTCGCCAAGCATTTTGGCACCGGTTAATTCAATAGTGCTGGCGTCTTGTACCTTATTGTTAAAAAATCCTTTGCCATAAATTACTCCAGCTGGTACCAAAAACCCAAAAATGAATCCACACAGGTATAAAAGTGGTTGCTTAGGGCTATTAGGTGTGGTGTTGTAAGCCGGTTTATCTACCACCTGCGAAGTTGGAACAGTTGCAGAAAGCGATAAAGCAGTTTCCTCTCTCTTTTGGAGCAAATATTTATATAAACCTGATTTTACACTTTGTTCACGGCTTCTTTCTAATAAGCCACGCTCTATAGTAGGTACAGATTTTATTTTATTGTCGAACTGAGCATAGTTGGCGCTCAGGTTGTTTCTTTCGATAACGAAGCCTTGTTTAATACTGGATAAGTTTTCTAAAATATTGGTTTTTAAGGTCGCTATCTGCTCGTTAAGGTTTAGTACCAGAGGATTTTCTGCATTAGCCGTACGTAACATCCTGTTTCTTTCCAATTGAAGATCGTTAAATTTTGAAATCAATGAATTCAAAATCGGGTCTTTTAAGCCCATTGCACTTGGAGCCAGGTTATATTGACTTTGTTTACCTCTGAAATAATTTTCGATAGACCGTAATAACCTCAGTTGTACGGACGATTCTTCCAATAACTGATTGTACTGCCCTGAGCGTGCAGCATTCATCTGCGCATCCATATTGACATCAGTAACACGGTTTTGCTGTTTGTAGCTCTCCACATCCTCCTCAGTACCAGAAAGATCTGCAACCAGGTATTTTAGTCGGTTATCGATAAATTTAATGGTGTTACGGGCAATGGTATTTTTATTATTAACGTTATTGATGTTATAAGTTTCGATCAGATCGTTAAGTATATCTATTCCCCGTTGCGGAATTACATCGTTTAAACTAATGGTAATGGTATTGGCATCTTTAACAACCGGAACTATCTTTAATGAAGTCAGGTTATAAGCCTCTGTCATTTTATATAGATTTTTAAACTGAAGTCTGATTTTGCCAAATTCAGTTTTATATGCCGGTCCTTTATCTATTTTAATTGCGTAGTTTTTATTATTAATGGTATCGCCATACTTTACAATATTTGTTTTTAGACTGTCCTGAATGATGTATGAGATGTCATCAAGGTAAGAAACGTTAATTTTTCTTCCGTAAGCACCATTCTTAAAACTAATAGCGGTAACTACAAGTGGGGAAGTTTTTCCATAAAGCTCTTTTTCTCTAATCCCCTCTTTTTTAAAGTAAGCAGTTTCTAGATTTAGTTTTTTTAATACTTTAAAAATCAAATCTCTGGACCGTAAGATCTCAATTTCGTTATCAACCGTTTTAACCGTTTGAAACATATTAAGATCGCTGAAAGCGGTACTATTAGACATTGCTGCACCATTTTTATCATCAGAGATTAAAAGTGTGCTGCTCACTTTATATTTTGGTGGGGTAACGTATATAAAAGCATATACGGCAGCCATTGAAATAATGATACTGATTAAGAAATAGTGCCAGTTTCTGGCAAATCTTGTCATAGTTTCTGCAAAATCTTTTGCGCCACCATTTATACTTTGTTTAAGCATGATATAATGTTTTAAGAGACGTTTATCGACGAAGAACAGCTGTGATCAATACTGCTACTGCAGATATTGAAGCAATTACCACTGGCATAATGCGTGTATTCGGACTGTATTCAATTGCTTTTGATTTATCTGGTTCTACATACACTACATCGTTTTGTTTCAGGTAAAAGAATGGAGAATCCATCACATCCTGATTGTTTAGGTTAAGTCTTTTCATTACCCGTTGACCATCCTGCTGCCTGATTACTAAAATATTTTCCCTTTTGCCATAAACGGTCATATCACCCGCCATTCCCAATGCTTCCAAGAGGTTAATATTATCTCCCTGTACAGTAAAGGTTGATGGCCGGTTTACTTCGCCAATAACTGTTACTTTAAAATTGACCAATTGAACATCAACTACAGGCTTTTTAACATACTTATCTAATTCTTTCGAAATGGTAGCTTGCGCCTGCTCAATGGTTAAACCTTCCAGTCGAACGTTACCTACAACAGGCAGATTAATCATTCCGTCTTTACTTACACGGTAACCATCTACTTTATAATTGCTTTCAGAACCTGCATTTCGGGTATTAACAGCAAATAAAACATTCGACTCTTGGTTCAAGCTGTTTATGCTTACGCTTAAAAGGTCGTTTTGCTGAATTTTAACTTCCTGACCTTGGAGCTTCACTTCGCTAGTTTGTTTAGCCAGATTACTAAAGTATACAAGATCTCTTCTGGGAGCGCATCCGGTGATAATGCTTGTATATATTGCGATAAATAATATTACTTTCTTCATAGCTTAAGTAATGTTTAGTTTTTTATTTCGATTTATTGAGAACTAAGCTATGCAATTAAGCATCAATGTTTTATAGTCAGATGGGGGTTGTATTCAAATTGTATAAAATATCACCAGCATGCACAGCATCTTAGCTACTGTGCTCATAAATTGCACATCATTTGTAAATTTTACAACGCAGAACATGTATAATATTTTGGCCGTATTTTCACTCAAAAATGCCTGGTTTTTGGTGAGATCTTAATCGGTAAAACTCAAAAAACATCAGAAAATGTTTTAACATTTCAAAAAGCTATTTAATACTACAATTTACAGGGGGTATAAAATGATTTTTATAAAATTTCTAAGAAAAACTACCGACTGCCAAGCCCTGATTTATTGGTTAACTGATTATTTTAACCCAATCTGGCAGCGTATAAGCCAGGCTTTGCATATTTCTGTGCAAGCTATTTTACAACACACTTTTAATTGTCTGAAAATTATATTTTGTTCCGCACCATTGCGCTTTAATTAATAACGGTGTGTTCATGGCAATTGATGAAGATAAAACGATTAACATAAAGCAATCTCGCTTTAAAGCAGCGTAAAAAACAAAGCAGATGCGCAGCTGTGAAAGCTGTAAACACGAATTAGCAAAATATGTACAGTATACGCTAAAGGGGTTTAAAAGCTAGTTTTATACATAAATTAGTGAAAACCTAAAAAGAAAATGAAATATGAAAGTTATTATTTATGGAACTGGAAAAATGGCTGAATTTATCTGTTATTCTTTTATGAATGACAGCGATTACAACGTTGTTGCCTTTTGTGTTGACGATGCCTATGTGCCCCCTGCGGGCCATACACTACTGGGATTACCCATCTTAAGCTTCGCACAGGTGACTAAAGATTTCCCTCCAGAAACCCATAAAATACATGTTGCCATTGGTAGAAACAGTACCAGAGAAAATGTATACCATAGGGTAAGCGAATCTGGCTATAGTTTTGCAAATTATATTTCTTCAAAAGCCAATATATGGTCTGACCTGGTATTTGGACGTAATACTTTTATCGATCAGTGCTGTGATATACAGCCTTTTGTAACCATAGGTAATAATTGTATGCTTATCGGCGCCCGGATTGGTCACCACTCTACCTTAGGAGATAATGTTTTGCTATCAGGCAATATATTAGCAGGCAATGTAACTGTTGGTAATAATTCTTTTTTAGGAATTAATTCTGCGGTTAAGGAAGATATTACCATTGGAGGCCACAACATTATTGGTGCTGGCGTATTTATTAACAAAAATACAGAAGATTACGCTATTGTTTCTAACGGAGCAGTGCCACAACGTATAGGAGACTCTAAACGTTTTGTTATGTTTAACAAAACACAGGATGTTAAGCAGACTTAGCAAATGCTTTATTCATAAAAAGGGAAGTCAAAAAATCGACTTCCCTTTTTTATTTAGCATAGCCGTAATTAAACTTTAGTTCTATTTTCTTCACTTCTTTTCAGCTGTGCATTAATGCGGGCTAAAACATCATCAATATCAAAAGGTTTACTGATATAATCATCAGCAAATGCATCAATAGCTTTCTGTTCGCTATTATTCTGTGCTGACATTACAATAATTGGGATGTGTTTAGTAAAAATATCAGTTTTTAAATCTTCACAAATCTCCGCTCCGTTTCCATCGGGTAGCATAACGTCAAGTAAAAAAAGATCAGGCATTGCATCCTGGATATTTTTCTTTAACTCAGCAAATGATGATGAAAGCTGCAATTCGAAACCCTCATCTTTTAATAGAATTTCAATAACGTTTCTGATCTCCTGATCATCCTCTAAAATGTGTATTCGTTTTCTTTCCATGTTCAAATTATAATGTTTGGGATATACCGTTCGCGTGGAATGCGCTATACGATAGTAACAGTAACACCTAAACTCTCTAAATGTTTAACAATTTGTTCAGAAATTCCTTTATCGGTAATAATATGATCAATTTCTTCTAATCCACATATCTTTCCAAAGCCTCTTTTCCCAAATTTAGTAGAATCGGCAAGTACAATCGTTTTTTGTGATGCACCAATCATTTTGCGGTTTAAATGTGCTTCCATGGCGTTAGTAGTGGTTATTCCAAAATCAAGATCAATCCCATCAACACCTAGAAATAGTTTATTAAAATAAAAATCCTGCAAAACCTGTTCTGCATAAGCACCCATTACTGATGAAGAACTTTTCCTAAGCAATCCGCCTAATTGTATCACTTCAATACTAGGTTCGCGCATTAATTCGAGCGCTACATTTAATGCCGAAGTTACAACGGTTAAATTTGTTGCCGGCGCAATATTCTTGGCAAAATAAAGCACTGTAGTTCCCGATGCAATAACGATAGAATCATTGTCATTTAGCAATGCAGCAGCAGCAATACCTATTTTGTTCTTTTCTGTAGATTGTATTTTCTCTTTCTCATTAACCGGACGGTCTACCGTATATGGATTGTTTACAGTAGCCCCACCATGAGTCCTAAACAATAGACTCTTATCTTCAAGTAGTTTTAAGTCCTTTCTTATTGTTACAGACGAAACTTTCAACTCCTTACATAAATCGACTACATTTATGTATTGATCACGTTGCAGGCGACTTAATATAAACTGGTGCCTCTCAGCCAAATTCATCATAGTATATTTAATTAGCGTGCTGCAAATTAGCAATAAAAACATTCTTTAAAATATTTTGTACAAATATTTAATAAATTTTTAACACACATATTATATTATTTCGATTATGATTTCTTATAATTGCGTATTGTTTCGTTTTATTATTTTTATAAATCTAAATGGAAAGATTACACCCGCATCAGCTAACAGAAAACATAAATTGGGACTTCATTATTATTGGCGGAGGTGCCACAGGTTTGGGTACTGCATTGGATGCTGCGAGCCGGGGCTTTAAAACTTTATTGGTAGAACAATCTGATTTTGCCAAAGGAACATCCAGCCGGAGTACTAAACTGGTACACGGTGGTGTTCGCTATCTTGCACAAGGAGATATCGGTTTAGTTAAACATGCCTTAAAAGAACGTGGTTTATTACAACAAAACGCAAAGCACCTGGTAAATAAAGAAGAATTTCTGATTCCCTGTTATGATTGGTTCTCTGTTATAAAATATTTAACCGGACTTACGCTTTACGATTGGCTAGCAGGCAAATATAGCTTCGGCAAATCTAAGTTTTTCTCTAAAAAAGAAACCTTAACCATGATGCCTGGCATTAAAGAAAAGGGATTAAAAGGAAGTATCAGGTATTACGATGGAAAGTTTGATGACGCCCGCTTAGCAGTAAATATTGCACAAACCGCTATTGAAAACGGCGCCTCATTATTGAACTACACCAAGGTAACCAGCTTGTTAAAAAGTGGCGACAAGGTTACAGGTATTGAAACTGAAGACACTTTAACTGGTGCAAGAGTTAAATATATTGGCAAAATAGTAATTAATGCAACAGGTGTATTTGTGGATGACATCCTGCAAATGAACAACCCGAATTCAAAAAAAATGGTACGCCCCAGCCAAGGTGTACATGTAGTTTTAGACAAAAGCTTTTTAAACAGTGAATCGGCCTTAATGATACCAAAAACTTCTGATGGGCGTGTTTTATTTGCCGTTCCATGGCACGAACATTTACTGGTGGGTACAACAGACACCCCGTTAAACGAACATAGTTTAGAACCCAGAGCATTAAAAGAAGAGGTCAATTTTATTATGAGTACAGCGGCGAGTTATTTTAACCGCAAACCGATGGAAAAAGATATCTTAAGTGTATTCTCAGGTTTACGTCCCTTGGCTGCTCCTACCAGTGGGGATGGAAATAGTACAAAAGAAATTAGTAGAGACCATAAACTTATTGTCTCTGCGAAGGGATTGATTACCATTACTGGTGGCAAATGGACCACCTATCGCCGAATGGCAGAAGAAACCGTTGATTTAGCCATTACCCACGCTGGTTTAGAACCGAAAGCATGCGTAACCCAAAATTTAAGCATACATGGTAGTTTAACCACTGCCACGGATAGTCATTTAGCTATCTATGGATCGGATCGCAGTAAAATTGAAGCTTTAATTGCACAAGATTCAAGTCTTGGCAATAAATTACATCCTGCATTTCCTTATACAGAAGCCGAAGTGCTTTGGTCTGCACGAAACGAAATGGCCGAAACAGTAGAAGATATTTTAAGCAGAAGACTAAGGATACTGTTTATTAATGCACAGGCAGCCAAGGATATGGCACCCAGAGTAGCTTCGCTCCTGGCCAAAGAATTATCTGCTGATAAAAACTGGGAAATTAACCAAATCGAAACTTTTAATAAATTAGCCGATGGTTATATTTATCATTCAACACCTAAAATAACCGAATCGGCTTTAGCCAACTAACCAAATTCCTAATTATGAGTAAATACATCTTGTCTATCGATCAGGGAACCACAAGTTCGAGAGCAATTATTTTTAATCACAATGGCGAAATTGTAGCCATTGCACAACGAGAATTCACACAGATTTATCCCAAAGCCGGCTGGGTAGAGCACGATCCGATGGAAATCTGGTCGACACAATTAGCTGTGGTAACAGAAGTGATTGTTAAAGCAGGCTTAACCGTAGGCGATATCGATTCTATAGGTATTACCAACCAGCGCGAAACCACTGTGGTTTGGGACAAAGAAACTGGTCAACCGATTTACAATGCTATTGTTTGGCAAGACAGGCGCACTTCTGCCTATTGCGATGAAATTAAAGCACAAGGACTGGCCAATAAAATACAGGAAAAAACCGGGCTGATTATAGACTCCTATTTTTCGGCTACCAAGGCCAGGTGGATCTTAGAAAATGTTGCCGGAGCAAGGGAAAAAGCGGAAGCTGGAAAGCTTGCTTTCGGAACCATCGATACCTGGTTAATCTGGAAATTAACAGCGGGCGCGAAACACGTAACCGATGTAAGTAATGCCTCGCGGACGATGCTTTACAACATCCACACTTTAAGCTGGGACGACGAATTACTTGAGCTTTTTTCGATACCGAAAGCCATGCTCCCTGAAGTAAAATCATCAAGCGAAGTTTATGGCGAAACCGCAGGACGCATATTGGCCGCAAAAATCCCTATTGCAGGTATAGCTGGCGATCAGCAGTCTGCTTTATTCGGGCAAATGTGCACCGAAACCGGGATGGTAAAAAATACTTATGGTACTGGCTGTTTTATGCTAATGAATATCGGATCGAAGCCAAAAATATCAGCGAATAATCTATTAACTACTATTGCCTGGCAGATTAATGGCGAGGTAAATTACGCGTTAGAAGGAAGTATTTTTATTGGCGGTGCGGTTGTACAATGGCTTCGCGATGAAATGGGACTCATTTCTAAATCGGCAGATGTAGAAACCTTAGCTAAAAAAGTAAAAGATACCGACGGGGTTTATGTTGTTCCTGCTTTTGCAGGCTTAGGTGCCCCGCATTGGGACCAACATGCTCGTGGCACCATAACGGGATTAACCCGCGGTACAAACAAATCTCATATTGCAAGGGCAGCCTTAGAAAGTATTGCCTATCAGACCATGGATGTTTTGAAAGCTATGGAAGCAGATGCAGGCGTAAATATTGCCGAATTAAGGGTAGATGGTGGCGCTACGGCTAACGATTTATTGATGCAGTTTCAGGCCGATCTGTTAAACTGTAAAGTAATCAGACCGGATGTAACCGAAGTTACTGCTATTGGTGCTGCATACCTTGCCGGACTAGCGACTGGTTTCTGGACAAGTATAGACCAGATCCGCTCGCAATGGAAAATCAACAAAACTTTTGTTGCGGAGAAGGGAATTGATAATACGGAAAGAATAAAGGGCTGGAATAGAGCAATAAAAGCAGCCAGGGTTAATGCAGAAGACTAATTGGACAAATTTAATCGGATAAGAATTTAATTATATGAATGTATATCTCGCAGAATTTATTGGTACTGCACTAATGATTCTTTTAGGAAATGGTGTAGTGGCTAACGTAGTGCTTAAAGGTACCAAAGGAAACAATAGTGGTTGGATTGTAATTACAACCGCTTGGGCACTTGCCGTATTTGTAGGGGTTGTGGTAGCAGGTCCATATAGCGGAGCGCACTTAAATCCAATTGTGACCCTCGGACTTGCCATCGGAAAAGGCTTCAGCTGGGCACTGGTTCCGTTTTATATTATTGCACAACTGGCCGGTGCCATGACAGGCTCTTTTCTGGTTTGGCTTATTTACAAAGATCATTTCGATGCCACAGATGATCAAGGTTTAAAAGCTGCTCCTTTTGCAACCGCTCCAGCCATCAGAAATATATCGTCAAATTTGGTATCAGAAATTATTGGCACTTTCGTTTTAATATTTGTGATTTTTTATTTTACTGATGCCAGTATGGGCACAAAAGAAACAGTTACTCCTATTGGCTTAGGCTCAATGGGCGCCATCCCGGTAGCGTTTTTGGTGTGGGTAATTGGTTTGGCTTTAGGCGGAACAACTGGATATGCAATTAATCCGGCAAGAGATTTGGGGCCCCGGGTTGTTCACTTTTTAATCCCAATGAAAGGAAAAGGAAGTAGCGACTGGGGTTATGCCTGGGTACCTATTATTGGACCGATAATCGGCTCGGTATTAGCTGCAGTTGCATTTTTGTTGATTGGTAAATAATGCAATAAAATAGAAAAAGTCGTCATTTCGACTGAAGCGCAGCGAAATGGAGAGATCTATCTAACAGATTTCTCGGCTGCGTTGCACTTCGCTCGAAATGACGACCAAAAGAGCTACTGAAAAGCTGCTCTGCCTACCTGTTCATCACCTAAGTATATCCAAATGGCACCTTTCAAATATTTTCCGAAAGAATCTTTCATGTTCTGCAAGCTTACCTTATTAAAATTTGCTACCATATTATCGGTAATACTATAATCGCCAAGTACTTCAGCTTCACCTAAATCTTTCACAATCGAACTTGCGCTTTCCTGATGCCTATAGTATCTATCGCGATGCTCTTTTTTTAATGCCTCAAGGTAGCGTTCACCATACTTTCCTTCTTTAATGCTGTTGTATACTGTAATCATCGCTTTAAAAGCTTTTTTAGGTTGAGTGGTACTTACAAACATAGAAGTATATGGAATCTGTTGTATTTTAACGGTTGCACCTGGCGCATATGATAAACCCAATTTAGTTCTCAGTTCATAATTCATAGTACCACTTAATGCATTAATTGCTAGCACAAAAGCATAATAATCGGCGTTAGTCATGGTTGGGGCATTCATAATACAACTCATGTAATTCGTCGCAATGTCTCTTTGTTCGATTACCAGATGCTCACCCGTTAAAGTCTTACGATCATAAATTGGCGGCGTGTAAGCTTTTCCTTTAAGGGCGCTAAAAGAAGCTTGAATTTTCTTTTCAAGTTCTTCTTTTGTAATGTTTCCGGCTACTACCAAAAACATTTTATTCTTGTTCAACAATTCGTTATGGTAATAATTATTCACCATTTCGGCCGTAAAACCACCAACAGTTTTGCTTGTGCCTAAAGGATTAATGCTGTATGGTGAGTCTTTAAACATGCTTTCCATGCTCAATTGCTCAATTCTTGTTTCAGGATCAGATTGACTATGGTAAATTCCCGTTATCATACGTTCTTTGGTAGTTTGAAACTCTGTTTTATCAAAAGCCGGATTAATTACAGCATCTGAGAAAAGTTTCCACCCCTGATCAAGATACTTAGCAATGCAATCCATGCTAATGGTACCATAATCAGTGCTAGATGAACCAGAAATATCAATACCATATTCATCGGCCAACTCCTGATAATCGACAACACTATAATTTTTAGTACCACAGGTAGCGGCAGATGCTAATGCCAGATTTTCAATCCCAGCCCTTTCCGCATTATAATTCATTACACCACCTCTAAAAAACATGCTCATACTAACTGTTTCCTTCTGGGTAGGTTTTAAAATCACCTTTAAACCATTTACATCAAATGAAATGGCTTTGGTTTGCGCGTTGGCAATATGAAAAACTAAGATAAAGTTTATAAAAAATATGAATCTTTTCATCGAGCGTTAGGTTATTTGGGTGATTTAAAAAAAGTTTCTGGCTTCACTTCGTTCATACCTGCTTTATCCATCATCAGGCCAGCGCAATAAGGTTTATCTTTAATATACCTGCGCACATAATCGAGTAAATCCTTTCTTGTTACTTTATTTACATTTTCTTCATAGTGCGTATAATAATCAATCGATGCCGAAGCCCACCAGAAGGAAAGTAGATGTGCATAATCAGAAGTAACCTCTCTCCTTTCTACCTGTTCTATAGACAATAACCTTTTGGCTCTTTCAATCTGTAGATCAGACAAATAATCTTCATTGGCCCAAAGCGAAATTTGCTTCAGCACCTCCTGATAACATTCATTTATTTTTGCCGGATTAGGACTCACCATTAAACTAATTGGGCCAGTATATTTTTGCGTATAATAATTCACATCTGCCTGTTGGGCCAACCCCGAATTAATAAGCGCCTGTTTCATCTTGGAACCATTTTGATTCACGATGAAAGAAAAAACATCGGCAGCATAAGTGGCTGGAACATCGTTTCTGGTATCTGGACCATGCCAGCTAAAAAGCATAAACGGAACAGGGCTTTTATTCGATTCTACAAAATAGTAATCGTTTTTTTGAAGCGGTTTAAACTCAGGGACCGGCCATTTCACAAAAGGATCAAATGGCGATTGTTTCCAGCTTCCAAAAACAGAATTTACGTAACTAAAAGCTTCATCAACTTTAACATCACCAGCAATTACCAGAACTGAATTATTTGGCCAGTAGTATTTATTTTTAATGGAGTCCATTTTTGATGGAGTAGCTGATAGAATTACTTCATGGCTGCCAATTACGTTTTTACGGGAATAATTTGCGCCCCACATATGTCTAGAATTGGCCTCTATCAAAGCAAATATCGGACTCGATTCGTGCCTTGTAAATTCAGCGTTTACCACTTCATTTTCCAAAGCCATATCTTCTTTTATGAACTTTGGATAACGGATAGAGGAATTCATCAAGCTTAATCCGGGCTTTAAATTAGCAGCAGGAAGCGTAAAAAAATAATTTACCACTTCTTCTCGTGTGGTGGCATTCGAATTGATATCCAGATCGTTCATTCTCGAATTTAAACGTTCGAAATCGGGATAATCTTTATTAGCCTTAAAGAATAAATGTTCGTAAAGGTGGCTTAAGCCATTAAATTCGTCGGTTTCGGTAAAAGAACCATTTCTACAGGCCATTTCGATGGTAACCAGCGGCACCGTCCGGTCTACCACAACAAGCACTTCCAAACCGTTATCAAGTTTTTTGAAATGCATGTTTTCTCCGAGCTTTTCCTGGGCAAAAGCAGAACTAAGGCACAATATACTGGCTAAGGAGCTAAATAATAGAGAGCGCATATTTTAATTAAATTTTTAACACCAAATAAGTGTTAATCTTTCACTTTAACAAATAAAAAGCACTTTATTTACGATCGCCTTTATTAAAGGATATGTGAATAGTTACAGTTTATATTGTTAAATAATTACCTTTGAAATAGTTCAATCTTCTAACCACTTTAAAATTGCAAGAATACTTCCTCGTTGTTGATACCGAAACCTCAGGTCTGCCTAAAAATTGGACGGCGCCTTATTCTAAAGAAAAGAACTGGCCTCATATTGTCCAAATTGCCTGGATTATTTATGATCAATCTTATCAGGAAATTAAGCGGGAGAATCACTACATTAAAAATACCGATTTCACTATTGATAAAGCCGCCTTAAAAATCCACAAAATTAGCCCTGAATATCTGCATACACATGGCGAAAACAAAGAAAAGGTGATGTTGCAGTTTTCTGAAGATATAGAAAAATATCAGCCTTTAGTGATCGGACATTTTATTGAGCTCGATTATCATATGGTTAATGTTGAATTATATCGCATCGGAAGGGAAAACATTTTTAAAAACCTGACGTTTTTCTGTACAATGAAGGCAAGCGCACCTTACATCACCAATACAGTCATCAGTCATTTAAAGCTGGATAAATTTTACACCATTTTATTTAATGAAGTTCCCGAAAATACGCACAATGCTTTATCTGATACACTAAACACCGCAAAGATTTTCTTCCATCTTTTAAAAACAGGCAAAATTAGCTTAACTTCAGCCTACAACCAGGAGCATACTTTCAACCTGGAAAAGAAAACAACGAAAGAATTTTCATTTAAAAGAATTTTACAGGGATTTTTTAATGGAAGATAAACTAGCCGATCAAATTTATACTGCCCGTATTGGAGACATTACTTTCAAAAAGATAGTGAGTTGCAGCCCAGGCACACCTATTTTTGAAGCTGCAATTAAAATGTCAGAACAGAAAACCAGTTGCCTTTTTATTAAAAATGATCAGGATGTTTATCTGGGCTTCGTAACCGATATTACTTTAAGGGATAATGTAATTGCCAAACAACTGAATTCAAATTTGCCAATTGACGAGGTTATGGATACTAATATTGTTACCATAACTCCAGATGCTTATGTGTATGAAGCGATATTGATGATGTTCAGTAAAAAATCGCGCTATTTATTGGTAAACGAAAATGGTAATTACGTGGGCTTTTTAAGCAGGAACCGTCTTTTAAGCGAGCAGGCAGAATCTCCATTGGTTTTTATTCAGTCGGTAAAATCGGCTGTAAATACCAGCGATTTAAAATTAAAGTGGCAGAAAGTACCGGGCATTGTATCGCAATTATTGGCTAGGGGCGTGCATTCGAAAATTGTAAACGAGGTGGTAACTACCATTGCCGATACCATTTCCTTTAAAATTATTGAAGACGTAATTGCCAAACTGGGTCCGCCACCTGCAAAATTTGTATTTATGGTTTTGGGCAGTGAAGGAAGAAAAGAGCTTAGCCTAAAAACCGATCAGGATAATGCCATTATTTACGAAGACACCGGAGAAGATAAAAGAGCTGCTGTACGTTCTTACTTTCTAGACCTGGCTACCCAGGTTTCGGATAAATTAAATTTTGTTGGTTTTGTATACTGCGATGGTGATTATATGGCTACTAATCCAAACTGGACGCATTCGCTATCGCACTGGAAATATAATTATAAAAACTGGATAGAAGAAGCTTTACCAGAAGCTGCCGTAAAATTTGCTGCATTTTTCGATTGCAGGGCCATTTATGGCGATTTAACCATTATGGAAAGTTTGCGGTCTTTTGTTGATGAAGAATTACAGAAACCCATCGAAAAATTCTACGTATACCTGGCCAAAAATGCCCTACTCTATGAGCCGCCCCTCACCTATTTTAGAAATATAAGAACGCAAAAAATCCATAAAAAAGAAGTATTCGATATTAAAACTGCCATGACTCCTATTGTAGATCTCGCAAGGGTATATGCTTTACAAAATAGGATTTTCCAAAAAGAGAATACAGGAGAACGTTTAAAAGCCTTAAGAGAACTTGGTGTGTTTAGCGAAGAACAGTTTAACGAACTTTCACAATCTTATTATTATTTGATGGGTTTGAGATTGAAACATCAGGCTAATCTGATTATCAAGGATCAGGCAGCACCCAACAACTTTATCGAAATTGATAGTTTAACCAAAATTGAGAAAGTAACCTTAATCGAAATTTTTAAAATTATCCAGAATTTTCAAAGTGGCATCCGCATGAAATTTACCAATAGCCTGGGTTAAATTATCATTAATTCTCTTGTCTGCTTATTGTAATTGGTTACAAACTTTAATAACTTTAAGAATAAACTTATACAATATAAGTCTACTAACCAATTACTTAAATTAAAAACCAGCGCTATGGGAAAATTTGTAATTACCAAAAGATCAAATGGAGAATTTCAGTTTAATCTTAAAGCCAACAATGGCCAGACCATTTTAACCAGCGAAGGCTATTCGGCCAAATCGAGCTGTGAAAGTGGAATCGAATCTTTTAAAAAAAATGCACAGGATGATTCCAGATTTGAGAAAAAGACATCGTCTAACGGCAAGTACCATTTCAGTTTAAAGGCAACAAATGGTCAGATTATTGGCTCCAGTGAAATGTACGAAAGTATTGCAGCCAGAGATAATGGCATCGAATCGGTTCAAAAGAATGCTCCGGATGCAAGTACTGACGATCAGAGTTAATTGTGATAATTTCAATAGAAATGCCCTCATCTCGACTGTAGCACAATTCCGAATATTCGGGAGAGAGATCTATTTTTTTAGATTTAGCTTCGCTGAGCCTTCGTGTTCTAGGTACGTTGCACCCGATAGTTATCGGGTCTGCTCGAAATGACAACAATAATGACATTACCCTTCCTCTCTTTAAGGTTACCTTGGGGCACAAAGATTTAATCCTCTCTTTTAGAACACTACATTCTGATGTAGGGATCCACCTACAAGTAAATCAAACAGCAAATACAAAGCAATCAAACGTTTGCGCGTTATAATTTTTCGTTTCTCCTCATAGGGCTTTTAAAGCCTATAAAATCTATTGTTTCTGTTTTACCAATTTACTATATAGACTTATCTGCTGCAATTTCAAACAAACGTTTGCGCGGTTTTAATTCAGTCTACTGTTTAAGTTTGTTTGTAACTTAAATTCAGATAGGCAAAAATATTTTTACAACGCACTCTTTTTAAGGTTTGGAATTTGTGGCCAAGGCAGGCAATTGATGGTGGTATAATCTTCGTATAACCGATCAGATTAGGCATAGCGGCTGAGCACAGCATTAAAGAAGCAACAATAACCAATTTCCAATATTATCAACCTAAACCTAAAATTATCGTATGAAAAAAAACAGTTTACTTTTAACAGGGCTATTCTGTACCTGCCTGTTCGCCCTATCTTGTAAAAAGGCCGAAGTAGTACAACCAGAAGAAAAAACCTTCTCTATTAACAAAAAACTAGCTACAACCAACATTATTACCCAAAGCCGCAATGTAAATATTGTGTATTTTGTACCTAACGACCTCGATACCCTTGCGGGATATAGGAAAAGGTTGAGCGATCTTTTATTATGGACACAAGACTGGTACAAACAAGAAATGAACCGCAATGGTTATGGCAACAAAACATTTGGTCTTGCTGATGATGGCACAGGAAATGTAAAAATCCTAACCATTAGAGGAACGTTGCCAAAAGCGAGTTATCCATACTCTGGAGGTAGCGGCGCAGTAACAAGCGAGGTAAACGCTTATTTTGCTGCGCACCCCGCAGATAAAACCAGTGATCATACTTTGATCATTATTCCAAGGTATTCCATCGGCACCGATGGCACACCAAGCGGAGGTCCGTTTTATGGTACCGGCAGATGGTGTTACGCCCTGGATTATGAAGAAATGGACATTGCAAATCTTGGCTTAAGCACTACCGTTGGTAATCGCTTCAGTGTTTGGTTTGGAGGCATGGTACATGAGCTTGGCCATGGATTAAATTTACCGCACAATAGACAGA
>Ga0182006_1000566_pt1 | contig 27511 bp, 21 predicted proteins | sample Sormic07211104_1_FD_123022 | JGI IMG/M metagenome (GOLD analysis project Ga0182006, IMG submission 123022) | Rhizosphere microbial communities from Sorghum bicolor, Mead, Nebraska, USA - 072115-104_1 MetaG | ecosystem: Host-associated > Plants > Roots > Rhizosphere | place: USA: Nebraska...
GCAAAACCCTTGGCGCTGGCAGGATCTTTGGCCAGCTCGGCCAAGGTCAGGAGCGGTACGCCGCCCTTGAGCGCGGCAAAGTGCATGTCAATAAGGGGAATCTGCGAAAGCTGTGGTGACAAGGCCCAATCAGGCATGGATTTGCCCTGCTCTCCCGGCAGATAGCCGCCACCCACGTCAGAGTGCATGCCGGGATAGCCGACATTCTTCCACCCTGTGGAGGACTCCAGCGGAAAACTGGCGCGTTGTTCGTGCAGCGCCACGAAATGCGCGCACTCTTCAACCGCAGGCAGAATGGATTGCGTATTGTGCGCCCAGGCCATGTGGCCGAAGGTGATCGGCGTTACATCTCCGATGCCGACCGAGGCGACCGTATCGAAGATACCGAGGAAACCGATGCGAATTGGCACACCGGCGATTTCGAAGGCGCCGCCGGAAGGGGTGAAGAGTTCGTGCAGCCAATGCGTGAACGCACGAGCCTCAGCCGCTCCTCGGGAAAAGCCGAATACCGAAACGTTGATCTGCACGATCTTGCGCTGGCTGGATTTGACCGCGGCCGCCAGCTTGTCGATGATCTGCTTGTAGATGTCGGCGCGGCGCATCTGCTCCGGTGCGTTCAGCAGATAGCCGGGGATATTCCACTGTCCGACTTTCATGTCCGCCGTCGCTGCATAGGCGTTGCCACCCGCCAGCATGGAAGAACTCATGAAGTTGACGAGTTCGCGTCGTTGCCCGTTACCGCTGAAGAGACCGCTTCCTGTCAGATAGTTGTGGATTGCATCAAGCAGATAAGTGACGCCCCAATTGATACGGTCAGCGCCCATGAAGCCAAATGCGTTCCCGCCGATATCCGTTCCCAACTTGCTGGCATCGCCGATCTCTGCAAACGGGGTTCCGACGCCTTGCATGTAGATCTTGTAAAAGCCGTTGCTGGTATCACCGATGTAAGCGTCATAGAGGCGCGCGACATTGCTGTGCTTGTTGCGCTCTCGCTGCGTCTTGGTCTGCTTGTCTTCGACCCACTTGTCGTTATTGCCGGTGCCATCGAAGAACAAACCGACGAATACCTGTCCCTTGCACGCGGTGCTACCTGGCGCACGCAAACAGGCCAGTGCCTTGGCACGCTGCGAAGCCTCCCTGGCGGAGAATTTGCGTTTGCCATCCGATGGCACGGCCTTTCCTGTATACAGCATGCTCATGATCAGTTTCCTTGGACTAGCTGGTCGCGGGCTTCATTTGGGCCTCTTCGCCCTTGAGGGGATAGTCGGGATGCCATGGGGCCAAATTCGTCACGAAGACCTTGACCTGCCCGCTCCGAAGAAAATGCACCGCAAAGTGACCGGCATTCTCCGGTGTGTATTGCGGGACCGGCACAGTCCAGGACGGCTCCTGCTTTTCTCCGGCACTGTCGTAAGTGCGGACATGGATGGTCGCCATGAGACCCGGCTTCCAGTCATGCGGCACACTGATGCAGCAAACTGCACCGCCACCTGATCCGGCAGCAATATAACCGCCACCCGAACGCATCCCGGGGATGACGGTGACATCAAAGTCTTCAATTCCGTGAGCGGTATGGTTGTAGGCCTGCATATCCATCGCCTCTGTGCGTTCCGGCGGCTCTCCGCATCCATTGAGAAGAAGCAGCAGAGCAAGGAACATGGGGCGTACAAAAGAGCCCAGGGGCATTCTGAAAAGATATTTCATTTAAATTATTTATCAATATCCAAGTAATTCACGGCTCATGCAAAAGACGTTCGCAGTCAATCTTCATCGAGCCCGGGCATCCGCAGCGTTCTCCCACAACGGCTGCCCGCTATCGTACACACGTTGCGGAAGCCCGATGAGAGCATCGCTGAATGCATCCGAGGAAGCCGGCGGATGCGCCATCACCTGCTTGAACTCGGGCTGTTCGAGACCCTTGCCCGAGGTGTACAAGGCCAGCAGCACGTAGGCGGTCTGGCGATCGATATCCTTCAGACCTGCAGAAACCGCACGCTTCTGGTATTGCGCGACGAAGCGTTCCAGTTTTTTCGGTTCCACCAATGCCGTTTCATCGGGAATGACGAACTTCAGATGGGCCACCAGGGCCTTCAGATCGTCATTGGTCTGGGCATGCGCGCGCGGGCAGGACATGGCAAGCAGGAACACCATTCCCAGTACCAGTGCCCACTGCGGAAAAACAATCCGCTTCTGCCAGTGCTCATGCGACATGCTCATTCTCCCAAAGAGGTGGCCCTGCTTCCCAGACTTCCTCAGGCATGGCCTGCAAGGCATCGAAATAGCCTGTCAGGGAAGCAGGCGGATTCTGCATCAAAGCCTTCACGGCCGGATGCTCAACGCCAGCGCCGCTGGTGTAGAGCGCCAGCAATACGTACTGCGTCTGCCGATCGATATCATCCAGGCCAGCTTCACGCGCACGCTGCTGATAGGCGGCGACGAATTCCACCAGCGTGCGCGGCGGCAATGCATTCGTCTCATCAGGGATCACGAAACGCAAATGCGTGAGCAGGGCATCGAGATCTCCGGCATCCACCAGCAGACCGAACTGACGGTCATCCAGCGTCACCAGCGGTGCGTCCAACGGCAAAGCCTGGCTGGGCGGCTGCACCTGCTCGCTCTGATAGAGCGTCCGGGCTTCGCCGAAACGGTCCACGAAAGCCAGGCTGAGCATGCCGCCGGTAAAGAGCGCCAGTTGATCCTTGGTCAAAGCCTGCATCCAGATGGGCAGGATACGCGTGTCATACCAGCGCATCATCATGGCCTGTCCATCGCTCAGGCCCGCGTGATGAAAGTTGCGCAGATGCGCTGCAAAGTCATGCAGGCCAAGCGTACTTTCATACCAGCTCAGACAGGGTGCGGCAAAGCCCAGCTGCGAAACCCAGCGCACAAGCACAAGCGCGCGCTGCTCATCCAGTCCGGAGAGGGGAAGCAGCAGAGGCGCAATCTCAGGCAGGGCTTCTTCGCGCTTGCCCTCGAACAGCGAGGCATAAGGGACGTGCATGGACTGCAGCTTGAGATGGCTCGCCTCGGCCTGCGCCGTATCGAGCAGAAGGAAGGCGCGGTGGCCGCGTTCACGACATGCCTGCGCCCAATGCAACAGCGCCAGCGGATCATCAGGTATATCGCTCATGGCATCAGTCCCGGTGCTCTAGTTCGGGGCAACAAGCGCATTGCCCTGCAACCGCCGCACCGCAGCGGCATTCATGTCGTCGCTCTTCCTGGTCTCCTCTTCCTTCTTGGCATCGGTCTTGCCGAAGGTATCGATGGCGCGTGTCTGGAAATACAAGGTGGCAGAGAGAACATGGTCGTGCCAGCTGGTGAGCATGGTGTCATGGACCAGCAGATCGAACAGAGCCATCACTTTTTCCGGCAGCGGGCTCTTGCCATTGGTAGCATTGATCCAGGCATCGGCCAGCGTGAGCTCCCCGGGTGACATCAAAGGACGTGCCGGCTTGTAGGTCGGTTTCCGGCCCGATGGATCCATGAAAATGGTCGCATGCTCGTCAACGTACTGCTGCCATTTCATCTTGCGCCGGGGCTCGTCGTCCTGCTGTTTCTGGTAGCGCGCCCGCTGCGCAATGACCTCCTGCGCTTCCTTGTCCAGACGCTCCCAGACGCTGACAAAGGGGCGATGCACTTCCAGGACGGTGTTTGGCATGTTGCGGGCTTCGTCATCCTGAGCCGCGAACAACTCAGCCATAGCCCGGCCATAGCCTTCGCGGTCAGTCGAGGCCGTGCGGCGCGCCTCTGCGACCGCCTTCTCCGCACGCTCACGCCGCTGGCGCCGTTGATCCTGGGCGGCGCGCACCGCGTCTGCATGGGTGGTCACGGATTCGCGGAATTCCTTGGACTGGTAGCGTACCGCCAGCCAGGAAATGAAGACGCTCATGTGCTTGAGAAAATCCAGGCCTGGCGCGCGCGGGACGACGGCGCGATAGGCGTTGACCAGTTCCATCATGCGGTAACTGGATTGGTCATCGACGATGGGATCTGCGAGTGAAAAACGATTGTAGGTCGCCAACTTGTAGGCATTCAGGTCTTCCATACGATCCATCATGACGCCTGAAATCAGTGCCTCATGAAGCATGTCACGCAACGGCACCCGTTGAAGCTCTCCACGGAAATTGAGCGTACCATCCGGTGCTCCTCCAGTAACGTCCTCACTCGTTCCTGGATAAAGATATTGCTCGCCCCGCGTTTTCTCCAGGCTATCGAGACGCTGATAGAAACGCAATTCGTGAGCGGCAGCAAAATGGACGCACCGCTGTACGGCAGGCGGTATTGCCAAGGAGCGATCACCGTAGTTCTGCTTGATGCTGCCCGCCAGGGGCAACAAACCAACGATCTTGTTTTCCTCCATGATGGAAGCAACACTATCCAGCAATCCCAAGAACTTGATCTCGATAGGATTACCTTCAATGGCGAGGTCTTGTTCGTTGGCACGCTTGTAGATCCGAGCCAGTTCATTGACGAAGGCGCGTGCGATGACGCATCCGCGGTCGGCACCGAAGACGCTCACCTGGATCCGCTGAACTTTGGGTATTTTTCCCTTGGCATCTGCATAGGCCGCCTTGAATTGCTCCAAGGCAGTACTGAGTCTCACGTCCACGCCCGTCCCGAAGAGGCTGGCGCTGGCCGCGCTGTCACGTACCATGGGAATGGAATCCGCGACTACGTCAGCCATCACCACCTTGACAGCAGTCCAACCGGCCTTCAGTGGATTCTTTTTCAGGTCGTACATGACACTTCGCAGCGACGCCCTGCCGCGCATGACCCAGCGATCACTGCTGGCCATGGTCAACATGCGTCGTACATTGCCAGGAAAGGCCTTGGTTTCCTTGATCACATCCTTGTATGCCTTGACCACCGGACGGAAAGACATTTCGGTCAAGGCGTCTTTCAATACCTTGCCGCCCAGCTTCACAGGATCAGTAACTCCCGTTACTGTCTTGACCGATTTTTCCACGCGATCGTAGCCGGTGATCTTGCTCGCCGCAGACAGGGCGACTCCACCCGCATTCTTCGCAATCTTGGTAGCTGCCCGTACGATATCGCGGTTGGCAGCATCTTCATTGAGTTTGGTGCCCAGACCAGAATAGTAAAATCGGTACCAAAATTGATTGGGCAGTGTATCCTTTCTTCGATCTTTATTCTCTCGGTGCGCTTCCCAGAGACGGCAGATATTCGAGTACCGGGATGTATCAGGATCATCGATATCTCGGTGGCGACCAAACCCGTCGAAGAAAAATCCCATGTGAATATCTGCCTGGCAGGTCAGAGCTTCTGCTCGCTTCTGAGCACTGGCTGCTGCTGCCATAGCGGAGACCACCTTGGGTGGAGTCTTATCTACAGAATCACTATCATCTTTTCCCGCACCATTCTGTAGCTTAGCCATGCTACTTCTCCTCAATTTCTGATGATGGAATCTTGCGAATCTCCGAAATCACAGAAGTCGGCAAATTGTTCATTGCCACCGCAAATTCACCTCGCTTTCCTTGCGTATCTTTTAAAATTTTCTTCACGAGCGGATGCTGATCAAAATTCTTATTCACCAGTAAGGTGAAGTACACATACTGCTCCAGATCAGCGTCATCGATGAGCCGATACTTGATCCAACCCTGCCCCGCAATACGCGCAGTTCTCCGGAATACCTCAAAGAAGTCGAGTTGACCATCTGGATTCATCTGCTTTCCATACTTCGTCACCAACCTGTGGTCGATCGCGCCATAGTTGAAGCGAGATCCACCTAGATCGGTCCGAAATTCAGGTTCAATATGACCATCAGGATAGAAATGCAAACCAAGAATTCGTGTCCCGGCTCCGCCTTCCAACTTCGTCGGAGGAATATGTATCTTTACGCTTGCGTGGATGTAATCAATCTTCCTGGACGCTTTTTTACGTTCCACGTCAAGATCGTAGTACATGAATTCCACCGTGAACTCCGTACCCTTCAACTCGTAGCAGCAAGTCAAGCTCCCCTCACCAGACCCTGGTGGTAGATCACCACCTCCGGAACCCTTGTTTCCGTATTCATCTTTGATCACAAAGCGGTCAAGGTTATAGGGCATGTAATTAAAGGCTTCCAGGCTCAAGCCACTGTAGGTCGGTTCAGAAGAAAAACCATCACATCCCCCCAGCGCCAATATCATCGCAAATGCACTGAGCAATTTGCCGCCAATTTTTTTCATCCGCGCTCCTGTTATCTCAACTTCCCGCCCACGTCGTTTCTTGCATACGAGATTTACGCTATGGATTCTTGCGTATCTCGGCCATGTCCGACGAGCTCAAATTCTTCGTCGCCGTCGCAAAAGCGCCTGGCTTTCCCTGTGTCTCTTGCAGGATCTTCTTCACCTGCGGATGTTCATCAAAGTTCTTGTTTACCAGCAGAGTGAAATACACATATTGCTCCAGGTCTGCGTCATCTATCAGGCGATACTTGATCCAGCCCTGTCCCGCCAATCTTGCGGTGCGTCTAAATACTTCAGCGGAGTTAAGCCTTTCGGCCGGATTAATCTGCGGTCCGTATTTGGTCACGATTTGATAGTTGATAGCGCCATAATTAAAACGCGAACCTCCGAGATCCGACCGAAACTCTGGTTCAATATGACCATCGGGATAAAAATGCAACCCCAGAATCCTGATGCCAAAGCCACTTGGTATTTTCGTCGGCGGAATGTTTACCTTGGTAGTCGTCTTAATTTTCTTGATCGGCGCATAGAGATTACGTGAAGCGATGTCCGCATCATAGGCTTCCCATTCCACTTCGAACTCAGTCCCCTTAAGTCCGTAACAGCATGACAACCGCCCTTCCCCGGAACCCGGCGGCAAATCGCCTCCGCCAGAACCCTTATTTCCATATTTATCCTTGATCACAAAGCGGTCCAGGTTATAGGGCGTGTAGTTGAACGCCTCAAGACTCAAGCCACTATAGGTCGGTTCGGAAGAGAATCGATCACATCCCGCCAGCACGACCAGCAGCGCAACAACAGAAACTTTGATTACTATCACCTTCATGCAGCCGCATCCTGTCTGCCAACAAGCTCTTCCTTCTCCCACAAGGGAAGATCACCCGCATAGATCTCATCGGGAAGCGCCTGAATCGCCGCAGCGAAGGCCTTGAACCCGGCAGGCGGAGCTTGCAGCAAGGAGGCGAAGGCAGGGTGCAGCCAGGCAGCACCCGATGTGTAAAAGGCCGGCAGGAGACACTGAAGCTGACGCTCGGTATCGTCTATCCCCGCAGCACAGAGCTGGTCGACATGTGCCTGCAAGAACCCAGCCAACCGTCCGCGCGCCACTCGCGCGATCTCTGGGGCAATCAGCAACTGCAGACGATTGATCAGGATATCGACCTGAGAGGCATGCATCAGCTGCGCAAACTGCCGGTCATCGAGTTGCACCAATGATCTGCCCAATGGAGGTTCGGATAGTGGCGCAATACGCTCTGCCTGGCGGTCCTGGAAAAATGTCTGCACACGCGCCGTTCGGTCCAGGCAGGACAGGCTGACCAGCGGTGCGCAGAACTGCGCATGTTGCTGCGGCGTCAGGCAGCCCAGCCATTCCAGAAGAATGCGGGTATCGTACCAACGCAACAGCATGGTTTGTCCCTCACTCAGATCCACCGTATGGAACAGCCGCAGATGGGCTGCCAGCGCATCAAGCGGCAAGGGTGATGCCATCCAGGACAGGCAAGGATGCTCAAGCCCCATCGACCATAGCCATTCACACAGACGCTGCAAGCGAGTGCCCTGCGCGCTGTCCAGATCGATCAGCAAGGGGGCGATCTCGGGAAGGACGGCTTCCTGTCGTCCTTCGAACAATGAGGCAAAACGCTGGCCCTGCAAGGGCCGCTGTCGGAACGCGCCTTCCACCGGCGCACTGTCGAGCAGAGCAAAGCGATGAAGCGGAGCTTGCGCAGGCGCTCTGCACCAGTCCAGCAGAGGCTGACAAGGGTTATCGGTCATACCAGTATTCCCGGCGCACCCTGCTTCATCGCGGCCAGAATGCAGTCCTTGCAAACGCTATTGGGCAAGGCCGGCATCGGTACTTCCTGCCGTACCGGTCCCTGAAACAGCTTCTGTGCAGCATGAATGGTGAGCTTGCCCGGACACTGCACGGTAATATTGCCGCCCTCGATAGTGATGTTGGCCCCACCCGCCGTAGACAGGGTAATCTTCTTGGCCGCCGCCCAATCCACGCTGGCATTGGCACTCACCACGCTCACCTGATCACGCGCCTGCACCGCCAGCGTATCGGCTTGTGCCTGCACATCGATATTCTGTTGCGCGGCAATCATCTGCAAACCCTGCCCGCCCTCGCCCGCCGCAACGGCCCCGGCCAGCACGCCCAAGGCCTGTCCGCTGCGCAGGCGCAATTGATTGCCACTGACATGCTGGCTGTCCTGCCCTGAAAGCAGGCTCACCGTCTCGCCATTGGCCAGTTGCAGATGCTGGCCCGCGACCACGCCCATGCCTTCCTTGGCGGCGATGCCGATCAGCGCCGAGGTGCTCTGCGGTACCTTGCCCTCGCCCGTCTGCGTGTTGACGGCGGCCACATCCTCGCCGCTCTTGTCTGGCGCGCCATCGACCATGCCGGCGGCCGCCGTGCGAATGGCTTCGAGGGGTGCGGCACTGTCATTGATGATGCTGGCATTGGCCTGCGCCGGGCCGACATGGCTGGCCATGGCGACGGTCTTGTGGGTCACCGCTGCCTGGTTGAAGGTCTTGCCCAACAGCGTGGCCTGCTTCAGCAGGGCCATGCCGCCGGTGTTGTCGCCCGCCGGATCGCGGCTGGCCGCAGCGTGTTCGATCCGGTAGCTGGAAAACAGGATGCCGCTGCCCGCACGTAGTGCGCCATACGCATCGGTGCGCAGTTCGGCCCCCGTACCACGGAAGCTGCCGCGATAGTTGTCCGCCGCATGGATCAGGTGACCGAGATTGAGTTCGGACGCCGCCTGCGAGGTCTTGAGCTGGATGCGGCCCTGGGCATCGGTATCGTCGAACAGCAACTGGTTGTAGCCGGTCCCGCCAAATTCCTTGGAACGGATGCCCCATTGCGCAGCGGCATTGCGATGGCCTTCGCCATCCTGACTGCCGCCGTGCCAGGTCGGCGCATTGCCGCCGGCCAGATTGCCCTGGCCACTGGGAGAAAGATCACTGGCACTGGTGAAGACCTTGTTGCGCTCCTGCTCGCCACCCTGCGCGGCTTCGCCTCCGGGCGTGGGTGCGGCAGAACCTTCACCCTGGCCGTTGTAGAGCGCGCCCAGAATGACCGGCCGATCGATGTCGTCTTCCAGAAACTGCACCAGCACCTCCTGTCCGATACGCGGCAGGAACTGCATCCCGTTGCCGCCACCGGCCGAGCGCTGTGCCACGCGCACCCAGCAGGTCGCGGCGGCATCGTTGTTGCGGCCCTGCCAGTGGAAACGGATGCGGACCCGGCCCAGGCGGTCGCAATGGATTTCATCGGCACCGTTGGCGGTGCTCTCGCCGTTGGGTCCGACCACGATGGCACTCTGGCTGCCTCGCGCGGTGGCACCCGCGTGACGATACAGGCCGGTGCCATCCGCCAGCACCGGACGCCACACCACATCGGCACGGATCGCCTCGAAGGCATTGGCATAGCCGAGCTTGCGGGCCTGGGCGATCACGGCATCGAGATCGGCACGCTCACTCACGGCCACTGAATCAGGATGGAAACTGCCCTGGACGGTTTGTTGCAGGGACTGGCATGCCGCCAGGCATTCTTCCAGCAGCGGCGGCAGCGGGCCGAACAATTCGGCCAGCCCTTCCTGTGCATCCTTGGGTAAATTATTTACGCCAGCACTCACCACCGACAATACGGCGTATTCAGGCGCTTTGCCGGCCGCTGCAGACAAGCCCAGCGGCCCCTGCGTCAGCGTGAAGCGGGTGCCCGGACGCAGCGTGCGCACCGTGCTGCGTGCCTGCCACAGTTTGTTGCGGGCCTCGCTGGCTTCCAGGTGCAACTGGGCGTAGCGATCCGCTTCCGCGGCATTGCGATAGGCATACAGACCAGGGCTGTCATAGCTCTCCAGGCGCGGTGCATCCTGGTGGCCGAACGCATGGCGGGTCGGCATGCTGGTGGCGACCGCCTGCTTGCTCTTGTCATCGTAGGAGAGCAAGGTGAAGGAGGCCGGTTGCAAGGCGCGGCGCGCGGCCAGTGCCTGGATGCTGTCCTGCTCCTCGCGTGCGCCGCCGGCGTGGAAACGGATACCCTGCCCGCCGAGGCCGGCAGCACTGCTGGCGTCTTCAGGGAAAGCAGTATTGCGTGACGAATCCGCAAACAGCACCAGACGATGGCCGGCGCTGGCCTCGCCGGATTCCTCGACACGCCACGACAACCCCTCGGCCGCCAGCACGCGGCTCACGAAGTCGAGATCGCTCTCACGGTACTGCACCGTGTAGCTGCGCGGCGGCAGGTCCTGCAGGAAGGGCATCACGTCGTCCGACCAATGCCAGTCGGCATGCGGGGTATAAGCGGCGAAGACATCCTCGATGATCTCGACAACACTCTTGTCCTGCCACACGCGGCTGTTGCGTGATTGGCTGAGAAGCCAGATCCACGGCACCAGCCGCAGCCGGTAACGGGCAAAACCGCCCTCACTGCCGAGCTTGGCGGCTTCGTTCACCAGCCCCGAGAAACTGGCGCTGGAGCCATCCGAGAGGCTCACCTGCAAGCTGGCGCGCTGACCGATCAGGGTGTTGAGCGACAGTCCGGCATTCAGGCTCAGGACGATCACCTCGCGTACCCCGACGGCGTGCAAGCCTTCCGAGGCGGCGAAGGCCTCCACCAGCAGGTCGCCGGCAGCGACGCCCTCTCCCAGGGAGAGGCGGTAGAGACGGGTCGCGCTGGTGAATTGCACCAGCTGGTTCAGCAGCTCAGACATCGGTCACCGGTTGGTCAGAATAAGGAACACGTTTCAGATCAGGAGGGGCCACACTGCGCAACGCAAGCCGAGCCCGGTTCAGTTATCGGCCTGCGGCACCTTGCAAGCAGGATCGCTATCCCAACGACCCGAACAGATGCGCCAGCGGCAGAATTCACCTTCCACGAAGCCCAGCGCATGGCAGCGCTGCAGCAGCGAGGCGGTGCTTTCGCCATTCTTGCGCTCCACCACGTCGACGTTGCGGGCTTCCTTGGACTTGGTGTTGTTGGCGTGCGCCTGGGCGGACTTCTGCGGACTGCCATCTGCACTGGTGCCATTGCCAGCGTTGGCGGCAGTGCCGCCATTGTTGCTGCCATTGGCGTTGCGCTTCTTCTCGACCTCGCCGGAGCGGGCGACCAGCGCCTTGATCAGATCGACATCACTGTCGTTGCGGTTCTCTGCCTTGGCCGGCTTCTTCTTTTTGTCCTCGTGCTGGGCGGCCGGCTTGGCGGGCTTGTCGGATTTCTCGGGCTTGGCTTCCAGCGCGTTCTTCAGCGTCGCCGGCGGTGGCTTGACGCCATCCTCCAGGGCCGAAGTCAACTGGTCCGGTCCACGCGCTGCGGTTGCGGAAGATGACGCCGCATCGGGCGCGGGGGCGTTGGTGTCATTGATGACCGCGGTATCGGCGGGGGCCGCAGCCGGTGCGGCGGCGGCACCGGTGGCGGGCTCCGCAACGGCACCCGGTGCCGGGGTGGTGGTCGGCGCGGCAGAAGCCAGAGGCGGCACCGGCGGTGCCGCCGCGGCCTGCACGGGGGTGCTCGCGGCGTCATGGCTGTTCATGCGCAGCGCCGCCAGTGTGACGCCACCTGCCAGCAGCAACAGCAGCAGCACGATCAACAGCACACGGCGCGGCTTGCGCGCTTCCCCGCTGGTGCTGCTGCGGGCTTTGGTCTTTCCATCCGAAATCGAATTGAGGATGCGAACTTCATCCGCAGACGAAGTGTCGGATGCAGGCATCAAGCTCGGTCTTCTGGATGCAGGTTTCTCTTGGTTCGGAGGCTGCAAGGCCGTACTCCTGTGTTATTCAACTTGAAACAAGTTGTTTGATTTTTATTAATTTTCCGTTTCCTGCCAGTCGCTCTCGGTCTCGCTGACGCGCCGGCTCAATTCCAGAAACGTGTCGGCGTCCACACCGCAGTGCCACCCAGCGCCGGCCAGAATAAAAAGGGGATTCGTCGTGCTGTTCCTTCTCATCGCCGCCTATCTGCTGGTCACCGGCTTCGCCATGTGGCTGCTGCTGTTTCCATCCGGCAGAGTGCTGACATTACGCTTCCTGCACGCCCGGCTTGCCGGCCTGCGATCCCGTTGGGAACGCTGGAACAGAAGAGGCGATGAGGTGATTGCAGGGACCACATCCAGCGTCCGGAGTTCCCTGACAGCGAGTGTCGACTACGTGCGCAATAATTACGTAATTGTGTCAACGATTGCTGTCTTGCTGATTGGTCCAGCCATCGTTGCATTTCTATTAAGCGGCAAATCGATGCTGCAGGGTTTTGACGACACCCAGCGCGTAACCAATTCTCAAATCGCGGAACTTTTAAAAGGTGAGCAACTCGTACCACCGCCGCCCTTGCCGCCGGACATGTTTACCACTGCTGAGGTGATCCAGGTCCGTCCGATGCTGGTCAACGCCAGCCGCAACTGGCAACTGCTCAATCCTGAATACGCCCAACGCCTGCTCCTGGTCTTCAAGATCATGAAGGAAAAGCATGGTTACGAGATGGCGCTCATCGAGGGTTATCGCAGTCCGGAGCGCCAGACCATGCTGGCGGGGATGGGCAGCAACGTCACCAATGCAGCCGCGTTCCAGAGTTATCACCAGTACGGCCTGGCCGGCGACTGCGCCTTTGTGCGCAATGGCAAGCTGGTGATCAGCGAAAAGGATCCATGGGCCATGGAAGGCTATCGCCTCTATGGCGAGGTCGCCGAGTCGGTGGGTCTGACCTGGGGCGGCCGCTGGAAGCTGATGGATTTCGGCCACACCGAATACCGCATGCCGGGCGTGATGAAGAAATAGAGCTGGACGCGGCCCTGTACGTCGCCGTCCGACGAAAGACAGATCGTAGAAATACAAGGGGATACACCATGAGCAAGCCGATCATCGTCCTTGGAGACAAGACCTCGCACGGTGGCAGCGTCATCGAAGGTTCCGGCCAGACCCTGGTCGGCAACAAGCTGGTGGCGCGCATCGGCGACAAGGTCAGTTGTCCGCGCCATGGCACCACCACCATCGTCAGCGGCGATCCCACCATGGTGGTGGACGGCGCACCGGTGGCGCGCGACGGCGACAAGACCGCGTGCGGCGCAGTGCTCATTGCCGGCCAGGCCACCACGACACTCTGAGCGACACCACCCATCACGACAGGGGCAGGGCTTACTACAACAAAAAGAATCCGGAAAGCGAACGCTGATGAGCACATGGATAAAGCGGGGTCTGTTGACCGTCGCAGTCTTCTTGGTCACCTGGGTGATGTTCATCACCTATTGGTCCGGTGCCAACCACATGCCGGATGGCGGTGACGTCATTCTCTATCTGCTGGTGCTGCCGGCCGTCTTCCTGTTGCTGGTATGGAGCATTGCCAAGGGCAGAAGCGCCATGGCCGCAGCCGCTGCTGCCAAGGCCGCCGCTGCAGCCGCCGCACCGCCCCCGGCAGCAGCAGTGACCGAACCCGGCCATTCCCCCGAACGCAAATGGACCCTGGCCATCGTGGCCACCGCCCTGCGCTCGCCCTTCGGCGCCGATGCCGCCGACCTGCTCGAACAGATCAAGTCGCAATCGCTGCGCCTGCCCCTGGATGGCGAATTGGTGAACGATCAGGGCATGCCCATACTCGCCGGGCGCATTTCAGATGTTCAAGGTGAAGAAACACGCGAAATCTACCAGGCCTGGCAGCAGCAGCATTTCCCCGAGCAGGCGCTGACACCACAGGACAATGCACACTGGCGCAGCCTGGCGCTGGCCGCAGACATCGCCCGGGAGCTGGGCGATCGGCTGCAGTGGCATCCCCTGCTGGAAGAATATCAAGACGCGCCGCGCCATCGCCAGGAGGAAGTCGGCTTGCCGCATCTGCATCTGCTGGTGCTGCTGCCCCCCACCTGGAGCAGCGAGCAGCGCATGCAGGCCGCCCGCTGGCTGGGTGACCAAGTCTGCCAGCAAGGCTGGCCACCGGAAAAGCTCAACGTCCTCCCGGCCGCCGCCGGCGAAAATGCGCATCCCCTGCTGCACCTGGACCGGCTGGTGGCGACCAGCCGCGATCCGCGTACGCAACAGCCCTCCCCTTACCTCGCCTCGTCCTACCTCGCCATGGTCATTGCGGCCCAGTCCAATCTGGATCCGGAGATCGTGCAAGCGTGGCAGCAGGACAAGCAATTGCTGCAAGGCGCACAGAGCATCGGCAAATCCCCGGCAGAAGCTGCAGCCGGGCTGATCCTGGCCGATACCACCCAGGCCCTGGCCATGGGTACTGCCGATCCGGTGCTGCTGCACCGGGCCAGCCTGGGCCGTCACGAACAGTCCGTCGACCAGGCACGCCGCGTACCGGGCGACCTGCTGATCCAGCTGGCGCAGGGCGCGCTGCGCGATGCGGCGATCGTGCCCGATCAACTCGCGCTGCTGGTCAGCGATGGCGATTACCGAGCCAGCCGCACCGATGAAATCATGAAGCTGGGTTACGCCGTGCTGCCCGAACTCGACCTCGGCAGCCAGTGCGTGAAGCTGGGTGCCAGCTGCGGTTCGGCCGGCCTGGCCACGGCGCTGTCGGCACTGGTGCTGGCGCACGCCGCCACCGACGACAGCGATCAGCCCAGCCTGTGCGTCTGCAACGAGGACGCCCATCAGCGTGCCGTAGTCGCCCTCAGCCGCGCGCCCGCGATTGCCGCGACACCGGCACCCGTTTCCGATTCAGCTGCATCCACCGCAACCCCGGCATCCCCTGTCACTGCTTCAGCGACCGTATAACAAGAACTCCACACCAAAGCGCTCACATCATGCAACGACTCTGGCACATCCTCAGCGACACGCGCGTCCTCATCCTCCTCGGCTTCGCCGCCCTGGCGGCCTTCCTCTTCATCGGTGCCGACCAGCTCGAAGTGGCCCTGATCTGGGCGGCAGCCCTGCTCGGCCTGCTGTTGCTGGTCTGGCTGGGTTTCTGGCTCTACAAGCGCTGGAAAGTCCGGCGCGCCGCCGGCAAGCTGGAAAACGTGCTGGAACAGCAAGCCTCGCAAGCCGCCCCCGCCAGCAGCGACGGCGCGCGGCGTGACGACGTGAATGCGCTGCGCCAGCGCATGCTGGACGCAATCAACACCATCAAGACGTCCAAGCTGGGACAGAAATCCGGTGCCGCCGCACTGTATGAATTGCCCTGGTACATGGTCATCGGCAACCCGGCGGCCGGCAAGAGTACCGCCATCGCCAACTCCGGCCTGCAGTTCCCCTTTGCGGACAAGGGCGGCAAGATCGTCCATGGGGTGGGGGGTACACGCAATTGTGACTGGTTCTTCACCACCGACGGTATCCTGCTCGATACCGCGGGCCGTTACTCGGTGTACGAAGAAGACCGAAATGAATGGTTCAGCTTCCTCGGCCTGCTCAAGCGCTATCGCAAGCAGGCACCGATCAACGGCATCATCATCGCGGTGAGCATCGCAGAGCTGACCGGCAACCGTCCGGAATTCGCCATCAACCTGGCCAAGAACCTGCGCCAGCGCGTGCAGGAACTGACCGAGAAGCTGGAAGTGTTTGCGCCGGTCTATGTGGTCTTCACCAAGGCCGACCTGATCACCGGCTTCAACGAATTCTTCCTCGACACCGAACGCGGCGAACGCGATCGCGTCTGGGGCGCGACGCTCGCCTATGACCGCAAGCGCAGCGGACAGGAAGTCAGCAGCTTCTTTGACGAGCGCTTCGACGAGCTCTACGCCGGCCTCAAGGAAATGAGCCTGGCCAACATGTCCGTCAAGCGCGGCGAAAACCTGGCACCGGGCGTACTGACCTTCCCGCTGGAGTTCTCGTCCATCAAGGGTGTGCTGCGTTCCTTCGTGACCACGCTGTTCGAGGAGAATCCCTTCCAGTTCAAGCCGGTCTTCCGTGGCTTCTACTTCACCAGCGCGCTGCAGGAAGGCGCGACCGTCAGCGCCTCTTCGCAACGCATCGCCGATCGCTTCGGCCTGACCCTCGAACACAAGCCGCAGCGCGAGATCTTCTCCCAGCACGGTTTCTTCCTGCACAACCTGTTCAAGCAGGTGATCTTCGCGGACAAGCAGCTGGTGGCGCAGTACACCAGCCGCAACAAGATCCGCATGCGCTACGTCACCTTCTTCGCGGCGGTGACCGTATTGGGGGCATTGCTGGGCGGCTGGAGCTGGTCCTACATGGGCAATCGCCAACTGGTGGCCAATGTGCAGGCCGACATGGACAAGGCCGTCAAGCTGCAGGAAAAGCGCCTGGACCTGCAATCGCGCTTCGAAGCGCTGGAGATCCTGCAGGATCGCATCGAGCAGCTGGATCGCTATCGTTCCAGCCGCCCGATCTCGGTGGGCCTGGGGCTGTACCAGGGCGATCTGCTGGAGCGCAAGCTGCGTGAGGAATACTTTGCCGGCATCAAGGAAATCATGTTGAAGCCGGTGTCCTCCAACATCGAAACCTACCTGATGGAAGTCAACGCCAATTCCGGCAAACTGGAACCGATGGCCAAGCCGCCACAAGCCGGAGGCGTGACGACGGTGGCCGACAATGCGGCCCAGGCGGCCAACGCCCTGCGCACCTACAAGGACAGCTCGGCCACCAGTGTGGAAGATGCCTACAACGCGCTCAAGACCTACCTGATGCTGTCTGACAAGTCGCGTGCCGAATCCAGCCATCTGAGCGACCAGATCACCCGCTTCTGGCGCGGCTGGCTGGAGACCAACCGCGGCACCATGCCGCGCGAGCAGATGATCCGCAGCGCCGAGCGCCTGATCAGCTTCTCGCTGGAACAGATCAATGATCCGTCCTGGCCGACCGTGGAAAGCAAGCTGACCCTGGTCGACCAGACCCGAGAGAACCTGCGCCGCGTGGTGCGTGGCATGCCGGCGCGTGAACGCGTGTATGCCGATGTGAAGGCACGCGCCGCCACCCGCTTCGCTTCCATGACCGTGGCCCGCATCGTCGGCGACAAGGACAAGGAACTGGTCATGGGCAGCTACGCCATTCCCGGCACCTTCACCCGCGATGCATGGGAGAAGTTCGTGCAGGATGCCTTCAAGGAAGCCGCCAACAAGGAATTGCAGAGCGCAGACTGGGTGCTCAAGACCTCCACCAAGGATGACCTGACGCTGGAAGGCAGTCCCGAGCAGATCCAGAAGGCACTGGTGTCGCAGTACAAGACCGAATATGCACGCGAGTGGCAGAAATTCCTGCAGGGCGTGAGCATCGTCGAACTGCGCAACCTGGACGACGCCACCAATGCCATGAACCGTCTGGGCGACCCGCTGACCTCGCCGCTCAACAAGGTGATCAACACCGTCTACGACGAAACCTCGTGGGACAACCCGTCTCTGGTCGATGCCGGTCTGGCCAACGCCAGCAAGGGCTTCATGGGCTGGTTCAAGGAAACCATCCTGCGCCGCTCGCCGGCCCCGGTACCGACCCAGCTCAATACCGACGGCAGCACCGCCATCCCGATGGGACCGGTGGGGCGCGAATTCGCCGGCGTGGCACGCCTGGTGGTGAGCAAGGACAAGGGCAATTCGCTCATGCGCGGCTACATGGAGAATCTCTCCAAGCTACGTACCCGCCTGAACACCATCAAGAACCAGGGCGACACCGGCCCCGGTGCCAAGCAGCTGATGCAGCAGACGCTGGAAGGCAACGGCTCGGAACTGTCGGATTCGCTCAAGTTCGTCGATGAAGAAATGCTGCCCGGCCTGAACGACCAGCAGAAGACCACGCTGCGCCCGCTGCTGGTCCGTCCGCTGGTGCAGGGCTTCAATGCACTGGTGCGTCCGACCGAAGGGGAAGTCAACAAGATCTGGCGTGCTCAGGTGTACGAACCGTTCCAGAACAACCTGGCCGCCAAGTATCCGTTCTCGCCCAATTCCAAGATCGAAGCCAACAGCGGCGAGATCGGAACGGTGTTTGGCGAGAACGGTGCGATCTCCAAGTTCGTGACCACGGCCATGGGTCCGCTGGTGGTGCGCCGGGGCGACACGCTGTCGCCGCGCAAGTGGGCCGACATGGGCATCACCCTGTCGCCGGCGATCACCACCAGCTTCGCCGACTGGATCAGCGCCCCGGGCGGTGCTGGTGCGGGTGGCGGCGCTGCGGAGGCGCAGACGGTGTTCCAGATCCAGCCCCAGCCGGCACCGGGCGCGCTGGAATACACCATCGAGATCGATGGCCAGCAACTGCGCTACCGCAACACCCAGGCGCAGTGGACCAACTTCGTGTGGCCCAATCCGCAAGGCGCTCCGGGTGCCAAGGTGACGGCCGTGACCTATGACGGCCGCACGGTGGAAGTGGCCAACCAGCCCGGACGCTTCGGCCTGGAACGCCTGATCAACACGGCCCAGCGCAAGCGCAAGGACAACGGTGCCTTCGAACTGTCGTGGACCAATGACGGCGTGACGGTGGTGGTGAACCTCAAGATCATCAGCAGCGCCGAAGTCTCCGGCAACAGCAACGGTGCCGCCCGCGGCACGGCCGCTCTGCGTGGCCTGAAACTGCCGGAAACCATCGCTGGCGGCGCACCGGAAGCGCCAACGCCTGCCCCGGCGCAGGTCCCGACGCCAGCGCCGGCCACTGCGCCCGCTGGCGCTCCGGCAGCGCAAGTGCAATCGCAAACTCAATCCATGACTACAGGGGCTAAGCAATGAGTGCAACCGGCACCCCCATCAAGATCGGCTATTTCGGCAAGATTCCGGCGCGCGGGGATTTCATCAAGGCCACTGACAACGCCGCCCTGATCACGCTGCTGGACAACTGGCTGGCGCAGACCATGGAGCTGCTGTCGCGCGATGCGCGCTGGAAGATCATCTACGACGGCGTCAAGCCGCTGCACTTCGTGGTCATGGGACCGCGCAGCCGGCGTGCCGTGGCGGGCCACCTGCGTGCCAGCGGCGACCAGTCGCAGCGCCGCTTCCCGTTCATTTCGATGAGCGCCTTCGATATCGAGGATCCGGTCGCTTTCGTCAGCAACAGTCCGCTGATCCTCTCGCGTCTCTGGTCGCGGCTGGAATCGCTCACGCAAAGCGTACTGACGGCACCCGATCCGGCCCAGCCGCTGCAAACCCTGGCGTCGACCACGCTGGAACTGGACATCAACAGCGCCGGCTACACCGCGGCCTTTGCCGACTTCCTGGATCTGCAGACCACGGGCTCGCTGCAACAGATGCTGGCCGAAGCCGGCTTCACCGGCAATCTGCGCCAGCTGTTGCTGGCGCTGGGACTGCTGCTGCAGCCGGTCATGGCCAGCACCTCCAGTCGTCTGGACAAGAACCTGATCCTGCCGCTGCCGCGCGACCCGATGTATCGCAGCCTGGTGGCCAGTTTCTGGATGCACCTGATCACGCCCTTCCTCACCCGGGCCGATTTCGAGCTGGCGCTGTTCCTGACGCGGCTGGATGATCAGCCGGCCATGTTCCTCGGCTTTTCGGGCGCTTCGCCGCGCACCTTGCATTCGGTGATGGACATCCAGGCCGGTGCCGAGCACAACATCCCCTTCGACGATGCCGACTGGGTGGAAGAACATGTGGGCAGCGACTACGGCATCCAGAAACTGTCCAGCTACCTGGCCCATCCCGACCTCTCGCTGACCTCGGCCCTCGCCTCATTCCGCGAAGCTTTCATCGGAGCCTGAATCTTGAAGACGAACATTCTTTCCCAAACCCGCCGGCTGGCACTGTTGAGCGCGGCCTGGCTCGCCTGCTCAGTCGTTCATGCACAGAACGTTGCGCCGCCGGTCGCCACGCCCGCACCGGGCCAGGTACTGGTGACCGGCACCGTCCCCGATGAAGCCAGCAAGGCTGCCGCGCTGGCGCGACTACGCGAAGTCTATGGGGCCGACCGCGTGGTCGACCAGATTGCGGTCGGCCAGGTGGTGCTGCCGGCCAACTGGAACAATCACGTGCAGAAGCTGATTTCGCCCAACCTCAAGGCCGTCAGCCGTGGCCAGCTGAAGATCGATGGCACCAGCGTCAGCATTTCGGGCGAAGTGTCCAATGAGGCGCAGCGTCAGCAGATCGCCAGCGACATGGCCAGCAGCCTCAATTCTTCCTATACCGTGAACAACGGCTTGCGGGTTTCCACTTCCGAACAGGGTCTGCTGGACAACGCCCTGGCCAACCGGGTGGTGGCCTTCGAAAGTGGACAGGCCACCCTGACGCCCGAAGGCAAACGCATCCTCGATGAGATCGCTGCGACCATGCTCAAGCTCAAGGGCCGGCACGTGGAGATCATCGGCAACACCGACAATGAAGGCCTGCGCGCCAGCAACATCTCGCTGTCGCTGGCCCGGGCTGATGCGGTCAAGGCCTACCTGAGTGCCAAGGGGGTCGATGAAAGTCTGCTGACGACCTCGGGCCAGGGTCCGGATCGTCCGGTCGCTTCCAACAATACGGCTGAAGGGCGTGCCAAGAATCGACGGATCGAATTCCGTATTGCCAAGTAAGACAAGACGCGGGCGAATCTCGCCCGGCATGAAAAAAAGGAACCGCTTGTTTTGCGGTTCCTTTTTTCTTTGGGCGCGTCGCCAGGCGATGTTCAGTCCTGTGGCGGCGGTTGCAATCCCAGCAGTTCTTCGACGTGGGACAGTGCGGCGTTGTCCTTGATGACGGTCTTGAGCCAGGCGTGCAAGGGCATCTCGCCCCACTGCGCGGCCTTGTCGGCCAGGTGCGCGACCGGGCTGTGGGGCTCGGTGCGGCGGAAGAACTCTGCCACGGCGCGCAGTTGGGCAATGGCTTCGGCACGCGTGCGGATCGGTCCCTGATGCTGGACCGGCGCTGCAACAGGGCTGTCCTGCTCACTCAATTGCGCGGCCACGGCAGCCGTATTTTCATCGGCCACGGCGATCTCTGCAGGAGCTACCGAACGCAGGCCGGTATCGGCTGCGAAGCGGGCGATGGTGTCGTGAACCAAGGTAATCGCCTCGCGGGCGGAGGAGAAGCCGGGACCATCGACACCGAGGCGCTGATCCACGGATTTTTCCAGTTGTTCGAGGCATTGCAGGCAGTACTGGGTATCGGCCAGCATGGCTTCATAGAAGGCATGTGAGCTGCGCTTGCGGGCCGATTCCATGACGGCCAGCTTGATGCCCTCTTCCGGCTGGCCGCCTTCGTTGGCGATCCGTTCAGCATTGGCCGCGCGGGTGCGGGCGGCGTCGAAGTCGAGCAGGGAGAAGGCGCTGCCGCGGCCTTCAGTCAGGGGGATTTCGCGCGACATCTGCACCGAGCGCGACAGCAGCCAGGTCAGGTTGCCGACACGGCGGTCGTGGTCGCCGTCTTCCGACAGCGGATAGAGATGATCCCAGAACTGGTCGAACAGCCCGGCCACGAGCAGGAAGCCATCCCCCAGACCGCGCAGGCCGCGCGTCTTGCAGGCGGCTTCGCTGTACCAGACGGCCAGGCGCAGGTCCTTGCTGCGGGTTTCGATGAGCTGGGCGCAGCGCTGCTCGACGAAGATCCAGTCGGCTTCCTTGATGTCGGTGACCCATTCGCCCTGGTCCAGGGTCGGATCATCGAAGCGGCGTGCCTCGGCAATGGCGTCCAGGTCGGCGGTGAAGGAGAGGTCTTCGCCACCGGGATGGTTGTCATTGATGGGCTTGAGCAGCGGGTCGACGGCGGTGGTGGCTGGCTTGACGCCGAGCAGGGATTTCAGGGTGGGCAGTTTCATGGTCGATGCGATCCCGATCAGTTATTTTCTTGTCATGATGATCCCCGTTGTTTCAGCATGCGCGTGCTGGAAGTGACGGGCCTTGGAGGGGGTTGGACAAGGGTTGGGGGCGGGTGTTCGCGCGGACGAGGCAATAAACGAAAAATTGTGCGGGGCGATGAGCAGAGAGAGACAATCTCAAATGTTCCTGCCCCCATGCTGATCATTGCGAGAGGAGCCGCGTGAAATCAAAATCGCGACCGAAGTCTGCCTGCCGGTCTGGTAAATCCTCCTACCAATGTTGATTGATCGGATTAAAACGGGAACGGGTGCGGCTCATCTACAACTCCTCACCCACAACTGTTCCTCTAGGCTGGACATTTCTTCGCCGTCTAACCGATCAATCAGGACTCTTCAGATTCCCAAACAGGCCTCCACAGAACCTTAGTTGCCCACAGAACGATGGCTCAATTTTTCACAGCGATCCCATCAATCCAAGCCTTCCGGCCAACCTGGCTCTGGAGCACACCTCATTGCAACGTAGTAGCACAGCCCTAACGGCAGCCAAATCCAGAAGAACCAGATCATCAGAAACGCAAGAATCAACTCTACCGCGCCCATACGACTACGATAGAACCGCCCTTCTTCTCCCGGAGCGAGATAGGGCATGTAGAAGAACAGGCTATTCAACAAGGAAATCCGCCGCTCACGCACATGTAGCGTCGGCAGATTGGATGGGCCTTGCTCCATGTACCTTCGCACATAGGACCAGATAGACTCCAAGCCTTGGGTTGCAATGTCGTTGCCTCTGAGGGTGATCCGCTCAAGCACCTCCGTGGTTCCTGGTCGGCAAACTACCAATACCAAGGCGTATCTCACCATATAGACCTTGCCGTTGAACCCGGCCTGTTTGGTCAACTCAGCCTCGATGTCCGCCCAGTCGAAAGTCTTCAGCAGAAGTTTTCGGCGTGCGAAAGGATTGAGACTGAGGCTGAAATCCTGTACGTGAATCTTTCCAGCACGACGGTCAAAACGTACAGGAAGATCACGTGGAATTCGACAGTCCAGCCAGATCAGGAAAAGGCTGTAGCCGGCCAGTGCGAGGTTCTGAATCGTCAAGATCGTTATCACCAATACAGATCTGGGAGGCGTGAAGATAGACGTGAAGACATGTGGCGCGAACCAGCACAGTATCAGCAAGACCGCCATACCGATGAAAATGAAGCCACCTCGCAAGATGGAAGATGCACGAGAGATCTCAAGTTTACTTTGATCGACACCGATCACATCCTCTTGCAAAGCCATGACAGAAACTTCTTCCTCCGCCATCGCCGCTCGGGCCGGGAGGTCCTCATACCAGAGGGAATTCGGTGGATTAAACCGCGATGTACTCATGAAAGAATTTTCTGTTTCCCACGCCGACTTTCTTCATCCACTTCTACAGGCCAACGCGGCTCTGGAGCACACTTCATTGCAACGTAATGGCAAAGCCCAAGAGGCAGCCAGATCCAGAAAAACCAGATCGTCAGGAAAATGATCGGATAGTCCAGCCACCGCATCTTGCTACGGAAGCGCCGGCCCTCCTCGGTTGGGGAAAGGTAAGGCATGAAATGAAACAGGCTCTTGACGAAGCCGACACTCTGCTCACGTGTCATCAGCGCTGGAATACGGGACGGGCCGTAGGCCATGAACCGGCGGATATAGGACCATAGTTGATACAGGGTCTCCACACCGACGTCATTACCCTTGAGTGAAATACGGTCAATGACCTCGTTGGTTTCTGCTTTACAGATCACCAGCACCAGCTCATGCCGCACGGTGTAAGTCTTCCCGGTAAATACTGAAGACTTGGTAATTTCCGCCTCGATCTGATCCCAGTCATAGATCTTGATTTCCGTTCGCCAGCGCTTCAGACGTTGCAATGACGCCGTATATTCGTAGACGTATATTTTTCTAGTATTTCTATTGAACCGCACCGGCGTATCTCTCGGAAGAAGACAGTCATAAAGGGCGAACAATCCCACTGCCACGATTCCGCCCACCAGCATCACGCAATAAAAGACGCCAAGCAAAGGGGCGATACTGAAAAAGTCGCCCCACCGACAGATCAGAAAAGGAATAAAGAAACCGAAGGCAATTAAAAAAAATGATATACCGATCAGGATCCCGAGCCCCCTGATGACAGACGATGTGCGTGAAATCTCCAGGTAAGTTTCATCGACGTGATTCAGATCCTCATCAAGGAGCGGGCTATCCAAGCGCTCATTAAAGTCAATTCCCGAATCGCGCGTAGCGAGGTCCTCATACCAAAGAGGATTTTTCGGAGTAAATCGGCTTGCATTACTTGTTGTCACACGGGCGACGCTTATCATTGCGTTCTTCCGAGTACGTTGATGAAAAGGACATCCATACCTAGTACCAAATGGGGCAGCAGACTATCAGTCTTCAATATTTGAAGTACATCACACCACATTCAGGTGGATCGTTCTCGGTCTTGCGCAATTTTGTGGATTTCTTCAGATCGGTGCTGGAAGGCGACGGCAAGTCCAGTATTCGAAAGACCTTTTCGGCTAATCGCACAAATGGCGTCCACCTTCTGCCCAAGCTAAAGCACATGACCATAAAGAAAATAACTACACCAAGAAAAATAAAGAGGATAGTGGGATCTCGATTAACGGCATGAGACCAAAAGCCAAAAAATCCCAACCGTCCGCCAAGCAATGGCAGCATAAGTAAAAACAGAAAGAACATCTACGTCAAAATAAGCCACCACTTCACAACGGCTCTGACATGCCGCGTTCGTCCACGTGAGCAATGAGGATAAAGCGCAATGACTTTATCTTCCGGACGCATTAGTCCGTATAGCTCATATTCACTGCCCCTCTCCTCGACGGCAGCAATTACGTCATCCCCTTCCCCGAAGGGGCTTCTCCACAGCCACCCTTTGACCGTCTTGTCGCCCAAGTTAAATTGGACGTAGTCGGCCTCCTCTTCCAGCGCGGCAGCATAATTCGACAATATTGCCGCCTGCCCCGGCAATCCTGCAGCTGCAGAAGCTACGGCGAGCACACCCATTTTAGTCTGGTCAGAATCCGTAAATATAAAGCTCGCGGCTAGTCTTTCCTGCTTATAGGATCTTATCTTTCCCGTCAGTCTCAATAGCGCGTTATCTTCTGAATGGTTTATATAATTTTCCATGGGCGCGTCTGTCAGTCGTGCATCATCATTTATGCAACTAGCAGATTTGATAATTCTCCCAACATGCTGGAAAGGAGCCGAATAATCATCAGTATTTGAAATACATCACTCCACATTCAGGCGGATCACTCTCCGTCTTGTGCAACTTGGTCGATTTCTTCAGATCGATATTGGAAGGCGATGGCAATTCCAGTATTCGAAAGACCTTTTCGGCTAAACGTACAAATGGCATCCACTTTCTTCCTAAGCTGGCAAACATCGCCACGAAGAATATAACGAGGCCTAGAATAATGAACCAACCACCAGGATCGCCCTTAAAAATTTCGCCCCAGAATTCCCAAAATTTAAAGTATCCACCAGTGATGGGTAACAAAAGGAGAAGGAGAAAAAAAAGCGGCACCAAGATAAACCACCATTTGACGATAACCTTAATGTGTCGAATTCGTCCGCGTGAGCAATGAGGGTATAACGCTATGACTTTATCGATGGGACGCATCATTCCATACAACTCATAATGATCTGGCTTTTTTTCAACAGCGACGACGACCTCATCACCTTCCTTAAATGGGCTCCTCCATAGCCAACCTTTGATCTTTTTACCATCCAATTCAAATTGAACGTAGTCAGCCTCTTCCTCTATTGATGAAGCGTAGTGCGACATAATTGCCGCCTGCCCCGTCAGACTGGTCGCCGAATACGCGACGGCAAGCACCCCCATTCTTGTTTGATCTGACTCCGCAAATACAAAGCTCGCACTTAATCTCTCCTTCTCATACGAACTTATCTTCCCCGTCAGTTTTTGTAGTGAGCTTTCGTTTGAATGGCTCATGTAAATGGTCATAAGAATTTCCATCGGCCGGCGATCAATAAGGTTTAGTCAGGGAAACGAGTTCTAATATTTAATGCGATGATGCACGCAAACGTCAGCGTTCTGCACTTATCCTGCCACACACAATTTTGTTAGCGCTGGAGTAGGTTCAGATGCGTGTCGGGAAAATGATTAGAGCCGTCCTAGAAATTCTGAACTGGATGCCTTCGCCAGCTTTTCTCGTAAAAACCATGATTTCTAATATTTGAAATACATCACGCCACATTCAGGTGGATCACTCTCGGTCTTGCGTAATTTTGTGGATTTCTTCAGATCGATGCTGGTAGGCGATGGCAAGTCCAGTATCCGAAAGACCCTTTCAGCCAATCGTACAAATGGCATCCATTTGCGTGCCAGGTGTCCAACGATAAGCACCGATGCCATCCAGCCAGCTCCAATTATCAGAAATCCCTGTGGAAAATTGAAATAGAAGTCACCCCATATCCCCAGAGGTCCAGCACCGATCAACCAACCCAACAGAATCCCCGCAATAAAGAAATAGATAGCCAGATAGCCAACCCACTTTGCAGCGTTCCTGACATGAGTCGCGCGTCCTCGCGAGCAATGAGGATAAAGAGCAATAACTCGATCAGAGGGCCTTGCAACAGCAAATAGTTCGTAGTGATCGCTGCGTTTCTGAGCAGCCACCTCTACAATATCGCCCTCTTGGAAAGGGCTGCGCCATACCCATCCTCTTAACGACTTTCCATCCAGGTCGAACTCAATGAAATCGGCCTCCTCCTCCATTGAGGTAGCGTAGTTAGCCATGATCGCGGCTTGTCCAGCCAAACCGGATGCTGCCGACAGGACGGCCATTGCACCAATTTTTGCTTGATCCCCCGCGGTGAAGAAGAAGCTAGCGCTTTCCCTCGTCTTCTTGTAATTGGAGATATAGCCTCTTAGTTTTAGAGTAGGTCCAGAATCAGGGTGTTTAACATATTCAGCCATAGTCTCTCTCTCAGTCGTGCAGTTTCATATTTTCAACAGTGGGCTTCGATTCATTTTGCCAAAACCAACCACCGACCTTCTTAGCCTAGTCCGCCGGGGGTAAACCAATCGCAACGAGCGCTTGATTCAATCCGGAACTTTGTTCCTTCAATGAATGAAAAGCTGATTTTTCGTTACGGTCCTCTCCAAAAACACACAGCGCACACCATGATTGAAGATCATCGTCGCTGAATATCCAGATCAATACCTGGATGGTAAAGATGGCCACGCCTACCCAGAATCCTGCAGCCATCAGCAGAATACGTGCGGCAATCAAGGCCGCTTCTCGTTCAGCAACGACTTGGACTGTCAAACTGAGAGTCGCCCGCACAGTCAACTGCCGAATAAGGGGTGTTGAGTATGTCATCGCGGTGGCCGTCGACAACAAAACGGTTCCAGATCCGAAGACAACCTTGAGGAAATATAGCGAAGCCATTCCTCTCTTTCCCGCCTCCCAATTTTTTTTCATATCCAGCGTATCAAACACTACTCCTATTGCGGCAGTCGCTGCACCCAACGCTCCGCCAACAAGCTTAAGCCGCTGGTAGCTCCACAAGGTCGCCCCTTTATCGAATTCTCCCTTGGCATTCTGCGTCATGTTTTTCAGAATGCCTCCGGCCACATCAAACAGACCACTAGTAATGGTCATGCCAGAGGCCACCAGCCCCCACCA
>Ga0182006_1000569_pt1 | contig 27454 bp, 31 predicted proteins | sample Sormic07211104_1_FD_123022 | JGI IMG/M metagenome (GOLD analysis project Ga0182006, IMG submission 123022) | Rhizosphere microbial communities from Sorghum bicolor, Mead, Nebraska, USA - 072115-104_1 MetaG | ecosystem: Host-associated > Plants > Roots > Rhizosphere | place: USA: Nebraska...
CAGGACAACAAGGGGCTGATTTACTGGGGCAAGATCAAGGAGATCAAGGATTACACGCAGAGCTTTCGCATCGATTTCGAACAGAAGGTCTGGTTCAAGCAAGCGGACGAGGCGAAGAAGAAGCCTTATTCGGTGAACGTTTATCTGAGTAAGAAGCTGATCGATAACTACCGCAAGCGCAAGGCGTTTCTGGAGGAGATCAAGCACGCCGTCGACAGTGATGCCGAGTTGTATTGCTTCTTTTATGGCGTGACGCCGGAGTTGAAGCAGGTGCCGAGCAAGAAAAACCCCGAACAGACGTTCGGGGTGTTCAGTGCCAACATCGAGAATCTGGATCACTTCATCATTCGTGAAGCGCCGGGGTTGGCAGCAGGCTAAGGATTAGTTGTGAGGCAGTTCGAGTTTGACCGCGCCGGGATGTTGCTTGACCACGGCGTATGGCAGCACTGACCAGCCCGGGTCATCGCAATTGCGTTGTACGCGGGCGAAGTACGGTCCCAGGTACAGGCCTTTTGCGGTGAAGTGCCAGTTGGAATAACCCCAAACGCTTTCGTCGGTGTAGTCGCAGCTGTCCTCGTCCGCCGGCTTCTGCATTTCCTCGGGGTACAGCGCGGTGAATTGCTTGATCAGCCATGGTACGAACACTTCGCGCTGATAGGTGAATCGTGCCTTGCTCTCTTCCTCGGTCAAGGATGTATCGCTCGCGCCGTCGCGGTCGGCGTGCAGCAGTGGCTTGCCGTTACCCACCCACAGCACGTCTTCCAGCGACAGGCTATGGCCGGTATGAACGTCGAGGTTGATCGGCGAATTGCCAAAATCCGGGTGAGCGCCGCCGCAGCTGTAGCTGGTGGAGATGTTCAGGCTGACCACATCGGGCGACAGGAATTGGGGGGCGACGCCTTGGTCGAATTCGGCATATTCCCCACCTCCCAGCAAGCAGCCGTGGTAGTTGATGACTTCGCTCCAGAGCCGCTCCAACAATTGCTGATTGATCCGCTGCTGGTCAGCTTTCGGGTAGCCGGACTCGATGCTGAACATGGAGAGACCGGACGCGGGCTCCGTCCACCATTGCAGGTCGTAGTCCATGAAGGACTCTTTCTTGCCCGGTTTGAGTTTCAAGCCTTGCAGACGCAGATATTCGTAGGGGTCGCTTTTCGGCAGCGCGGCGATGAAGGGCAAGGCGTCTGCTGCCGGTGCCGGGAGCTTGGCCTCGGTCAACAGCACTTTCAGGACTTTACCCTTGGGGCTTTTCCATTCGCCTTGCCAGCCGTTGGCCGTTTCTTGCAACTTCAGGGTTGCCAGGGGTTTGTCTTCGCTGTAGCGGCTGTCGCCTTCGGTTAGCGTCAGGGTCTCTTCTTGCAGCGAGCCGCTCAGCCCCAGGTCGCGATGGTATTTCTCATAGAAGTAGCGGCCGGTGACTTCGTCCGGCTGGTTGGTGTTGAGCTCCAGCACGATCGGCATCTTGCCCAAGGTGCCGGTGAACACTCGTCTCCCGTCCTCGGCATGAGCAGTGGAACACAGCATGAGTAACAGCGTGGCGACTGGCGCCAGGCGTAACAATCCTTTGAACATTGATCGATCCCTGAATGAGTCGGAAGCCGCGCCGGGTAGGTTGCATGCGGCGCAGGTTGAACGGGGGACGGATTATGGCGAGGTTGCAGGGGAGAATCGAGCCTCATACGCCCCACTTCTTCGCCATGCTGAGCATCACCACCACCAGCAAACCAATATAAACCCGCGCATGCACCCGGTCCGGTATCCGCCCGATCCACGGCGTGGCCAGCCGAATCCCCACCAGCGACCCAAACGTCAATACCGTAAACGCCAGCACATCCACATAACCGACAAACCACGGTCCCAGATCAAACTCGGTAAACCCCGCCATCGCCATATAGGTCAGCGTTCCGGCCACCGCAACCGGAAGACTCAATGGATTAGCCATGGATGTGGCTTGCGACATGCTGAGGCCACAGCGTCTTAGCAACGGCACGGTCATGACGCTGCCGCCCACCCCAAGAAACGTGGCGATAGCGCCAATTCCCACACCGCCGCCAGACACTTCTGCCCCGCCCAATCGCCGTGGGATTTCGATGTAGGACTGTGTAAGAAAACCGCGTCTGAACAAGCAGTCCAGAATGGTCACGCCCAGGTAAACGATGAAGGCAGAACGGATCAGCTCACCACTCGCCCACATCGCGGCCGCAGCTCCGACGATCGCGCCCAAGCCGATGAACCCGCCCAACGGCCACAGGTAATGGCGAATGAGATTGCCCGCGTGGTGATGTTTTCTGGTGGCGATTAGCGCATTGACGATCATCACGCAGGTCGAAGTCGCCACGGCAATGTGCATCGCCGATTGGCCGATGGGGTCGTCGATGCCGTGGCTGGCCGTGAGCATGCGGTACAGCAAGGGCACGACGACAAATCCGCCGCCGAAGCCGAACAGCACGGCGGTGACGCCGGTCATGCAGCCGAAGAGTGCCAGCAAGAGGTAGAAGAACATCGCGCATCGTCCGTGGGTTGAGAGTGGCCGACGATAGAGCGACGGGGCTTGGCCTGCTTCAGCAAGTCAGCCAATAATGTTTGCGTTTACGCCAACCACTGGGTGCCGCTCGATGCGCAATGTTTCGATTGATCTGCTGGACGACACGCCACGGCCGGTGGTGGCCATCGGTACGGATTATCCCGACGGTCATCGGTTGCCGCGCCATACCCATCGACGGGCGCAGTTGTTGTATGGCGCCACCGGGGTGATGCAGGTGAGCACGCTCGACGGCAATTGGGTGGTGCCGCCGCAGCGGGCGGTGTGGATTCCGCCAGGGGTGGCGCATGAGGTGTTGATGCTGGGGGTGAGCACTCGCAGTGTGTATATCGAACCGGGGGCGGTTGATCTGGGCAGCCGCTGCCAGGTGATCAGTGTTTCGCCGTTGCTGCGGTATTTATTGATGGAGGCGGTGGAGGTTGCGCAGGAGTACGACGAGGCCGGGCGCGATGGGGCGTTGATCGACTTGTTGCTGCACGAACTGGCGCGCAGTGCTCACCTGCCGTTGCATATTCCGCTGCCTGTGGATTCGCGGTTGCTCGGGTTGTGTCAGAGGTTTCTCCGGCAACCGAACGCTCACCAATCGCCGCAGCAATGGGCCGAACAGTTGCATATCAGCCTGCGTACGTTCAATCGTCTGTTCCGCCAACAAACCGGGCTGAGTTTCAGCCAATGGCGGCAGCGGGCCTGCGTGGTGCTGGCCTTGGCGCGGCTGGCGGTGGACACGCCGGTGACGCGCATTGCCCTGGATTTTGGTTATGAAAGCCCGGCGGCGTTCTCGACCATGTTCCGTCGGGTGCTGGGACAGGCCCCGTCCGTTTGGTTGGAGGGGACGAAATGACCACTAAAGCCATCCGCGAAGAATGCACCGCGGTTTCTCAGGGATTACGCATCATCGTTCTTCGTGGGCAAGTCGGATCGCCGCACCGCTCGCGTCTACAGGTTCTGCACTGGGCGGATGATTGTCTTGAGTGGCTTGTTCTGACAGCAATTCAAAGCTCTGCTCCTTCACATCCTGGGAATCCAGGCCGATTTGCACCCGGAACTCACCCGGCTCGGCGACGTATTCCAGTTGGGCATTGAAGAACTTCAAGTCGTTCTCGTTAATGCTGAAGTGGACTGCTCTCTCCTCGCCGGCCTTGAGCATGATTTTTTGAAAATTTTTCAGTTCTTTGACCGGCCGGGCGACGGAGGCAACGACATCGCGGATATACAGCTGAACCACCGTTTCGCCGTCACGCTGGCCGGTATTTTTCACCATGATGCTGGCGACGAGGTTGTCGGTCTTGTTCAGTGTGGTCGAAGACAGGGCCATGTCGGTCAGGCTGAAATCGGTATAGCTCAGCCCATAGCCGAAGGGGTAAAGCGGCCCATAGGATTGATCGAAATATTGCGACGTGTAGTTGCGAAGCGCACCCGGCAGATACGGACGGCCGGTGTTCAGGTGGCTGTAGTAATTGGGGATCTGCCCCACGGAACGTGGAAAGGTGATGGGTAATTTGCCGGACGGGTTGTAGTCACCGAACAATACATCCGCAACGGCGTTGCCTCCCTCGGTACCGCTGTACCAGGTTTCCAGAATCGCATCGGCCTGTTTCTGCTCCTTGCCGATCGACAACGGCCGACCGTTCATCAATACCAGTACCAGCGGCTTGCCGGTGGCTTTCAGGGCGGTGATCAATTCACTCTGGCGCCCCGGCAGATCGAGGCTGGTTCGACTGGCCGCTTCATGGGACATGCTGCGGGGCTCGCCCACCACGGCGATGACAACATCGGCTTGCTGTGCAACCTTGACTGCTTCGTCAATCATTTCTTCTGCCGGGCGAGGGTCGTTGGCGATTTCAGACACGCCCTGGTATTCCAGGTATTTAACAACCTCCTGATCCTCCTCGAGATTGGCGCCTCGGGCATAGATCAGCGAGCCCTGGCTCATCGCGCTTTTCAGCCCGTCGTAGATCGTCACCGATTGCGCGGGCACACCACTTGCAGACCAACTGCCCATGATGTCGACGGTACTTTTTGCCAACGGGCCGATGAGCGCGATCGTGCTCTCTTTTTTCAGCGGCAAGAGCCCGTTTTCATTCTTCAACAGCACCAGTGTCTTGCGTGCCACTTCACGGGCCTGCGCTCTGTGCAGATGGTTTTCGGCGTTGTTATCAGCAGCGCTTTCACTGGCAGCGCCGAGGCGCCGGTAAGGGTCTTCGAATAGCCCCATGTCGTACTTGGCACCCAGTACTTCCCGCACCGCGTCATCAATATCGCTCTGGGAAATGGCGCCAGACTCAAGCAGCCCTGGTAACTCCGGCCCATAGGAGGAGTCGTTCATGCTCATATCAATGCCGGCCCTGATGGCGAGCCTGGCCGCGTCGCGAGGATTCCTCGCAACACCGTGCTGAACCAGATCGGTGACCCCGTTATGGTCGCTGATGACCAGTCCCTTGAAGCCCCACGCTTTGCGGAGCAGGTCCTGCATCAACCATTTATTGGCCGCCGCCGGCACACCATTTATCGAGTTAAGCGCCGCCATGACGGCTCCCGCGCCACCCTCGATCGCCGAACGATAAGGTGGCAGGTAGTCCTGGTACATTCGGGTCAGGCCCATGTCGACGCTGTTGTAGTCGCGCCCTCCTTCGACAGCCCCATACAACGCAAAGTGCTTGGCGCTGGACATGATGCTGTCGGGCGCGTTCAGGCTTTGTCCCTGGTAGGCCTGGACCATCACTCTGGCAATGCGCGAAACCAGATAGGTGTCTTCACCGAAGCCTTCGGATGTGCGCCCCCAGCGAGGATCACGGGCGACATCGATCATCGGTGCGAAGGTCATATCGATACCGTCCTCACTGGCTTCTTTCGCCGCCGTTCGACCGCTCAACTCGATGGCGTCCATATCCCAACTGGAGGCCAGGGCCAGGCCGATGGGAAAAATGGTTCGATGACCGTGTATCACGTCCCAACCGAAAAACATCGGTATCTTCAGGCGGCTTTGTTGAGCCGCGTCCTGCATGGGGCGGTTTACATAACGGCTCACAGAGCCATACGTCCCCCCGATTCGCCCGGCAGTGATCTCCTGGCAGATTTTTTCGGGCGTCATCTTGTCATCGATAGCGATCAGCCGCAGTTGGCCGACTTTTTCGTCGAGGGTCATCTGATTGATGAGGTTGGTGACAAAGGCATCTTTGTCTGGCGATACCGTATCGGCCAGGACCGGCAGAGTTGTAAAGCTGATCAGGGCACATAGCAGACGTAGTCTTTTCATGATTCCCTTCCCCGCGTAACGCTGTGGCGCACTGCCTTTGAAACGCCACCTTTCCGGCATTGAAGATCAGAAGGCTGACGTTCAATCATTTGGAGCTTTCAGGAAACCGCCTAGAGACAGCGTAGTCGGTCCAACGCCCCTGCCTGAGCGAAAAAAGACAATCGATCAAAAAATGAGTTTGATCCGGGCGCAAAACAACTGTACAAAAACACAGTACATTTTCGAATCGCCACGCTCGATCCCCGGAGAAAACCATGGCCTCTCTTGCAATGAAAATCACCCTGGAACGCATCGCCCTCTTCCAGTTCACCCCCGCCCACTGCGCCCAGGCCCGAGCGATGCTGGGTTGGAGTGTGGAAGAGTTGTCCGAGGAATCCGGGGTTTCCGTTGACGCCATCCAGCGATTCGAAGCGCAGCGTAATGTGCTGGATGTCACGCGGCTGGCGTTGGCGTATCGGTTTGAATCGCAAGGCCTGGTGTTCTTCCCGGGGTTTGCACCGGGCCGAGGGATGAATGTGAAAGGGTCCACACCGAATCCGGTGGGGCGGGCGGATTATGCGATGGTTGAGTGAGGTTGCAGCAGATGCGGGCCAAAGCCGAACACGTTATGAAAATAGGCATGCTCCTCGAAACCGGTCAGCTGAGTCAGGCTGAGGCGGCCCATAGGCTTGGATTGTCTGAGGAGGAACTGAACGAAATACTCCGTGGAGAATTTTGCGATCTGACCGTGGCAAAAATCTCGGAATATACAAAGCCGTTACTGGACGAACGCAGCTGAAAAGTCCGGGGCGCTTGCACCGCAAGCGCCCCGGCAGCACAACATCAAGCGTTCTGCACGGTCGCCTGATCGCTTACATCTTCCACACCCAACCACCACGCGCCACCACGCTGCGGATACATCACGTTGAACGCCTCGCCCATTTGCGGCGTGGTGATCGACACGTTCCGTTCCCAGGCCAGCGCCAGAATACGGTCGAAAGGTTCGTACCAGGCGTGCATCGACAGGTCGAAGGTGCCGTTGTGGATCGGCAGCAACCAGCGCCCTTTAAGGTCGATGTGCGCTTGCAGGGTTTGCTCGGGCTGCATGTGCACGTGAGGCCACTCGACGTTGTAGGCGCCGGTTTCCATAAGGGTCAGGTCGAATGGGCCGTACTGCTCGCCGATGCGTTTGAAGCCGTCGAAGTAGCCGCTGTCGCCACTGAAGAAGATCCGCGTGTCACCGTCGATCATCACCCACGATGCCCACAGGGTGCTGTTACCGTCGAACAGCCCGCGACCGGAAAAGTGTTGCGAAGGTGTGGCTATGAATTGAAGGCCATCGACCTCGGTGCCCTGCCACCAATCCAGTTGGCGCACTTTGCTGGCGTCGATGCCCCACTTGATCAGGGTGTCCCCCACGCCCAGGGGCGTGAGGAAGTAGCGGGTCTTGTCCGCCAGTTTGAGTACGGCCTGATAATCGAGGTGGTCGTAGTGATCGTGGGACAGGATCACCGCTTCAATCGGCGGCAGGTCTTCGAGGCTGATCGGCGGCTGGTGGAAACGCTTGGGGCCGGCCCATTGCACGGGCGAGGCGCGTTCGGCGAAGACCGGGTCGGTGATCCAGAACTTGTCCTGCAGCTTGAGCAGAAGCGTGGAATGGCCCAGGCGATAGACGCTGTGGTTAGGCGCGGCAATCAGCGCCGCCTGGGTCAGGGTTTGCACCGGAACGGGGGCCGACGGCCGGGTGTCGTGCGGTTTGTTGAAGATGAAGTTCCACAGGATGCGCAAGGTTTTGCGAAAGCCTTCGCGCTGCACCGGCACATGGTTTCGGTACTGCCCTTGAGCCTGTCGGGACGCTTCAGGCGTTGAAGCGTTGTTCGCTGGGGAAGTTGAAGTGTCCATGACTGAATGACTCCAGAAAAACCGCACAATCGACGATTTTCCGCTTGGGACGATAAATGGCCAAGGCATGCACGCATCAGCCGAAGATTCAATTTCTCACAGTGCAGGATTAACACAACATTACACTGCACAGTGTAGTTTCTAGGTTGCATCAAAGCCGATCACAAGTAAACTACTAAGTGTAGTTCTCCACTTCTCCCTGCCGAAGCGTACTTATGACAGCTCCACAGCGCCTCACCGACCGAAAACGCGAAGCCATCATTCAGGCGGCGATTGCCGAATTCCGTGCCAACGGTTTCGACATCACCAGCATGGACAAGATTGCCGCCACCGCCGGTGTGTCGAAGCGCACGGTGTACAACCACTTCCCGAGCAAGGAAGAGTTGTTTGCCGAAATCCTCAATCAGTTATGGACCCGAGTAACGGCCGAACAGGAAACGGCCTACCGCCACGACCTGCCCCTGCGCGATCAGCTGCGCCTGATGTTGCAGGCGAAATTGCAGATGCTGGCCGATGACAATTTTCTCGACCTGGCGCGTGTGGCGATTGCCGCCACCATCCACTCTCCCGAGCGTGCGCAGAACATGGTTGCCCGAATGGGTGAGCGCGAAGAAAGTTTGACCGTGTGGATTCGTGCCGCCCAGGCCGATGGCCGCTTGAAACAGGTCGCGCCTGAGTTCGCTGCGCAACAGATCCACGGGTTGCTCAAGTCCTTTGCCTTCTGGCCGCAGATTTCCATGGGCCAAACGGGCCTGTCGCCCGAGATGCAGCACACCGTGGTGGAATCTGCGCTGGACATGTTCCTGGCGTGCTATGAGTGCTGAACCGAGCTGCAAAAAATGACAACGTCCGCCACTTTATCGCTGTTCGATCGCTCTGAATAAAAACACCGAAATGTGTTTCTGAATGAGACTGGCGCTGGAGCTATAGTGAGCCTCAGTCCCATCCCCTCTTCAGAGAGCATCATGAGCACTCCGACCCACGAAACCGAAACCGAAATCACCGGCCCCGTCGATCACCTGCGCTTCCATCGCCCTCACGCGCACCTGGCACCTACTTTCGGTACCGACCGTTTTGCCCTGCGCGCCGAGGCTTTTGCGCGGTTCTTTGGCACGCCGACCTTCCTTGGCGCCCAGACCTTGGTGGTGGTGATCTGGATTTGCCTGAACCTGTCCGGCGTAACCCAATTCGATGTGTACCCCTTCATCCTGCTCAACCTGGCGTTCAGCCTGCAAGCGGCCTACGCCGCGCCGCTAATTCTGCTGGCCCAGACGCGTCAGGCGGCGCGGGACAAAGCCCAGTCCGAAGCCGATGCGCGACATCGTGAAGCCTTGGCCATCGCCAACAGTGAACGTCAGGCCCAAGCCGCGCGGAACACTGCGCAACTGAAGGAGTTGCTGGAGCAAAACACCCGGCTCACCGAAATCACCAAGACCCTGACTGAGCGCATCGAAAGCCTGACCTCGGAAATGCATCAACACTTCATCAGCAAGGAGCCACCGAAGGTTTGATCCGGAGCGCCCGCCCCAACTCGTCGAACAACGTCACCACCGAGCGCAATGCGCGGCAGTCCGGGCGGGTCAGCAGCCACAGCGCGGTGTCGTAACCGTGCAGGGGCTCGGTCAACGGTTGCAGTCCGTCACCGATCAAAAAGTCCGGCAACGCCGCGACGCCCAGCCCGGCCCGCACCAACTCGGTCACCGACAACATGCTGTTGCAGCGATAACCGGGTGTAACGCCAGGCAACTGCTGGCGCCGCCAGGCGACGGTGGGGTGATCGGGAAGAAAGTCGTCCGGGGCGATCCAGGTTAATGAGGCCAGGTCGTGGGATTCGACCGATTGCAGATAGGCCGCGCTGGCACAGACCCGGTAGGAAATGTCTGCCAATCGCCGGCCAACCAGATGCTCGGGCGGGGTACGGGTCAACCGCAAGGCGATGTCGGCGTCGCGGCGGCTGAGGTTGGCGAAGTCGTTGGAGGTGCAGAGTTCAATAGTCAGTGCCGGGTAAGACGGCATGAACCGCGCCAGTGCCGGTAACAGCAGACTTTGCAGGACCGAATCGGTGCAGGTCAGGCGCACGGTGCCGCTGATGATTTCTCCGCCCTGCTCCACGCCAAGGCGCGCCGCCTCCAGTGCTTGTTCGGCGCGTTCAGCCTGCTCGGCCAGGGTCTGAGCCAACGTGGTAGGCAGGTAACCGGTGCGGCTCTTTTCGAACAGTTGCTGGCCCAGCGCGGCTTCGAGTCGACGGACCGCGCGAAACACCGTCGAGACGTCGACCTTCAACAACGCCGAAGCCCGGGCCAGAGAGCCGCCGCGCACTAAAGCGAGGATCAGCGACAGGTCGGGATAGTCCAGCCGATAGTGCGTCGATGCATTGATCACTTGGGATAACGCCAATATTGATTGCGTGAACGCCAATCTATAGTCGGTGCCAGAAATCAACAAGCGTCGAGATCACTCATGGAAACCAACGCCATCCGCATTGCCCTGATCGGTGACTACGATCCACACGTCACCGCCCATCAAGCCATCCCCGTTGCCCTCGGCATGGCCGCCGAACACACCGGCCAGAACGTTCAGTTTCAATGGCTGGCCACCGACCACATCACCGCCGATACACCACTGGATGACTTCGACGGTTTCTGGTGTGTGCCCGCCAGCCCTTATCGCGACATGGATGGCGCGTTACGGGCGATCCGCTTTGCCCGGGAACTACAACGGCCGTTCCTCGGCACGTGCGGCGGTTTTCAGCACGCGGTGCTGGAATTCGCCCGCAACGTATTGGGCTGGGAAGATGCCGAACACGGCGAGACTTCGCCCGACGCGACGCGGGCGTTACTCACGCCGCTGACCTGTGCGCTGGTGGAAGCCGTCGACAGCATTCATTTGGTTGAAGGCTCGTTGATCGCCAAGGCGTACGAAAATGCGGAGATTCGTGAAGGCTATCACTGCCGTTACGGTGTGAATCCCGAGTTTGAACGGCAGCTACTGACGCGACAGTTGCACGCGGTTGGCCACGATTCGGCGGGGGATCTGCGGGCAGTGGAGCTAAAGGATCATCCATTCTTTGTCGCAACGCTGTTCCAACCGGAACGCGCCGCGCTCAAGGGCCTGCTGCCGCCATTGGTCAAGGCGTTGGTCGAGGCCTGTGTGAGGCAAAAATCATGATCGCCCAGACACCTGCAGCACCTTACTACGCAGTGATTTTCACTTCGCTGCGCACCGAAGGCGATCACGGTTACGAACAGGCCGCCGAACGCATGGTGGAACTGGCCCGTGAGCAACCTGGCTTCCTGGGCGTGGAATCGGCCCGGGGCGCGGATGGACTCGGGATTACGGTGTCCTACTGGGCCAGCGAAGCGGCGATCCTGGCCTGGAAGCATCATCCCGAACACAGCGCGATTCGTGAGCGCGGGCGATCGACCTGGTATTCGGCGTGTCATACGCGGGTGTGCAAGGTTGAGCGGGCCTATGCGTTCAAACAGTAAATGATGCAGTGTTCTGGCGTCTTCGCGGGCTTGTCCGCGAAGACGCCAGAACAGCCACCGCAAAACCCTCACCCCCGCACCAAACTCCTCACCGCCGTAATCTGCGGCACGTCCTGTCGATTCATGTACACCCGCAACGGTTCGGTGATGTTGATCCGGTCGTCGATGTTCTGGTCCAGCAGCAACTGAATCAGTTCGCGCTTGAGCGTCATGGTCTGCTCGGGGCCGGGTGCCCAGACGAACTCACTGGTAGGGATGATGCCGTCGTCGGCCACGTCCATGCCGAAAGCGTCTTCACTGAAGCGCACGATGTACTGGCCGGTTTTGCGATTGAGGCCGACGAAGCCTTTGAGTTGGTCGGCGGCCTGGCAAATGAGCTGGGAAGTGATGCGCATGGTAAACCTCACAAAAGGTCGCTAAGGACCGGTGATCGATGGTTTACACGCAGGGCAAGTGAACGGGTTTCCCTCTGCCGGGGAAACTGCAGGTGTGAAGATTACTGCAAAGAGCCGCACAAAAGCGTCGAAGAAATCTTCTTTAAACACGTTTATGTCGGTCTGGTGATAGCACAAGCGGCGCTCAGTTGTTAAAAGATACGTCTTTGAAAATTCATCGCAAAAGGACTTCGACCATGCCTGTCTCCTTCACTAAAAGCGCCCTGCTGCTGAGCCTGATGCTCGGCCTCGGTCAGGCACAGGCCACCAGCGAGCCAAGCCCCAGCGCACTGGCAACCCGCCTGGGCATTCCGCACCCGGCGGTGATCGCCCACCGTGGCGCCTCTTTTGATGCACCGGAATCCACCGCCGCAGCCTACAAACTGGCTCGCGACCTGGGTGCCGACTACCTGGAAATGGACCTGCAACGCAGCAAGGATGGTGTGCTGTTCGCCCTGCACGACAACAACCTGCAACGCACCACCGACGTCGCTACCAAATTCCCTGAGCGCAAGGACAGCCCGGCCAACGAATTCACCATCGCCGAACTGAAAACCCTGGATGCCGGCAGCTGGTTCAACACGGTGTACCCGGATCGCGCGCGTCCTGGCTACGTGGGTCTGAAGATCCTGACCCTGGACGAAATCATCGACATCGCCCAAGGCAATCCACTGCACAAGCCTGGCCTGTACATCGAAACCAAGGAGCCAAAGCAGTTTCCCGGCATCGAACGCGATCTCAAGGATAAATTGCAGGACCGTGGCTGGCTGAGCCCGACGGGTTCCAAACTGGCAAAAAGTAATCTGGCGGTCGGCCAAGGGAAAGGCAAAGTCGTGCTGCAAACCTTCGAGAAGAGCAGCCTCGAACTGCTCGAGAAGGAGATGCCGCAAGTGCCGAAAATCCTGCTGTTGTGGGTCGGCGAAGGCAGCATCGAGCCGAAATCCAAAGTGACGTTCGCTGAGTCCGGAGACAAGGACAAGGCGACTTACTACGCCAAACAGGAACCGAAGGACAAAGCCGAATTCCAGCAATGGGTCGAGTACGCCAAGGCCCAGGGCGCTATCGGCACCGGGCCTTCTGCCGCGCTGACCAAGGGCGGCGATCAGAGCTATTCGGACCTGGTGAAACCGTGGATGAACCAGTTCACCCACGATCAGGGCATGCTGGTGCACGTCTACACCATCGACGATGCCGTGGATTATCAGAAAGTGATGGATGCCGGTGTCGATGGCATCTTCACCAATCGCGCCAGCGAACTGCTGAAGTTCTATAAGCGCCCGGCGGCGGCGAGCGTTGCGCAGTTGTTGCAGAACAACGGGTACTGATTGGCGCCAGGCGCTGCACCGCATCGTCCCCATCGCGGGCAAGCCACGCTCCCACAAGGTCTGCGCAAAACCTGTGAGAGCGTGGTTGCCCGCGATTGTTTTTTTAAGGGTGAATTAAGTTGCGCTGTTTAACCTGATCCCACTTAAACAGCTCCTCCAAGGAAAGAACTTGATGAAAACCTTAACTGCCCTGTTCACCGCTGCTGCCCTGACCCTCACCGCCGGCCTGGCCCAGGCTGATGTTCGCGTCGACCAGATCCCCGAGTTGGTCAAAAGCGGCAAGATCAAACCCCTGGAAGAAATGAACCAGGCCGCGCTGAAGTTGCATCCGGGCGCCACGATTACCGATACCGACCTGGATAACCACTTCAACGGTTACGAATATGAAGTGGAACTGCGTCTGGCTGACAACACCGAATGGGACGTGGACTTCGATGCCGCCACTGGCAAGGTCCTGAGCAACAAACGAGACAAGTGATTCAACTGCAAAAAGCCGCACGATCTTCGGGTCGTGCGGCTTTTTTTCGTTCGGCGTAAGGCAAATCGCTGAAGTAATGAACGAAGTCGCGCCCTTTTGCGCAGGCCCGCTAGAATCCCTCAACACCACTCAGCATGTTGAAGCAGAGAACCACGGATATGGGGCAAACAGCGGCAGCAGACATCGCCACGATCGGCCGGATCAGCGCGGTGCCGGCGGTTCTTCAGGTGATCAGTGAGCTGACCGGGTTGCGGTTCGCCGCGGTGGCCCGCGTCATCGACAACACCTGGATCGCCTGCGCGGTGCTCGATCGACTGGATTTCGGCGTGCAAGTGGGCGATGAACTGCAGCTGGTCTCCACGCTGAGCGACGAAATTCGCCAGGGCCAGCACTCGGTGGTCATCGACAAGGTCAGTGAAGACCCGCTCAGCCGCGATCAGCACACGCCTCGCACCTGTCCATTCGAAAGCTACATTGCGGTGCCGATACTTCGCACCGACGGGCGCTTCTTTGGCACCCTCTGCGCCCTCGATCCTGATCCCGCGCCGCTCAGGTCCAGCACGATCCAGAGCACCATGGAATCCTTCGCCCGGATGCTCGCGCTGCAGATCGAGGCCGAAGAAAACCTGCAACGGACCGAAGCGGCGCCGATCAAGGAACATAAAACCACCGAACTGCGCGAACAGTTCATCGCCGTGCTCGGCCATGACCTGCGCAACCCCTTGTTCGCCATCAGCGCTGGCGCCGAAATGCTCCTGCGCAAACTCAAAGACCCGCCAAATGAGCAACGGGTTCGGCATATCCTCACCAGCGCCCGGCGTGCAACCAAACTGGTCGACGATGTGCTGGACTTCGCGCGCGGGTCATTGGGTCGCGGCATCCCGGTGAATATCGAGCCGTGCCCGGATTTGGGGGATGTGCTGCGGCATGTGATCGCCGAGATCCAGAGCATTCACCCCAAGCGTATTATTCAGTCGTCGATTGGCGACCTGAGCGACATTCATTGCGATCGCGAACGGGTCGCGCAGTTGCTGTCCAACCTGCTGGCGAATGCCGTTGTCCACGGCGATCCCGACGGCCCGGTCGAGGTCAGTGCGCAGGTCAACGAAGGGCACTTCATATTGAGCGTGAAAAACCACGGGCTGATTGCCGAGGATGCGCTGCAGCATCTGTTCCAGCCCTACTCGCGACCGACCGGCGGAACACCGCAGGCCGGCCTCGGGTTGGGGTTGTACATTGCCAATCAGATTGCGCTGGCCCATGGGGGGCAGCTTGAAGTGAAATCGACGCAGTCCCATGGAACGGCGTTCATATTCACGCTGCCTTTGACGCGGTGACGACAGCCTCAATGTCTTAGACCGCGTTAGCGTGACTCACGGACGATTGGCTGTTAAACATCTCGACCTTGGCACGGAAAGAACTTGAGGTGGAGGTCGATCCATCCAGATGCTTGATCGTGTAGTAAGCCTCCGCAGCGACAGCCACCTGACTCAGCGCTCCTTTGTCCAAAGGAATGTGTATGGGAAAGAAATCACCTTGTCGATATTTGTGATAAGCAACCTCCACGTTGCCAAACTTCACGAAGATTTCTTCGCCCTCTACAAATTCTTCCCGTGCCGGGATGATTACTTTCGGAATCACTGGGTCTGCTTCATCAACGAAAAAAATGATCGACTGTCCACCGACAACAGTCATAGGGTTCAATGTTTCGGTCATCGCAATGCTCCTTGTGAAAGTACTGGCACAGGTTCAGTTTGAGTAGGCGCGCCAAGGGATATCTAGCGCCGCGAGAAAAAAACTGTCTACTGTCAGAAATAACAGGTACCGCTGAAATCGGGCGTCTTGGTTGCAAGTACCCGATCAACGGCACACCGACCTTAACAAGGTGTACAGCTGTAATGCTTAAGGATCAGGCCGAGGTGCTGACCACCGAATCCGCCGTACTGCCACCTTCATCCTGCAACGCCTGTGTACCGACTCGGTAACCGATTCGATACACAATCCATTTCACTAGGCGCTCAACCGCGCCGTTACCTCATTCAATTGCCCTGACAGCCCATGCAGGTTGTGGCTGGCCGCTTCGGTGCGCTGCACGTTGTCCAGGTTGGTGCTGGCGATGCTGGTGATTTCGGTGAGGTTGCGCGAGATGTCTTCGGCCACTGAAGTCTGTTCTTCTGCGGCGGTGGCGATCTGGCGGTTCATGTCGCGAATGGCTTCCACGGCATGGGTGATCCGCTCGAGCATGGCGCCGGCCTGGGTCACTTGCTCGACGCTTTGCTCGCTGCGCGACTGGCCGCTTTCGATGGCCTGGGCCGCATCCACCGCACCGGTTTGCACGGTTTGAATGATCTGGTTGATCTCGATGATCGACGCCGCCGTGCGCTGGGCCAGGCTGCGTACTTCATCAGCGACCACCGCAAAACCGCGCCCGGCTTCACCGGCACGGGCCGCTTCGATTGCCGCGTTGAGCGCCAGCAGGTTGGTCTGTTCGGCAATGCCGCGAATCACTTCCAGCACCTTGCCGATGCGCCCGCTGTCTTCTTCCAGGCGACGGATGACCGTGGCGGTGTTGGCGATTTCGCCACGCATTTGGGTGATGGTGTGAATGGTGCCCTGCATGACCTTCTCGCCTTGCTGGGCGGACTGATCGGCATCGTCGGCCGCACGTGCCGCTTCGGCGGCGTGGCGCGCGACTTCTTGCGCGGTGGCGGACATTTCGTTCATCGCCGTGGCCACCTGATCGGTGCGATTGAACTGCTCGTTGGTGCCGCTGGCCATAAGGCCGGCAATCGAGTTCAGCTCACCGCTGGCACTGTCCAGGTCCGACGCGCTGCGCTGCAAACGACTGAAGGTTTCGGCGAGGAAATCGCGCAAGGTGTTGGCGGCCCTGGCCAGGTTGCCCAACTCGTCCTGACGGGTGCTGGCCACGCGCTCGGCGAACCGGCCCTGACTGAGTTGCGCCACGTAGTCGATCAGTTTGCGGATCGGCTCCACCAGGTTGCGATTGACCAGCCACAGACTCAACAAACCAATCAGCAGGCCCGACACCAGCATCACCGCGAGCCCCGACAACACCGTCTGATCGGCACTGGCACTGATCAATTTCGATTGTTCGACACTCTGCTTGCGCAGTTCGCCGACCAGTTCATTCATCTGCTCGCTGGCGGCGCGGTCCACGCCCTTGACCGCATTGTCGCCGGCCGCTGGGTCGGCACCGGCCGCCACGTAGGCATCACGGCCCTTCTGATACGCCGCACCTAATACACGATGCTCCTCACGCAGGCGTTCGATGCGGGTCTTGAGTTGCGGCTCCATACCCTTCTGCCCCGCCAGTTCACCAAGGATACCCTGCACATTGCGCTGACCCTCCTCGAACTGCTTCCAGTATTTGTCCAGGTCCGCGGGTTGCTTGCCGCGCAGCAGGACGTTTTTCCACTCCTGAACCTGCACCTTGAATTGCAGGTTGGCTTCATCGATCAGTTGCGAGGTGTGCAACGGGCCTTCGATCAGGTTCGCGTAGTTCTGAACGCCGTTGGACAAAAAGTGAAAGCAGGCCAAAGCGATCAACAACATCGCCAACAGGCTGCCGCTCAACAGGGCGAGAATTTGTGCTCGAAGGGACTTTTGTAAAGACATCGGGAAGTACTCGAAACAGGAATGAGGCACGCGGATGAAGGCGTGAAAAGTATCCGGACATCCCTGTCTGCCACGTTGGCCCTTGGCCGAAGGCGCGCAAACGTAACCCAAGCGTGATCGGCGTTCCAGAGCGGTTCTTGAGGAAAATCCGACCATCGGTATCGCAATCGTTTGCGTACACCTTGCCGTCACAAAACCGTCATGAGCGCTTGCAATGATGAGGCTCAAGTGAACCTGTGAAACCCGCGACAGGCGCCTCCCCGCAGCGAGACTTCATGAACCACAGCATTGATCAACGCCATCGCGATTCCGACCTGTTCGGCCTGCTTTACGGTTTCAGTTTTCGCCCCGGCGAGCGCGGTCGAGAGATCGATTCGGCCAAGGCACTGCACTGCCTGCAACAACTGGACGACAGTGATGAGTTTCTCTGGCTGCACCTGAACCTGGCCCATGCGGCGTGCGAGCGCTGGATGAAAAGCCATCTGGAATTGCCCGACGAGTTTTTCGAAGCCTTGCACGAGGGGTCGCGTTCGACGCGCATCGAGCATGTCGATTCGGCGTTGCTGGCGGTGGTCAACGATGTGGTGTTCAACCTCAGTAGCATGGTTTCCTCGGATGTCTCGACGCTGTGGGTCTGCGCTCGCAGTCGGCTGATCATCAGCGCGCGCCTGCAACCGCTGCACTCGGTGGACAAGCTGCGCTCTTCGGTGAAGGCCGGTGAATGTTTTCGCTCACCGCTGGAATTGCTGGTGCATTTGCTGCGTGATCAGGGCGAAGTGCTGACGCAGATCGTGCGCAAGACCAGCCTCAGTGTCGATCAGATCGAAGATGAATTGCTGTCGTCGCGCCTGTCCACCAACCGCGCCGAACTGGGCGCCAACCGCCGGGTGCTGGTGCGCCTGCAACGGTTGCTGGCGCTGGAGCCGGGCTCGTTGCTGCGCCTGCTCAATCGCCCGCCGCAATGGTTGCAGAAGGAGGACGTCAAGGAGCTGCGCAAATCCACCGAGGAGTTTGCGCTGATCATCAACGACCTCACAGCCCTCGGTGAGCGGATCAAGCTGTTGCAGGAAGAAATCGCCGCCAACCTCAACGAGCAGAGCAACCGCACACTGTTCACCCTGACCGTGGTCACGGTGTTGGCGCTGCCGATCAACATCATTGCCGGTTTCTTCGGCATGAACGTCGGCGGGGTGCCGCTTGCCGGGGATCCGGAGGGGTTCTGGATTCTGGTGGCACTGGTGGCGACGTTTACCCTGATTGCCGGGCGCTGGGCGTTTCGTAAGCGGCGCGATTATTAAACCGCCCATCATCACCGATACCTTGTGGCGAGGGAGCTTGCTCCCGCTGGGCTGCGCAGCGGCCCCTATCCGGTTTATTCATTCAAACAGAATTCTCTGGTTTTACGACTGCTTCGCAGCCGAACGGGAGCAAGCTCCCTCGCCACAGGTATTTGCCTGCCTTAGCATCCGGCATCACAAAAAAACCAAACACTGACCCAGCGCAGTCTCACTGTAATATTTAGCAACGATCATGGCCGATACTCCTTCTCTGCTCAGGATTGTCCGGCATGGCTACGCCTTCCTTCACCGCCGCCTCCCAGGCGCCCGCCAGCGGCGCCAGGCCGCAGTTCGATAAAAAACCCGGCCTGCTCACCTTCGTGATGTTCTTTGCCGTGCTGGGCAGCGGGCTGTTGTTCACCGCCTACAGCCTGATGCACGACATGAGCGAACTCGGCACGGTGGTCACCACCTGGACGCCGTTTCTGCTGTTGGGCGTGGCACTGCTGATTGCCTTGGGCTTTGAGTTCGTCAACGGTTTTCACGACACCGCCAACGCCGTGGCGACGGTGATTTACACCCACTCCTTGCCACCGAATTTCGCCGTGGCCTGGTCCGGGTTCTTCAACTTCCTGGGGGTGTTGCTGTCGAGCGGCGCGGTGGCGTTCGGCATCATCGCCCTGCTGCCGGTGGAGCTGATTCTGCAGGTCGGCTCCTCTGCCGGTTTCGCGATGATCTTCGCCCTGTTGATCGCCGCCATTCTGTGGAACCTCGGCACCTGGTGGCTGGGTTTGCCGGCCTCTTCGTCGCACACCCTGATCGGTTCGATCATCGGTGTCGGTGTAGCCAATGCCTTGATGCACGGCCGCGACGGCACCAGTGGCGTGGACTGGGCCCAGGCGACCAAGGTCGGTTACGCGTTGCTGCTGTCGCCGCTGATCGGCTTCGCATTCGCCGCGTTGTTGCTGCTGGCGTTGCGTGTCTTCGTCAAAAATCGCGCACTGTACAAGGCGCCGAAGGGTAATACCCCGCCACCGTGGTGGATTCGCGGCATGTTGATTCTGACCTGCACCGGCGTGTCCTTCGCCCACGGCTCCAACGACGGCCAGAAAGGCATGGGCCTGATCATGCTGATTCTGGTGGGCACGCTGCCGATGGCGTATGCATTGAACCGCACCATGCCGGCGGATCAGGCCTTGCAATTCGCCGCGGTGGCCGAAGTCACCCAGCAAGCCCTGATGAGAAACACACCGCTGCCGATGCCCACCGATCCACGCCCGGTGCTGACCGACTACATGCGCAACAAGGAAGCCACCCCGCAACTGATCCCCGCCCTCGCCGCGTTGGCGGGCCAGATCGGTAACGAAGTGAAGGGTTACGGCTCGCTGTCGAAAGTCCCGGCCGAAGCGATGGGCAACGTGCGCAACGATATGTACCTGACCAGCGAAACCATTCGCCTGATGGACAAGAACAAGGTCGGAAACTTCGACGCCGACACCACCGGCAAGCTGCAACTGTTCAAGCAACAGATCGACAACGCCACGCGGTTCATTCCACTGTGGGTGAAGATCGCGGTGGCCATCGCCCTGGGACTGGGCACCATGGTCGGCTGGAAACGCATCGTGGTGACGGTCGGCGAGAAAATCGGCAAGACGCACCTGACCTATGCGCAGGGCGCATCGGCAGAAACCGTGGCGATGCTGACCATCGGCGCCGCCGACATGTTCGGCCTGCCGGTATCGACCACTCATGTGTTGTCTTCAGGCGTGGCCGGGACCATGGTCGCCAACGGTGGCGGCTTGCAGATGAAGACCATCCGAAACCTGCTGATGGCCTGGGTGCTGACCTTGCCGGCGGCGATTGTGCTGTCGGGCAGCTTGTACTGGTTGTTCACCAAGCTGTTCTGACCATACACAACCTGTGTAGGAGCGAGGCTTGCCCGCGAAAGCGGTTTCACATTCAACGATGACTCTGACTGTGAAACCGCTTTCGCGGGCAAGCCTCGCTCCTACAGGTCATTCAATAGCCTTCGCAGGCCCTGCGCAGTAATAGCCGCTCCCGCACCACGTCGTAACCCCAGTGGTACACGTAGGTGTACGGCAGGAAAAACAGCAGCACGCCAATGTCCAGCAGGAACGCCTGCCACAGGCTGATCTTCAGCCACCAGGCAATCAACGGCACCCCAAACGCCACCAGCCCGCCTTCGAACAACAGCGCATGCACCACGCGGATCCAAGCGTTACGCACAATGGCAAAGCGCTTGAGCAAACGGTCGAACAGGCCGTTGAAGACCACGTTCCAGGCCAAGGCAAGGGCTGCAATCGCCATGGTTGCCACGCCCATTTCCAACATGGGTTTGTCCATGATCCAGGCCAGCAGTGGGGTACAGATCAAAACGGCCAGCAGCTCGAAACCGATGGCCTGGAAGATGCGTTCAGTGATGGATTTGTTGGCGTTCATGGCCAGACTCCCTGAGTGACTGTGGTTGCCATGATCTGCCATCGAACCGATACTTCATAACCAATAACCATCGATCAAGGCGATAGTTCATGGCTTCCCACGAAGTGTTGCTGGCGTTTGTAGAGGCCGCGACCCAAGGCTCGTTTTCCGCCGCGGCGCGCAAGCTCGGGCGCAGTCAGTCGACCATCAGCGCCGCCGTGGCGAGCCTGGAAATCGACCTGAACCTTGTCCTCTTCGACCGCAGCAGCCGCAAGCCGAGCCTGACCCCGGCCGGGCACGTCATGCTGCAACGGGCCGAGGAGATTCTGGCCGCCACCAGCCGTCTGGAAATGACCGCCAGCCAACTGTCCCAAGGCATCGAGCCAAAGTTGACCGTGGCGATTTCCGACACTTACCAGTCCGACCGTTTCGAAGCGGCGCTCAGTGCTTTCGAGCAGCGTTACCCGGACCTGGAACTTGAATGCCTGATCGCCGAATGCGATGACTTGGTAGCACTGGTACAACGCGGCCGCGCGCACGTCGCCTTCGCCGAAATGCAGGACAGCTACCCGCCGGATCTGGTCAGTTCGACGGTGGACGAGCGCACGGAAATCGCCCTGTTCGTGTCCCACGCGCACCCATTGGCGACGCTGAACGACATCGATCAGGACGTGCTGCAACAGCACCGCGAACTGCGTCTGGCGACGATCGTCAATCCGTATGAAAGCCGCGCGAAGGGGCGGGTCTGGTCGGCGCCAAGTTACCTGATGCTGCTGGAAATGGCCCAGGGCGGGTTCGGCTGGGCACCGTTGCCGCGATGGCTGGTGGGACGGTTCGGGGCTGGCTCGTTGGTGGAATTGAAAGTGCGCGGCTGGCCGAAACCGGTGTATGTCGATGCGCTGTGGTCGCGTTTGCACCCGCCGGGGCCAGCGGGGAGTTGGTTATTGGGCAAGATGCTGGAATAGCGAAGCTCGCGATGGGGCCAGTGAAATCACATCACTCCAACGCCCGGAGCCGTCCCTCGATAAACCGCCGCTCCGGCACCTGCTGTGTCAATTCCAGCGCCCGCTGATACGCCGCTCGCGCCTCTTCCACCCTTCCCAACTGCCGGCAAAACTCTGCCCGTGCCGAATGCGCCAGGTGGTAATCCAGCAACTCGCCCCGGGCCAGAATCCCTTCGATCAACGTCAGCCCGGCCTGCGGGCCATCGCGCCTGGACAGCGCCGCCGCGCGGTTCAGTTCGATCACCGGCGACGGCACCGCCCGCAGCAGCACGTCGTACAGACCGACAATCTGCGCCCAGTCCGTCTCTGCCGCCGAGGGCGCTTCGGCATGCACCGCGGCAATCGCCGCTTGCAGGCAATAAGGTCCGAAGCGCCGTGTCGTCAGCGCCCGCTCAATCAAGGCGCAGCCTTCGGCAATCAGCTCGGCGTTCCACAACGAGCGATCCTGTTCATCCAGCACAATCAGCTCACCGCTCGCGGAGGTCCTGGCCGGACGCCGGGACTCATGCAACAGCATCAGCGCCAGCAGCCCCATCACCTCCGGTTCAGGCAACAGCTCCATCAACAACCGACCGAGACGAATCGCTTCGCGCGTCAGGTCTTCACGGATCAGTTCGTTGCCGATGGACGCCGAATACCCTTCGTTGAACACCAGGTAAATCACCCGCAACACGCTGTCGAGTCGCTCGGGCAGTTCCGTCAGGGTGGGCACTTGGTATGGGATTTTCGCGTCACGGATCTTGGCCTTGGCGCGCACGATGCGCTGGGCGATGGTGGCCGGTGCCGAGAGGAAAGCCCGGGCGATTTCTTCCGTGGTCAGGTCGCAGACTTCACGCAGGGTCAGCGGCACTTGAGCGTCCGCCGCCAGTGCCGGGTGACAACAGGTGAAGATCAGGCGCAGGCGATCGTCTTCCACGTCTTCGTCACTCCAGTCAGCCTGCTCCAGCGCCTCCAGTTGAGCGATCAACAACGGCCGGGACGCGTTAAAACGCGCGCGCCGACGCAACACATCGATGGCCTTGAAACGGCCAGTGGACACCAGCCAGGTACGCGGATTGTCCGGCACGCCGTCGCGCTGCCAGCGCTCGACCGCGACGAAGAACGCCTCGTGCAGCGCTTCTTCGGCGAGATCGAAATCGCCGAGCAAGCGGATCAGGGTCGCCAGGATTCGCCGCGACTCGTCGCGGTAAACCTGCTCGACTTGCGCCCGTACCGATTCGCCCGGCATCAGTCCGGCATGCCTGGGGCCATTTTTCGCTGGACGGATTGCACACTCATAAAAGAACTCCTGTTGTGATAGTTATTCAGACATTTAACTGGCGAACGGGCCGCACCTCGACGCAGCCGACCCGGGCCGCCGGAATGTTACCGGCGACCTGGAGGGCTTCATTGAGGTCTTTGGCATCGATCAGGTAGAAGCCGGCCAACTGCTCCTTGGTTTCAGCGAACGGGCCGTCGGTGATCGACATTTTGCCGTTGCGCATGCGCACGGTGGTCGCGGTCTGCACCGACTCCAGCGCTTCGGCGGCGATCATCCGGCCACTGCCCTGGATCGACTCGGCATAGGCCATGCACTCGGCGTCGTTGGGGCTTTCGGGCAGCGAGTGCAATTCGTGCTCGTTGCTGTAGACCAGGCATAGATACTTCATGGGACTCTCCATTTCAGGCGGCTTTGCCGTGACCGAACTGATCAACTATGGCTGTCGATTGGCGCTTTGGCGCTGCTTTCCGATAAACAACCCGACCATCAGGGTTCCAGGTTGAACAGCGCCGCGCCGCTGGTCATGTCGAACGGAGCCGACCAGTGTTCGTGGACGATCTGCCAGAGCCCCGCTTCCTGCCGATAGCACGCGGTGACGCGCATCCAGCAAGCCTGGGTTTCACCCTTTTCATTGGTGCCGCCGCAATGCGCCAGCCAGTGAGCGAAAGCGATCTCCTGCGACGGCACGACGTTGATTTCATGGAACTCGAAAATATGCGGGCCGGGGCACATCTCCATGCATTCCTGCCAATGCGCACGGTAGGCCGCCTTGCCCTTGAATTGCAGGGCTTTGACGGCATCGAAGGAGACGATGTCGTCGGCGTACAGGGCCATGACCTTTTCCACATCCTTGGCGATGACCGCCTGACGGTAGTTCTCGATCAAGTTATGGATTTGTGTCTGAGCGTTCATGAGGGTTCTCCACGTTTTTTGTTGAAGACACCTTTAGTCGTCTGGCGAAAAGCCAAATCGACAACCGAAATAAAAATAATCCATGGAGGCAAACTCGCTAGAATCCGAGGCTCATTTGTGTTGGAAAAAGGACACTCCAGTGACAGCCCGACTCGTGCCTTACGAAAGCCTGAACGCCTTGCAGCGCCGACAGGTCGAGGCCATCGAAATCCACGCCGAACAGATCAGATTCTCCGGCGACATCCACGGTGCATTGCACACCTTGCTGTCCAAACCGGGGCCTGGCGTCAAAGGCTTTGCTCTGCTGGCCGAAGAGGTTCCGGTGGCCTTCCTGCTGCTCAAGCGCCCGCCGGTGCTGCCGGCCTGGGCCGACGAACACAGCGCCACCCTGCACGCCCTGCAAGTCGATCACCGCGCCCAGGGCAAAGGTTACGGCAAGGCCTGCCTGCAAGCCCTGCCCGAGGTTGCGCGCCAGGCCTGGCCGGAGATCAAAGGGCTGGAGTTGTCGGTGGATGCCGACAATGAATCGGCCATCGCGCTGTATACCAAATACGGTTTTGTCGACAGCGGCGAAGCGTACAAAGGTCGGATCGGTTACGAACGACGGATGGGACTGGTTTTCTGATTCATGGAGGGATGAACGAATGTTGAATTCAATCGAAGCGCTGGAAGCGATCTACGGCCTGCCCCATGAGCGCGCGGTGCGCAAGCAGATCCCGTTTTTGAACGAGGACTATCAGGCGATGGTCCGCGCCTCGCCGCTGGTGATTATCAGCTCGGTCGGCCCCGACGGCATGGACGGCTCACCGCGCGGCGATACGCCGGGTTTTGTGCGGATCATCGATGAGCGCACGCTGGCGATCCCGGATCGCCCCGGCAACAACCGCATCGACACGCTGCGCAATGTCGTGCTCGACTCGCGGGTATCGCTGCTGTTCATCATTCCGGGGATCGACGAGACGCTGCGGGTCAACGGCACGGCGCAGATCAGCGCCGAGCCCGCATTGCTGGAGAGTTTTGCCGTCAATGGCAAACCGGCGCGCACGGTAATGCTGGTGACGGTGGAAGCGGCGTATTTCCATTGTTCGAAAGCGATTGTTCGTTCGGATTTGTGGAACCCCGAGCGCTACCTCGACCGCTCTGCCCTGCCAACCGCTGGCGCGTTTCACAAACGGCTGAACGATGGGCAGTTCGATGCCGAGACGTATGACCGGGAAGCACCGGCCAGGGTGCGCGATAGTCTCTATTAGAGGATTGGTCGTTACCACGCTCTGCGTGGGAACGATCATCAGAGGGTGAGCACCATCTCATGCCACGCCATCCCGCCATGGTCGGACGCCGAAGGCTTGATGTAGACAAACCCAAACCCGGCATACAGTGCAATGTGCCGCTCTTTGCACATCAGGTGGATGCTTGCCTTGTTCAGTGCGCGCATGCGCTGGATGAATTCACCCATCAAGCGTTTCGCCAGGCCTTGCCCCTGATAATCCGGATGCACCACCACCGACATGATCACCACATGCGGGCCGGCCGGGTCGTGGCCGATCAGTTCCTTGAACGCCTCGTCCGACATTTCCACCTCGAACGCCGCACCGGAATTGACGAAACCGGCTACAACGCCATCCACTTCGGCGACGATGAAGCCCTCGGGCCAAGTGGCGATGCGGGTGGCGATTTTCTCGCGGGTGGCGGCTTCGTCGCCTTCGTAGGCAACGGTTTCGATGGCGTAGCAGCGGTCCAGGTCAGCGGGAATGACGTGGCGGATGACGGTGTTCATGGCAGCTCGGAATCGGCGGGGGAAAGGCTGGGATCATAAATTAATAAGGTGTTCATATCGATCACGACAAGTGCCGTAAAGCCTTCGTATAGGCACTTTCATTGCGCGTCGCCCGGGGCTATTTGTGTTGCCTGTCTCTAGTCACCATGAGGGGAACACACCATGAGCAGCGTCCAAATCGGTCTTCTTATGCTGTTGGGCATCAGCACGTTCGGCTTCGTTTCTTTGGCGATCGACCTGTTGCGGGCGCGACGGGTGAACAAGGGAAAATAGTGCCCGCAGGACATGCAGAGGCGGCCGGTTGAGCCGCCTCTGCAAATGTGATCAGGACTTGATCGGCAGCCAGATTTCCAGCACGCCGGTATTGAGCTTCGGGTTGAAGTCTTCGCTGTAGCGTTCGAACTCCGGGGCATCCGCTGCCTCGTGACCGGACTGCGGCAACCAGGTGTTCCAGATGTACTGAAAGGTCTGGGGCAAGGTATCCAGCGAGCCCTTGTGCTCGAACACCGCGTAATACTGGGGCTGAATCTCGACCCAGCGGTATTTCTCGGGCAGGTCGTCGAGCTTGCTGATCTCGACACCGGCGATGTATTCGAAACCGCCCTTGCCGTCCGGGTTGCAGCAAACGCCGTAGGTCACTTCGCCCTTTTGCCCGGGAACATTGCCGATGTGGGGAACGAATTTATCCCAGAGCTTGGGAATCTTGCCGGCCGTCTCTTGGGTAAATCGTCCGCCAAGCCCCGCTATGAGCATGAAGTGCCCGTGTTCGAAGCGTTGCTCAACCTGATCATCGCGTATTTGCTCATCCATGACTCGACTCCTGGGAACGTAAAAAGTGGGTTCGGCTGGGAGTATAGAGGCCAAACCCGATTCGCCCAGTCAGAGCCCCGGAAGCTGCCCGGCGGTGGGCGCACCGATAAACTCGTTGTAACCCGAAAGAATCACGTACACCGCGAAATAGCAGAAGATCGCGGCCGATGCCATGTAGGAATAACGCAGCAGTTTGTCTCCGAGCAGCTTGCCGCCATGGCTCGCCGCAAAGCACAGCGTGACGCACCAGAGAATTCCCGCACAGAGAAATCCACCGAGAAACAACGCCGAGCTGAGGGTGCCGCCGCCACCGGAACGGGCAATCAGGGTGCCGCCCACCGCGGCGAACCAGAGAATCGCACTGGGCGACGACATGGCGAGGAAAATCCCCCGCAAGAACTCTTTGCGATGGGAGTTGTGGCCAACGTCGGCGGTCTCGGCCAACACCGCACTGTGGTAGATCGCCGAATGAATCATCTTCGCCGCGAAGTACAGCAGCAACGCCGACCCGCCGATCCACAACACCCAACGCACGGTTTCGTATTGCAGCAATACGGTCATGCCGGCCAGTGCCAGCACTGCGTAAATCAGGTCGCCGACGCAAGTCCCCAGCCCCAGGGCAAAACCCTGGAAATATCCGCGCTGCATCGCCAGCGTGATCATCGCGATATTGGCCACGCCGATGTCCAGGCACAGCGAAAGGCTGAGCAGGAAGCCACTGGTAAATTCCATCAACCCGTTTCCTTCGGAAAATTTGTTTACGTAGAGGCTGGACAGTTTGCCATACCTGCCCTTACATTCCGCCACAGGCCACCGCAGTGGCCAGCGTCGCTCGGACGGTTCCGGGCGCTTACGTTATTCGAGGCAACAATGGCCGAACAAGGTTCGCCGCGCCGCTTTGCGCGCATAGATCGACTCCCCCCTTACGTTTTCA
>Ga0182006_1000571_pt1 | contig 27267 bp, 23 predicted proteins | sample Sormic07211104_1_FD_123022 | JGI IMG/M metagenome (GOLD analysis project Ga0182006, IMG submission 123022) | Rhizosphere microbial communities from Sorghum bicolor, Mead, Nebraska, USA - 072115-104_1 MetaG | ecosystem: Host-associated > Plants > Roots > Rhizosphere | place: USA: Nebraska...
CGCCGATCGCAGCATTGTCATCATGGCGACCCTGGCCGGCGCACTGCTGCTGTCACGCAGCGTCGCGAATGCCGACTTCGCTCAGCGCATCCTCGACGTCACCCGCGAACATCTCAAGCAATCGAGCGATTAACCTTCCCAGCGCTTGAACAGCACGCTCGCGTTGACCCCGCCAAAACCGAAGCCGTTGGACAAGGCATATTCGATCGCCATCGACCGTGCCTCGCCATGGACAATGTCCACACCTTTGCTCGCCGGATCCGGGTTTTCGAAGTTGAGCGTCGGCGGCACCATCTGGTCACGAATCGCCAGCAGCGTGAAAATCGCCTCCAGCCCACCCGCAGCGCCAAGCAAATGACCGGTGGCGGATTTGGTTGAAGTCACGGCGATCTTGTCCTGCGTACCAAACACAGCCTTTATCGCCGCCAACTCGCCCAAATCGCCGACCGGCGTCGACGTCGCATGTGCGTTGAGATGCTGCACCTGCTCCGGCGTCACACCGCCCTGAGCCAGTGCCAATTGCATCGCCCGCCGCGCGCCGCTGCCGTCTTCCGGCCCGGCGGTCAGGTGATAGGCATCGGCGGTGGTGCCGTAGCCGACCAGCTCGGCCAACGGTTTCGCACCGCGTGCCAAGGCATGCTCCAGTGATTCGATGACCAGAAGACCGGCGCCCTCGCCCATCACGAAACCATCGCGCCCGCTATCGAAAGGACGTGAGGCTTCTTCAGGGGTGTCGTTGTAACCGCTGGACAGCGCCCGCGCGGCGGCGAAACCGGCCAGGCTGACGCGATCGATCGAAGCTTCCGCACCGCCACATACGGCGATGTCAGCCTCCCCCGCCCTGATCAACCGCGCAGCATCGCCGATCGCCTGAACACCTGCGGCACATGCGGTAACTGGCGCACCAAGCGGCCCTTTGAGGCCATGCTGGATCGACACATGACCCGCCGCGAGATTTACCAGAAACGATGGAATGGTGAACGGCGACAAACGCCGGGGGCCACGGCTGTCGGTGGTACGCACCGCATCGGCAATCGCACCGAACCCCCCGACACCCGAGCCGATGATTGTTGCAGTGCGCTCCTGGCCTTCAGCGTCCGCCGGATGCCAGCCGGCCTGCTCCAGCGCCTGCCGCGCCGCTTCCATGGCAAACATGATGAAGCGATCCATCTTCTTCTGTTCCTTGGGCGGCGTCGCACGATCCGGATCAAACCCGGCCTCGGCATCCTCCTCCACCGTCGGCACGCTGCCGCCGACCCGGGTCGGAAGATCAGCCACAACCGCATCGGGCAAGTTGCGCAACCCGGAACGACCGGCCAGCAAACGCTGCCAGACAATTTCAACATCACTGCCCAAGGGTGAAACCAGGCCCATGCCCGTGACGACGACTCGACGTTGGTTCATACCGTGGTTACCCCTTATCAATTCAAAATTCGACATGCACCGGTGTGCTGCGACTCGACCGCTGAATCAGCCCCGTGCGAAATTATTATAGGCATAATTAAGGCGCAATATGATACCCGTAATGTTCAGCGCTCAGGCATCCACCCGATCGGCACCCAATAAAAAGGCCGGTCAAAGACCGGCCTCTCGGCGTTGAACTGTCAGCTTAGTTCACTTCCAGCTTTTCACGATTGCGATCCAGAATCGCCTTACCTATCCCCTTCACCTCCAGCAACTCATCCACCGACGCGAACGGCCCGTTTGTATCGCGATACGCAACAATCGCCTGCGCCTTGGCCTCACCCACACCCGCCAACTCCCTCTGCAACGTCGCCGCATCCGCGCCGTTGAGATCGACCTTCGCGCTTGCCGAGGGCGCAACCGCATCCATCAGCAGCGGCGCTTTCGTTGATTCGGTGGGCGCTAAAGGCGCAGCAATCGCAGCGATCGAGGCGCTGGTGAGGAAAGCAAAGATCAGTGAGTAGAAATAACCGGTACGCATAAGTGAAGCTCCATGCTCAATTGAGAAAACAGCTATCCAAAGCTGTCTCCTAAACCTAGGCGATTAGAGCAGCATGTCAAAAGCGGCAGTGTTACAGAAGATGTAATAAAAACGTTCAGCCATCCCTCTCGCGAATCATGTCGCATCACGAACACAGTTAGAATCAACTCCAGAGCGTCCACTGTTGGGTTTGATTGACATAGATAGCAGAATGGGAGATGAAGATTCAGAGAGTTTCGATAACTCCGACGGACGAACGAGCGTCCTTCACCTACAATCAAGCTCCTTGCACGGAACCGCAGCGAAGACGCTGATCAATCCTCAAGAGTCCATCGCGTCGTGGGGCGTACCACCCCTGACTTATAACGATACTCAATCTCCGCACCTATTTTTTTCACCATTTCTTCCACGGATCATAAGACGAACGGCCAAAGAATTATAATAGCTATCATTTAAGCGGAGGGGTGTCAGAAAAAAACTCTCAATTGTTTCGTCACGTATTCCAAAATTTGCATGATGAAAAACACCGAGCCAGGATGGTGAACACGGCCCTTCAAAGTAGCAAAACTTTAACGCAGCGAATGCACACGTGCGTCCTGCAACACCTGAAGGAAATTTTAAGGCATGAAAAACATACTTATCATTGGCGCCTCGGGGCATGCCAAGGTCATAGTCGACGTCATCGAAAAGCAATCACTGTATACAATTGCTGGATTTGTCGACTCCGGACGTATACCAGGGGATCTCGTTTCCGGTTATCAAATACTCGGTACAGAGGCAGACATCCCGACATTAACAAAATCGCGCACCATAGAGGGCTTTATAATCGCAATTGGTGACAACGCAGTCAGGTCAATTGTCGCCGATAAAGTAAGGACAATTCACCCGCACGCAGAGTTCATCACAGCGATCCATCCTCACGCAGTGATCGCGAAAGACGTGAAGATCGGTATCGGAACTGTCATCATGGCCGGAGCTATAATCAACTCCAGCAGTAGCGTAGGAAATTTTTGCATCGTCAATACTAAAGCATCTTTGGACCACGATACTTCTATGGGAGATTTCTCCAGTATTGCGCCGGGCGTAACCATCGGTGGGAATTGTCATATAGGGGAATTCTCAGCAGTGGGGATCGGCGCGTCGGTAAAACACGGCGTGAAGATAGGTGCGCATAGTGTTACTGGCGGGGCAGCAATGGTTATGCGGGATGTCGAGCCTTTCACCGTAAACTATGGTGTCCCATGCAAAAAAATCAGGACCAGAATCCAAGGCGAGAAATATCTATAAAATATAAAACATCGAAGGCAACTACTAGCTGTGCGAGCAATAAGAAAGCCGACAATGTCGGCTTTTCAGATCCAGATCACTTATTGGATGTCCCAATCGACCTGATGCTCACCTGCCTTGTACTGACGAACTGATTCTCCAACGTTAACTGTGGCTATCGTGCCTTTCGGCACATTGAAAACTATTTTCTTACCAGGATGATCATACAAAACTTTTATCACACCCTGCGGAGTGGGCACTGTCGTTTCGGCGGAAAATCTTAACACTCTTGATGGCTTGATTTCCCAGCTGCGCCAACCTGCAGTGATCGGTTTGATTCCTAGAATGAATCGCGGAATGATGTTGGCAGGGGCGGCTCCCCAAGGATGAGTCCAGTCTTCGTTATCCTTGAAGGATAGGTCCCACGCTTCATGGCTCATGGTAGCATCGTATTTATCAAGCATGTTCATCCAGCCGCGGGAGGTCTTGTTCAACATCAACGATAGCGCAAGCTCATCCTGACCGGACTCAAATAAAGCTTCAAGAAGATATTGAGCCGTAAAAACGGAACCAGGAAAGCCGCCACCGTAAGCCTCGACTTTTTTTGCCAGACCAGCGACAACGCTACTACGCTCTCGCGTATCAACCATTCCAAACGCAAGAGGGATAAACAAACTGTGCGCGGAAGTATGAATCGAACCGATACCATCCACATACCAGCCATTCGTGTCCTTAACCTTGGCATCCATTGTAGTTTTAAGGCGGGTTGCTGACCTCGTGAAGCTTTCTCGATCAGCCTCTTTACCCAAGACTTGGGCGATATCGGCCATGAGAATGAAGCCCTTATAAATAAATGCGTTGGTAACAGTATTATAAGGTAACATTTCATGACCATCTCTCTGGTTAGGCGGCCAATCAACGATATCACCCAGGGGATAGGTAACCCTGAGTTCCTTCTTCAGCTCATCAGAAATTTTCGTTATATCAACCATCCCGGAATCAGAAATAGCTTCCGCCAAGCTGATTTTCTTAAGCCAGTCATAATGTTTAGTTAAAAACTTCTTATCGCCAGTCTGTATGTAGTCAGCCCATGCCATAAAAATCATGTGCGCTTGCCATTCCGTCGGCCAGCTAGGATGCTCAACGAGAAACTCAAAAGTCCGGCGGGGTACAGATACATCATTTACATTGGCAAACCAGCCAAGCATATTGATGTAAGCATCTGCCTCGTAGGGCAATCTTTCTCTGTCACCATCAACAAAAACCCCACCGAAACTAGTCGCCTCGATTGTATGATTGGCCAGCTCGAGAATTCGGTTCAATTCCTCAGCGACCGGACTTCCATAAAATCTGCTGGTACCCACTTTTTGATATTTTGATGACCGCGCCGACTCAACCTTCAGGAATGTTTCTGAAAAATCACCTTTCCAACCAAGTATATCCACATAACGGAACGGCATCACCGCGCCAATGCTGGCAGGGATCAACCGTTTATCCGGTGGTTCCAACTCCACAACCTGCGGGCCTTTACGCAGGGTGACACTTCGTTCTAAATGCCGTACACCGATTTTTTCCGGCCCCGTGCTTGGCAGCGGATCAAGCTGATTGCTTTCTCTCAGTCTGATAACAATGGTATTTCCCACATTCTCAACATTCGGATTAATAGTCAGACGTGAAAAATTAACCTTACCATAATCGATTGTTACCCTATCGCTCTGGATGTCGAGTTTCGTCGGGACTTCTGTTGCCAGAGCAACCGAACCCTCAAGACCCGCCGGACGCTCCTGCTCTGCCGCTGAAGCCGACAAACAGAGAAAAACTGAAAAAAAAGATAACAACCACTTCATATTTATGATCTCTTGTTCTGCTTACTCAAATAATTCCACTCACGCTTGCAAAATTTTCGCTAACTCTGTCTGGCTGCAGAGTTAAGTACACGGCTTAGTCGGAAGATTGCCCCCTATTCAATGCAGCAGGCTCAGGGCAGCGCGATCTAGAATCAGAATCAAGGCTCAAGACGTCGTTGTTGATAGAACCAGTCAACTATATCCCCATCCGGACTATACCCACTGACCGTTTCACGAAGCAATTGACGAACTCGTGTATAGTCATCCGCGTTTACTGCAGCGCCTAACTCAACAAGTTTCGTTTTTAATTGCTCCCAAGGAATAAAATCTTCATTCGCGCTCATGATCATCGGGTGTTCAGTCTGTACTACATCATCACCAATCAACAATTCTTCGTAGAGCTTTTCTCCGGGGCGGAGGCCCGTGAACTCAATTGAAATATCCCCGTGCGGATTGGATTCGGAACGTACGCTCATACCCGAAAGATGAATCATTTTTTTTGCCAATTCGATGATTTTTACTGGCTCCCCCATGTCGAGCACAAATACATCACCGCCAAGTCCCATTGAACCCGCCTGAATGACCAACTGGGCGGCTTCAGGGATTGTCATGAAATATCGGGTGATCTTGGGATGTGTTACGGTTAGCGGCCCGCCTGCTTTTATCTGCCTATGAAAGAGGGGAATCACCGATCCAGATGAACCCAATACATTACCAAAACGCACCATCGTGAAACGTGTTTCGTTGGAATGGGGATTTCCGTCCTGGACGCCGAACAGTAACGGCTCCTTTTCATGACTCAAGGCCTGTAATATCATTTCGGCTAGCCGCTTAGTGCTGCCCATAACATTAGTCGGGCGAACTGCCTTGTCTGTAGAAACGAGAACAAAGTTCGAAACACCTGATTGAAGTGCAGCCTGTGCTGTATTTAAAGTGCCGATTACGTTATTCAGGATACCTTCTGAAATATTATGTTCGACCATAGGAACATGCTTATAAGCCGCCGCATGATAGACCGTTTCAACCCTCCACGACCTCATCACTTCTAATAATTTTTCATGATTCCGAATAGAACCAAGTATCGGCAATAGTTTTACCGGCAGAGACTCTCTAAGTAATCGCCGATCAAGCTCGGAAGTAATTTCATATAGATTGAATTCGCTGTGTTCAAATAATATAAGTGTCGTAGGCCCCAATGTCAGAATTTGCCGGCATAGTTCAGACCCAATCGAACCACCTGCCCCTGTCACGAGAACAACGCGACCCTTGATGCAGTGCTCCAGCAAATTTTCCTTTGCCGGAACCGAATCGCGACCCAACAAATCTGCGACATCGACCTCTTGTATATCGTCAACCTTCACGCGCCCACTGGCCAGATCCATGAACCCGGGCACACTTCTAACATGCAGGGGAAATCCCTCAAGATAGGTCAGAATTTCTCGCCGACGGGCACGCGTAGACGAAGGAATCGCCAACAAGATCTCTTGCGCGCCAGTGACATCAATCATTCGTTTGATGTGCTTTGGTTTGTAAACTTGCAAACCCGCGATTACGCTCTTCGAGAGACTATGATCATCATCAATAAACGCAACTGGACGCATCAGCTTGCCCATTCGTAATGCAGCTACCAACTGATTGCCTGCGGCACCCGCACCATAAATCGCAACTTTCGGTATTCCGTCCGCTCGGTTGGCAAACGGTACATGCTGCGCAGCGGCAAACCAGTCACCCAAAAAATACTGGCGCATCGCCAAACGTAGCCCGCCAATCATCACCATGCTCAGCCACCAATAATTGAACATGATTGAGCGAGGTACAACATGCTCATGATTGCTGTACCAATAAACAATGAAGCCCAGCACTAATGCTGACAGTGTAACGGCTTTGATGATTACAATTAGTGCATCATTACCAAAATAGCGCATAACCGCGCGATACATACCGCATCGAATGAAAATTGGAATAGCAACAACCGGGGCGACTAGAAACAACCAAACGTGTTCTTTGAAAGGGTTTATCATCTCGTCAATACCGAGACGAACAATAAATGACATCCAGAGCGCAACCCAAACTAAAATGACATCTGCGATCAACTGGAAGGCTCGTTTTTTTCGGCGCGGCAAACCCAGCAAGAAACCTCTCAACCCTTCTACTCCCTTCTCAAACACCGCGTGAATCTCCAACGACGATCACAAAGCCCAAAGGCTTACGGAAATGATCTCAGCCAAGCACCAGCCAACATTTCAAAATAGCATAAACTGCCGTTTTTCAGACAGTTTTTTTGTTCATGCACACTGTGAGTCTTTCTTACTTCGTCGCAAGATTCATCACTTCAGTCATGACTCCACACGTTTTGTTAATCTCAGATTCTTGAAGCGTTGGATGTACCAAGAACATTAGACTTGTTCTACCTAACTCCGCTGCAACTTCGAGCGGCTCGGCGGGACGCCAGCCAGTATTGTCAAAGGCCTTTTCCAAATATACCTCTGAGCAAGAGCCAGAAAAACAGGGAACACCGCGCGCATTGATTTCATCAAGAATCCTGTCTCGCGACCACCCTTCTTTTAGTGCTTCAGGTTTGACGAATACATAACATTTATAAGCGGCATGGCGGACGTTGTCGGGAATAGCGGGTACACGCAGGCCGGACAGCAATTTCGCGTTCGTCCAGATCCGCGTCGAATTGTCGAGCCTTGTAGCCGTCCAGTCAGCCATTTGGCGCAGCTGGATTCGCCCTATCACTGCCTGCACTTCAAGCATCCGCCAGTTTGTCCCGAAACTTTCATGCACCCAGCGAAATCCTGGTGGGTGGTCCTTCTCGTATACCGCGCTCCAGCTTTTGCCGTGATCCTTGTACGCCCACATATCGGCCCAGAGTTCGCGATCATTTGTCGTCACCATGCCGCCCTCGCCGCCCGTGGTCATGATCTTATCTTGACAAAATGACCACGCGCCGATGTGACCTATGCTCCCAACGGGTGTACCTTTGTAGGTCGCACCATGCGCCTGGGCGCAGTCTTCAATGACTTTAAGTTGCAGTTCGGACGCCAGCGCCATGATGGGATCCATGTCGCAAGGCCAGCCCGCGAGATGAACGCATATGATTGCTTTAGTTCTAGTACCGCAAACGGCGCGAACAGTCTCGGCAGTAACATTCTGAGAGTTCCGGTCGACATCCGCAAAAACCGGTATGGCCCCTGCATTAACTATGCTGGAAACTGACGCCAAAAAAGTCCGGGAAGTGACAACAACCTCATCACCTGCGCCTACTTTCAAAGCTTTTAAGGCCAAGTCCAAAGCCACAGTCCCGTTTGCGACCGCCACCGCATACTGGGTACCACTCCATGCTGCGAATTCCTTCTCAAACTCCCTACATTCTTGCCCTGTCCAATAGTTGACTTTATTAGACAAAATGACATCACGTACGGCGTCAGCTTCTTCAGTGGAGAAGGAGGGCCAAGGGGAAAATGGAGTGTTAAGCATTGATATCAAACCCAATTTATTGATAGGTGACTAAGGCCCGGCGGTTGATTCAGCTTGTCGGGACCTTGTCAAAGCCGCCACGAGAAAAACGTCAGGAACGAGCTTCACCGCGCCGATGGATCGGTTCACTCATTGCCGTTGAATTTTGGCATAGAAACCTCACCATCGGCACTAATGCCGTCTCGCACGACAACCTTGCGAACAGTTCGAAGGATAATTTTCATATCGAGCAAAAACGACCGGTTATCGACGTACCACACATCAAGAGCGAATTTCTTCGTCCAGCTCAACGCATTGCGCCCGTTTATCTGCGCCCACCCCGTCACGCCTGGCCGAACCTCATGGCGACGAAATTGCTCAGCGTTGTAAAGCGGCAGGTATTCAATCAACAGCGGACGCGGACCGACTATGCTCATCTCCCCTTTCACAACGTTTAGCAGCTCTGGAAGCTCATCGAGACTCGTCGACCGCAAAAAATTGCCAAACGGCGTCATCCGTTCGGAGTCAGGCAACGGATTGTTATCAGCGTCGCGTGCGTCAAGCATCGTGCGAAACTTGATCATCTCGAATGGAGCGCCATTGAGACCCGAACGGACTTGACGAAACAACACGGGAGATCCCAGTTTCCGTTTGACTTGCCAGGCTGTAATGGCAATCACGGGAGACAGCAGTATCAGTCCAGTCAGCGACGCTACGATATCGAAAGTACGCTTGATCATGGTGTGACTCCTTCCAGCCAATCCACAAAACGATTAGACAGTAATGTCCGGTCAAACTCTCGCTCAGCCAGCAGGAGAGAATTCGCTCCCATCCGCTTCAAAGAAAGTCTGTCGTCAGCAGCCTTCTCGAGTGCTGAAGCGAAAGCGGCAGGATCCTGTGCGGGTACCGCGAACCCACACTGATGCTCTGTTATCATACCCGCTAGCCAGCCGGGATAATTATTCAACACCGGTAAACCTGCTGATATGTAATCGAAAAACTTATTGGGCGATGTACCAAAATAGAAGGCCGGAATATTCGCTAGCAGTTGTAAACCAATGTCTGCACTGGCCATAAGCCCGGACAGTTTTTGTTTATTGATTGGATCATGAAAAATGACGTTATCCAACTTCTCAAGTTTGGCTCGCGCCATGAGTGCTGGCTTGAGTTTGCCCTGACCTATCAGCAGGAGCTTGATGTCAGTTCGGCCTCGGCGTTTTAACTCAGCCGCTGCATCTAGCAAGTTGTCCAGGCCGTTGGCAATTCCATGGGTGCCAGCAAAGATAGCGAGAAGATCATCAGGCGCAAGGTTTTCAGGACGCCACGCCTGGACATCTGCGTTAAAAATCTTCAAGTCGCAGCCGTTAGGCACTAACGCGACCTTATCCTTTGCAATGCCTCTATGCACGATGCCTTCAACAATACCGGGCGAAAGACCAATCAAACGATGAGCAGAATGATACGTCGACCATTCAAGTATTGACATCGCACCCAATACCAGCGGATTAGTGATTACACCCATCGCTTTGGGCAGTTCAGGCCATAGATCCCTGACCTCGAAAACAAATGGCTTTCCGCGCAACCAACGAGCAAAGATTCCCGGTATTCCCGCCGTTAAAGGCGTCGTGGTTGCAAATACCACATCGTACTTCTCGGTCAATGCAATACAAACACTCGCCCATGCAAACTTCAAAAATGTCAGGCCGCGTTTTACAAACCCATCACTATTTGAATATGAAAGATCCAGCTCGATGATATTGATCCCATCAACCAGACCGCTGCGCCGCGAATTTACAAATGGTGCAGTCAGCCCGGTGTCACCTCCGCCATAACTTCCACAAACCATCGTCACTGAGTGCCCACGCGCAAGCAGACGCTGAGCCATTTCATAAGAACGCGTACCAACACTTCCCTTTGGAGTAGAAAAATGCTGATGGAAATAGAGTATTTTCATAAGTTCCACCGATAATTCGTCGTCAACGTACCTGGCTGAAAAACTTCCAATTCCAGTACTGGAGCCTTAGACTTGCCGAGATAATATAGTGACTCCCAGCCTTCGACCAATTCAATTCGAACGAGGGGCATTGTGCCATGCACTTCGACAATATGATCGTCACAACTGAGACGGTTACCCTCTAGGCTCCAGTTACCTGGCATCAGTCGCCAACGAAGAACCGCATTAACTTTAAAACCCGAAATATCATCAACGACAATCAGCGAATCTGAATTCAATTGAATTTTACGTTTATGCTCGACCGCCGATGCATCTGTGTAGCCTGCGGCAAAACTAGCCGTTGATTGTGATTGCTCCAGCGCTTGCATCCATGATGTCCTTAACCAGTTACCGAAAAGGAACCGGCTTATCCTTGGCATCTGGTCACGGCCGTCAAATTGAACGGTATTATGTGCTTGAGTACCGGGGAAATATTTCAGCCACTTTGCTTCAGCATTGTAGGAATAAGTACCCGCGTCTCGCAGCAGATTTAGTTCGCCCACCCATAGATCAACATGCAGTGCATCCGCTTGGCTCGGCCGGAAGCGAAATCGAGGGTATCTCAACATAGTCATTGCATTTCCGACGCGCAATATGGCAAAACCCCCTTCATCGAAGATTTGGCTGCGCTGTGCGGCGGCTAGTTCGGTGGATTCAGCCAGTCCCAACCACTGAACAGGCGCATTCCATGGCCCTGGTCCGTATGCACTTCTACCGAGGAACAGATTCATCGCAAGCTGAACGCTTGGTCGGAAGTCGCGGTAATTTGACGAGCCCAGTTGAAGAAGGCGAGCTCCGTCATTGGCCCCGAGGTTCGGCGCGTCTCCGTTCTCCGCCCTGACCATCGCGTGCAGCCAAATCGTCGCCGCGGCCGCACGCGAGTTCCAGGTTTGAGAAAGTTTCGGAAGTTTCAAATGCAGACGCCACGCTTCAACCATACTGAACGTATCAAGCACCACCCGATGATAATTCACAGAGTACTGACTGAAGCTACCATCAACTCCAATCAAACGTTCCGCCCGGTTTTCCAACCAGTGCGCGCCGGCCTTGAGCCACTTCAGGCCTTCTGTTTGATTATTGTGGACCAGCAGGCTACCACCAATGTAAAGCGCTGCCGCCTCGGAAGTGCCGTGATTATTATCTTGAGCCATTGCGTAGCTGATCGTGGGCTCGATTCTACGGAGGTGCTGTTTAATCATTTCAAGGAGCGATGACGTCGCCTCACCCGCCTGCTCCAATATCAGAGATGCCATCGCGAGATGCATGACTCGAATGGAAGCCTCTTGCCCACACTTCCAGTTCACGCCCTTATAAGGTGGGTTTCCCGCGCACCAATCAACCAGCCAGGCTTCAAGCCGACCTAGCGCATTCCTCTCTCCCGCTTTTGCCCGCTGCGCGAGAGCCAGTACCCAATCAAATCGAGATAGCTCCCAAACTGACTTGACGTCGCCCAGTCGCGGATCAAAATCTGGGATTTCCCACCAATTACGATGGGGCTGCTCCACCTTGACGCCTGTAAGCGGGTTACGGTGCCAATCTGGCGGAGCGACGGTCACGGGATAGGACCAATGACCAAACAGAAAGGCTGTGTCTTCCCATTGAGGAGGCAATGCCATGTTCAATGGTGGATAAACACGCTCGACAAAGAAAGGCCCTGTTTGCACGGCCCCCTTCAGTCGTAGTACCGGACTCACACCAAACTTGATCCCAATTCTGTAAAGGAACACCCTAGCTAAATTGGGAATTCCCAATGCCAGAACGGAAGTGAGTTTTGTCAGCCTGCTCATTATTGATTACGCAATAAGGTGGCAACTTCAATAGAAACCCGTGCAACTTCGAAAATCTCGTCGGAAGGAATTGCCGGTTTCCCACTCTGAACGGCGCTCATAAAACTCGCAGCACAGTCATTCTGTCCCTTGTCTTGCTTCCACAAGTTGAGCTTTTTGAATCCGGGCCATCCAAAACCTTTGAGTTTCCGAAAGTTATCCAACTGTAGAACACGTCCCGCTGTGAAAACCTCAACTCGCTCCTTGGCAAAACTGGAAGCACCGTTAGCCACGTATACTATCGTACCGAATGAGCCATCTTCAAAACCCAGGGTGATTGAGGCTTTATCCTCTGTAATCTCGACTCCAGGTGAATCCCCCATTCGACGGGCCTGCACGGAAGTGATCTTGCTGCCAGCTAGGAATCGCATGAGGTCAATGAAGTGACAGGCTTCGCCAATGATGCGCCCACCGCCAACCACGTTGTCTTGTGTCCAATGATTTGCAGGAATTGCGCCAGCATTCATAGTCATAAGGAACGTTTTCGGCTCTTTGACCGAATTCAGCAACTGTTTCATTTTTACAACATGCGGCGAAAAACGCCGATTGAACCCAACCATCAACTGGGGTCCAGCGCCAGACGCATGCGCCTGATTGTAACTAGCCTGAACCTCGTCCAGTTCCGACTGGGTGATTGCAAGAGGCTTCTCGACAAACACGTTCTTTCCGGCAACAAGTGCCTTGCTGACAAAATAGGAATGGCTATCATGACGAGTAACGATAGCAACAGTGTTGATCGCGGGTTCAGCCAGCATTTGATCAACGTCGGTGGAGGCAATCGCAAATCCCGCCTTACCACCATGGATAACACCATTGACACCGCCGGCGGTTACGATGGTGTGAAATTGCGCTCCAGCGGACTTGAACGCAGGGATCAGCATTCTGGAAGCGTAGTTACCGGCGCCGACGAATCCCAGTACAGGTTTTTGCGGATTGAAGGCGCAGGACGCGTCAAGAACGACACTCTTGATTGATCGTTTGGCCACGTCCGATGCGTATTCGAGACAGATCCCCAAACCGGATTTGTATTCTGTCAGCATCTTGTAGGCTTCGGCGGCGTCTTCAAATGCGAATCGTTGACTTATCAGCGGTTTCACGTCCAACTGTCGTGAAGCAAGCATGTCCAGGATGGCTTCAAAGTTGCGCTGCTCAGTCCAGCGTACAAACCCGATCGGGTAATCCTGCCCCTTTTCTTCATAAAGCGGATCATAACGTCCCGGACCGTAGGAACAGGAAACCTGGAAGCTGAGTTCTTTTTCATAGAAGTCTGCACGATTAAGCTCCAGGCCTGTTACACCTACTAATACGATACGTCCGCGTTTACGTGACATCCTCGCCGCGTGGGTAACCGGATCACTGGCTTTTGTCGACGCCGTGATGATGACGCCATCAACACCCTTACCTCGGCTGAATGCCATACCCGCAGACACTGGATCTTCGCCGTTTGCTGGGTTACAAGTATTTGCTCCGAATTGACGCGCTAACTCAAGTTTGGATTCGTCAAAATCAATAGCTAATACACGGCAGCCTTGCGCACGCAGCAATTGAACAGTCAGAAGCCCAATCAAGCCTGCGCCGATAACGACAAATGTCTCTCCAAGAGTCGGTTGCGCAAGTCGAATTCCTTGCAAGCCAATACTTGCGACGACTGTGAAAGAAGCATCGATATCCTCGACTTCTTCGGGGATCAGTGCGCAAAGGTTCTTCGAAACTTTGACAACGTCAGAGTGCGGGCCATTCGATACAACACGATCGCCGACTTTGAAGCCCTCAACTCCTGCTCCCACTTCGTGGATTACACCAACATTGCAGTATCCCAGCGGCAAAGGCTGCGAGAGCTTCGATTGCACCGCCTCTAATGTCGTAACAAGGCCATCGGTCTGGATTTTCTCCAATACCATCTTGACCTTGTCCGGCTGCTGCCGCGCCTTCTCCAGATATGATGCCTTGCCGAAACCGACCAACATGCGCTCCGTACCCGCCGAAATCAGAGACACCTTGGTATTGATTATCAAGCTACCGCGGGAAGCCTGAGGCGAAGGAGCCTCGGTAATAGTGGTTCCACCCTTCGCCATATCCTGCAAAATCTGTTTCATAAAACCGCCATCAAGAATGATAAGTATCTACAATATATTTAAGGGATTTAACATGTTCATTCGCGATAAACTCGAGCTTCTCACGTGATGTAGAGCCATGATCATCGTCAACAATGGTAATACTTGGCTGATACTGGACTTTGAGCCCGACCATCCGACACTGCTCAGCGACAAAGTCCTCTTCACCGAACAGAAACTGCGGATAATCGACCGAGCCACCTCGCGCAAAATATTGCTTGGTAAATAAAATAAATGAACCGTGAGGAGAATAAAAAGAATCGCCTGGAGCCAGCGAACCTATCGTACTTTTGACTTTCAAATCAGAAAGTTTTCGATAAATCTTCAACAGCCACAGGCGCTTGAATATGAAAATATTCTTCATTAGTGAAAAACGTGTAGGGCGGAACAGCGTTTTTGGATTGAGATCCCCTCCTCGCCCCTTGGAAAGAATGGCCGGAGCAATGATCCCGACGCTATCAGAGACCTTTTGGACCTGAACATTCAACGCTTCAAAAAAGTCAGAGCGAACAGTCAGATCTACGTTAGAAACGGCAATACAATCGAAATCAAGAAGTGAACCTAGCAAGTCAGTTCCCTTCTTGAACGCGGGAAAATAGCCGACATTCTCAGATTTCAAGTATTGCGTTTTGAAGTTCGCCTCACTCAGTGCTGCGCGTACCTGCTGCTCAGCTGCATTCGTCGAATTATCGACAACTACCAAAGTGAAATCCACATCATTTGAGAGGGAAAACGACGTCTTCAAAGACTCTGTGAAACTTAACAAATGGTCATATGCATTATAACAAACGCAAACTATTGCTACTTTCATGTCAGCCTACTCAAATTAAAGGTCTCGATCACTTTGATCATGCGGGAAAATACCGATCCAGCAAGGAGTCTCTCTCAGCAAAACTTGGGTAGTTAATCAAGACAGCCTTGTAAACCCCCTTGAATACGAAAAGGCTCCCCGCAGCAGCACCGATAACGCCGTATTTATTGATCAAGGTACCTACATCGTCAATTGTACCAGCACCGCCTAGTATCGTCAGTGGTACATGAACCTTGTCGTGAACCTTGCCAGCTACATCTAGATTATAGCCTTTCATAACGCCATCGTAGTCAATGGAATTGATAACTATTTCACCGACGCCTTGGTCCTGAAGCTCTTTACATGTTTCCAAGAGGCACTTGCCAGTGTTCTTCTTGCCGTTGTTGATCCAGACGTCGTAACGGCCACCTAGAAGTCGTTTTTTTACATCTAAAACTGCGACAACGCTTTGGCTGCCAATCTCATGGGCTATTTCTCTGACCAAAGCCGGGTTTTCTATCACGGCAGAGCTAATGGCAATCTTTTCTACGCCCAGTCCTATTATCCTCCGAGCTTGTTCCGCTGTTTTGATACCGCCGCCGTAACAAAATGGCATACGGCACTCAAGTGCCATTTTTTTTATCAACGCATAATCCGGCTCACGTCCTTCGGTAGTTGCGTCGATGTCAATCACGATCAACTCGTCAACTTCTTTCTCATTGAAAATCTTGACTGCATTCAAAGGATCTCCGATGTATTTGGACTCCTTGAACTTTACAGTTTTGACCAAACCTTTATTCCGAATCAACAGACAGGGAATTATTCTAGGCCTAAGCATTTATTATAACTCCGAGAAATTTTTCAATAAGTTCACACCGAAGTGGTGACTTTTTTCCGGGTGAAATTGCACACCATAAACCGGACCATTATTCACCGCACAGACGAATTCTTTGCCGTATATAGACGTCGCCAAAGCGTGCTCATAGTTTTCGCATTCAAAATAAAAAGAGTGTAAAAAGTAATATTTTGGCGCTTGCGCAAAATTTTTGAATAATCCGCCGTCATGTATGGGAGTTACATCATTCCACCCCATATGAGGCAATTGCTTGACCATCTTGACATCGAATTTTTTTACTGTGCCAGGCACCCAACCGAGTCCTGGCAATTCTCCTTCGTCACTTGAGCTCGCTAGCATCTGCATGCCAACGCAAATACCCAATACAGGTGTTTTTTTATTGAGTACCAAATCATCGAGAGTTTCACGCATACCCGATTTTTCGAGACTGGACATTGCATGATCGAACGAGCCGACGCCAGGAAGGATGATTTTCGTTGCACCTGCCAACTCATCTCTCGAACTGGCGACGTTACACTCGATATTAAGACGCTTATAGAGGTTGACGAACGACAAAATATTACCGACGCCATAATTAATGATTGTTATCATCTTTTAACGGCCCTTTCCATACCCAGCATGTGCATAATTTTCGCACCAAGCTCAAACAGATAATGCTGAGACTTATAATCACGATATGATTTATTAGGAAGGTCCATCAATGCCTTCAACTCGGCAACAGTCATATCCAACTTGTTCGCTATATACTCGAAATCCTGCTTCGCAGTCTCCGGATCACACGCAGGTTGCGCCAGATTTTCAAGTGCCTCTTCACGAGTCATCTGGCCAGTGAGGATAAGGCTCGAATATTGGATTTTACGGGTATCGTAACCAAATTTCTCAGGCAGCCAATAGCCTTCATAGAATTTTGTAAAACGCGACTCGTCGTGTTTACGCGGATACGATTTCCAACCATATTCCCTGGAAAGCGTTTCGATCGCCTCAGAGCGGATGTATGGAACATAATTCAAAGGCTTGATTACTTTCACCCCCTTGAGGAAACGCAAGTAAACCTTATGAAACCAGATGCTGCTCAGAGGATAATCAACCAGTGGACGCTCACCAAATTTTTTATGAATATCCTTGAGCTGCCACATATCGGTACCATAATACATCCACTCCAGTGGATTTCTTACGCACTCGGTGGAGTAGTTACCGCCATTAAGAATATATTTGATGCCATGTTTGTTTGCGAAGTGGTACAGAGTGGCAATGAAAGCGTGATCCTGAGGAATATCAAGATGCGGAACAGATGCCTTAAAAAATGCTCGCTGGAAGTCTTTCATCTCCTCCCAGTTAATCACCTCAGTGTATAAATCGAGACCTAACTTCTCGACGATAACTTCGATATTATGAACTGCCAATTGGGTATTCCAACCGCCATCCACATGAAACACCAAAGGACGCAGTCCAAATTCCTTCACCGCAATGTGCAGCAAGTAGGAACTGTCCAACCCACCACTCATGCCCATTATGCAGTCGAACGGTTTACCTTTGTTCTCCGCTTTGATTTTTTCAAAGATTTCGGTGATTTGCTTTCGCCCTTTCGGTCCGGTATCCCAATGGGGAAGCAGATCCCGATAGTAACCATTACAGTGATCACAAACCCCTTTTTCATCAAATACGATATTCTCGTCTGTGGTATCCATTACACAGTTGGTGCAAATTTGGTAGGATCTTTTGCTCATGCTAACTCCGAATATATTTACTCAGCGACACACGCAGTGTCCGATTTTTTCAAGACCATGGGATCCATATTTTGCAAGATCCTCTTTTTTGCCTCATGTTTTAAGGTATCTGGCTGAGATCAACGTGAATAAAATCAGCTCACCCATAACAAAACTGGTTGCTGCACCGTAAACCCCCAACAAACTGACCAACACCAGGCATAAGGAAACGGTCGTAACGCCCGTCACTACCAAGATAGTGGCGTAATATTTTCTGGAATTCAGATTATTCAGCCCCGCAGTACCCAGCATAAAATTGGCCACTCCGAAGAACACGCCGATCGACATAAACAAGAACAACCCAGCCATGAGGCTCTTGTTTGGATAAGCTCTCAGAAAGTCAAAATAATCATGGAACAGTGACCAGAGCACAATCATGCCAGCCAAGATCACGGCCAGCGCCGACAGCTGTATCCAGGTTAACTTCATAATTTTGATCATTGCCATTGGCCGCGGCGCGACTTCATCGCGAAGTGCGTGAATGGTACGAGTAAAAAAGAACTGGTTGAGAGGCCTGATAAGCGCTTGAAAAGCCTTGATAAATTTCTCGACAACAGAATAACTGGCAATCGCCGCTGGGCTAATCGACATTAAACTGAGAATCAGCAAGTTCGAATCCCTGAAAAGAACAACAGCGATATTTCCGAAGAATATCTCTTTCCCTTCGAGCATACATGCCACAATACGAGCAAACGGAACACTGACGAACTTTAGCCCTAAGGCTTTTCGCAAATAAATGGTTGCGGCAAGCCCCCCTGCCAAATAACACACACCCACAATTAGCGGCAAAACGAAAACGGGCGTTTCCGAACTTAAGACAAAAAAAACAGTCAGGCAACACACAAGACGACTAATTAATGTAAAAAACGCGATAGGAAGATTGTTTTCTATGGACTGAAAGAAATAGGTAGATTGGAAGATAAAGCTAAGTGGCACCAGCATCCAACACAGTAACGAGTAAAAAAACTGGACTTCCAAAAACAATCCGGCGACTAACACACCAGTAAGACAGATCAACCAGATTACAAATCGGGAGAAAAAAACTTCCCAATAAACCGTTGAAGCTGCCGAAATCCCGCCTAGCGCGAATGAACTGACGACTCGAGAAACTCCATTAACCTCAAAACTGAATAGAACCAAGGCCAGAATTATTACCGAGACAGCCTCGGACACGACGAGACCGGTATACTTGTCCGAGCCAAACAAATGCAATACGTAGGGAAAAATAATTATAGGCAGGACAGCGTTCGAGCCTTGAATGCACGCGAGCGACGCTATGTTTGTCAGATCTTTACGCAACAATGTCTTATCTCAAATCGTGACTTCATTTAGTTATTGTTGAGCCAGACGCCTTTTTTTGGCTTTCCAATAAACCCGAGCCGCTCTTTTACAAACACTCAATATGCACAAAGCAGCGCTTTTGGAGCACTGCTCGTAATGGCTCAAAAAGGGGTTTCCCTCCCTGAAGTCATTTGTACTACTTACCCCAGACTCCTCGTGTATCGATCAGATCTAGGCGATCAAAGTGGGTTAATGGCAACGATTTGAATTCTTTGTGATCAACTAGGACCAGCGCGATAGTTGCCTCACTCAGTGCACCGTCAATCGTTTTGAACTCCACTCCCTCACGGAGGGCTATCGGCAATTCAGATATATTGGGCTCTACTGCAAAAACACGACCCGGGTGGGATTGTGCGATACGTTGAGTAATTGCCACCGCAGGGCTCTCGCGCAAATCATCTATATCCGGTTTGAAAGCAAGTCCGAAACAAGCCACCGTAACGTCTCTGGCTGTTTTTTCAGGGTTGGCCTGCAAGTGTTCCGCCACCGCTAATTTTACCTTATCAATGACCCACTCAGGCTTGGAGTCATTAACCTCTCTTGCGCACCGAATGATCCGCGCCTCTGCAGGCGTTTTACTTACGATGAACCAAGGGTCGACAGCAATGCAGTGCCCCCCCACGCCGGGACCGGGTTGGAGAATATTGACCCGTGGATGACGATTCGCCAAACGTATCAGTTCCCAGACATTGATCTCCAACTTGTCACAGATCATCGACAGTTCGTTGGCGAAAGCAATATTCACGTCGCGAAAGCTATTTTCTGTGAGTTTGCACATTTCTGCAGTACGGGCGTTGGTAACGACACACTCACCCTCTACAAAAATTTTGTACAACGCGGTGGCACGCTCGGAACATTTTGCAGTCATGCCGCCGATAACGCGGTCATTCTGAACCAGTTCTCGCAAAACATGCCCTGGAAGAACGCGCTCAGGACAGTGAGCGACGCGAATATCAGACGAATCGCCATGGGTCTGCGGAAATGTAAGATCAGTCCGAATTTCAGCCAGCCATTGAGAAACCTGTTCCGTGGCGCCCACAGGAGAAGTGGATTCCAAAATGACCAGATCACCGGACTTCAATACTGGAGCAATGGCTTCGCATGCGGATTGAATGTATGCAAGGTCGGGTTCGTGATCTCCCTTGAACGGCGTTGGCACTGCGATCAGAAACGCGTCCGCAGGCTCTGGCACGACGGTCGCGCGCAGATAACCCTCTGTCACAGCTGCATGAACTACGATGTCCAGATCCGGCTCAACGATGTGAATTTCGCCTTTGTTGATGGTATCAACAGCGAACTGATTCACATCAACGCCAACTACTTTTATTTTGCGCGATGCAAAAACCGCTGCAGTAGGTAGGCCGATATAGCCCAAGCCGATAACCGAGATAGTTTTAAACACGATGCCCGCCCTTCAATTCCTGGGAGATCATCCTCCCGGTGTCAATAATTAGTTGTGTTGGGTGACGGCATAGCCGGCGAGCAATTGAATTATGCGTTCGCAAGCTTTGCCATCACCGTAAGGATTATGAGCAAAACTCATATCTTCGTAAGCTTTCGCATCGGTCAACAGCAACTTCAGACTCTCGGCAATTGCATATCTTTCTGTGCCGACCAATTTGACGGTACCTGCTTCAACAGCCTCAGGACGCTCGGTAGTCTCTCGCATGACCAGCACGGGTTTACCCAGCGACGGAGCTTCCTCCTGAATACCACCGGAGTCGGTCAAAATAATATATGACCGATCCATCAGATAGACGAATGGCAGATAGTCCAATGGTTCAATCAAATGAATGTTGTCGATTCCCGACAACAAGCGGTTTATTGGCTCCCTGACATTTGGATTCAGATGCACTGGATAAACGATTTTGACACTTGGAAATGCCTTGGCTGTATCAACAAGTGCTTGGCAAATACGCTCGAACCCGCCACCGAAACTCTCCCGGCGATGACCGGTCACCAGAATCACCTTTTCAGCGTCACGAATAAACGAAAATTGATTGTCGAGAGTTGCTTTCAGATTGTCTGATTTTTCAAGCTTCTTGACGACATCCAGCAATGCGTCAATTACCGTATTGCCTGTTACATGAACGTCCTTCGGACTGACCCCCTCGCTCAGCAGATTGGAGCGTGAGTTTTCTGTTGGTGCAAAATGAATTGCGGCCAGGGCGCCTGTAAGTTTCCGATTGCCTTCCTCAGGCCAAGGCGAATAAAGATTGCCTGTTCGCAAACCCGCCTCCACATGAGCGACAGGAATTTGCTGATAGTACGCAGCCAACGCAGTTGCAAATGTCGTTGCGGTGTCGCCGTGAACAAGAACAATATCGGGTTTGAAATCTTCGAAGACTGATTTCATTCCCTGCAAAATAGCGGATGTAACGCCGTTAAGATCCTGACCTGGCTGCATGATGTTCAAATCATAATCAGGCTTTAATTCAAACAAATCCAGCACCTGATCCAGCATCTGCCGGTGTTGCGCAGTGACACAAACTTTCGACTCGAAACGATCATCCTCTGCGAGCGCCAACGCAAGAGGGGCCATTTTTATGGCTTCTGGCCGCGTCCCAAATACAGAAAGTACTTTTAAATGCATTAGCTTCGTAACCCTGAAAAATTTGATATTCAATTACATTGGCTGTGTAAATCATAGAGGAGCTTTCCAATCAGACCGACGCAGAAAACTCCCTGATCCAACGATTTTGACCACTGACGATTTTCACTCGGGCGTCGAAAGCCCGTGCGACGCAGACATTCCTTTGCGAGTCCATCCAGTCGAGGTTCGCATTGAATGAAATACCTCGTTTGGTGACAGAGAGCGCATAAGTCTTTCTCGACATCTTGAAATGTTCATATCCATACACACATCAAGGGGTAATTTTTATATCTATCCGTACGCAGCCACCTAGGCGCTCAATTTGGGAGCTGCTGCCGTCCAGTTGACTGACAGAGCTCAGTCAAGCCGTTCGCCAGTCAGCAAATCCTGACCAGCGAATGATCACTGCGGCCAAACGCCCGTCATTCTACCTGCAAAGGCGGCCATTGCGGCAACGGTGAGGACAAGCCAGCGACCTCAACCCCGCCGGCCCTCTCCCCGCACGACGCCAAATGCTAGACCAGCATTTCATGCAGCGACTACGACGACATCAAACCAACGCAGCGTGTATTCCTTGAGCAATGAGTCAAATTGTCTGCATATCAGAACAGCGCTTAGCGCCGCCCGACAAGCCGATACCCCACCGCTACCATACAACCCAAAACCAGACCGCCTAGCACGCCAAGTAATATTACGAGCGATTTTTTCGGCTTAATTGGTGTATCAGGCAGTTCCACTGCTCCATCTACACGGTATACCGTGACGTCCTGTGGACGAATACGCAGCTCTTTGTAAAAACTGTATTTGGCCTGAAGCTCTCTGAGACGACCAATGAACGGATCATCAGAGGGCCTGGCCTCAAGATTTCTGATCTCTGCTTCAAGAGCTTTGGTACCACGCATGTAAATCAGCTGTCCTTCCATGCTTCCGGCGAGCTCAACTGCTGGATTCCCCGATATTATCGGCGGCTTTTCAAGGTTGATCGCGCTTGCCACGTCTTTGGCCTCGCGGAGTTTGATGATGGCATCTTCGCGATTCTGCTTGCCCGTCACACGCAAGGATTCGATCTGCTGCGCGAGATTACGCGCTCGCACTTCAGCTTCACGTCTCACGTTGGTGATCATTTCATGCGCGGCACGCTCACCTGCTCGCTCGATATAAGTATTGACCCATTGCTTCGCGACAACCGGGTCCTCATTCTGAGCAATAACCAAATAACGATCAGGCACATCTTTAGTTGGAGATTGCACCACGACCTTTTTGTTAAACTCTGAGTAGAGCACACTTTTTGAGCCCTTTCGGTCTTCGTCACTCAAGGCTGGGAGGTACACTTGCTCGTAAAATTCGCGCCGCAAGAACTCTGACTGCAAATTCAAGGAAAAAATATCGTAGATATCCTTGACTCTATACGGAGCAAGCTCCGCGTCCTTGTTACGTCCATAGTTAAAGTCGGCGATGTCGTTTTGTGTCGGTGGTATGACATAAGCACGCGCCTCATAGACGGGGGTGCTCATGAATGCGTAAACAGCTGCAAGGAGAGTAACGACAAATGCAACGCCGACCATTATCCATTTCTGCTCCCACAGGATTTTGAGCACACTGCTAAAATCAAGCTCCTGTGGCGCATCAGGATTCAGAGGACTATTTTGCATAACTTGAAATGACCTTTTCTAAGTTTGGAAAACCTATCGGGATACCGATAAGCTCCTGATTATTTACGAGGCACAACCGAAGAGCCGCGAAAATCAGAACCTATTCGTCCTGCCCCGCTGCTGCCTGAGCACGGCTGTGTAAATAGAGCCCATATCCGGTTTTTTTCAATCGTTCAGCCTGCATGCGCAACTCTTCAATAGTGATCCAATCATTATTGAATGCTATCTCTTCAAGGCAGGCAACTTTCAAACCCTGACGCTTTTCTATGGTGTGGACGAAGTGACTGGCCTCAAGCAAGGAATCGTGTGTTCCAGTATCAAGCCAAGCGAAGCCTCGTCCCAGCATCTCAACGTTAAGCTCACCCTGCTCCAGATAAGCACTATTGATATCTGTGATTTCCAACTCACCACGAGCCGAAGGCGTAATACCCTTCGCTATTTCCACAACTCGGTTATCGTAAAAATACAACCCCGTCACTGCGTAATTGGATTTTGGATTGAGCGGTTTCTCCTCAATACTCAGTGCTCGTCCTGACTCATCGAACTCAACGACTCCGAATCGCTCAGGGTCGGAGACGTGATATCCGAAAACAGTAGCGCCTGACGCTTGGCTGCTCGCGGAACGCAGGTTGTCCGAAAAGTGCTGACCGTAGAAGATATTGTCGCCCAAGATCAGACAGCAAGGATCTTTGCCAATGAACTCCTCTCCGATAATGAACGCCTGTGCCAACCCATCCGGGCTTGGCTGCTCAGCGTAGGTCAACTTGATACCGTAAACACTGCCATCCCCTAAAAGCTTACGGAAACAAGGCAGGTCCTCCGGCGTCGAGATGATGAGGATTTCCCGCATTCCCGCGAGCATCAGCACTGACAACGGATAAAAAATCATCGGCTTGTCGTATATCGGCAGCATCTGCTTGGAGACGCCCAACGTCAGCGGGTGCAGCCGGGTGCCCGAACCACCGGCGAGAATGATGCCTTTACGATTTGTCGTGGTCATTTGTTCAGAACTTCCCTAAGCATTCGGGTTACACCACTTTGCCAATCCGGCAAGTGCAGAGAAAAATTTTCGCGCAGCTTCTGAGTATTCAAGCGTGAGTTCAGAGGGCGACGTGCAGGTGTCGGGTACGCAGTCGTTTCGATAGGAGTGACCGTTTTCACAGCCAATTCCTCACCTTGGGCTTTTGCAAAGTCGATTACAAGATTGGCATATCCATGCCAGGACACTTCGCCAGCAGCGGCCACGTGGTAGAGACCGGCCAACTCTGGACGCTTGATAAGTTGCTGAATAGCCAGTGCCGTAACGTCAGCAATCAGATCAGCCCCGGTCGGCGCTCCGATCTGATCTGCAATCACGCTCAACGTTTCGCGATCCTTGGCCAAGCGCAGCATGGTCTTCGCAAAGTTATTGCCGCGAACACCATATACCCAACTGGTACGAAAGATTAGATACTTGCAACCCGATGCGATAATTGCCTGTTCGCCGGCTAGCTTGCTGAAGCCGTAATGGTTCACCGGCGCAACAGCGTCTGTTTCCAGCCATGGCATGGCGCCTTGGCCACTGAAAACGTAATCCGTCGAATAGTGAACCAGCCATGCGCCCAACGCGGCGGCTTCTTCCGCCATAACGCCACTCGCGAGTCCATTCACGCGATCCGCCAACTCGGTTTCCGACTCAGCCTTATCGACCGCGGTATAAGCTGCGGCGTTAACAATAACGTCAGGCTTGACCTGATGAATCGTTGCGCGCAGGGATTCGAGATTGGACAGATCGCCACTGAGTCCATCAACGGGATGTCGATCAAGAGCAACCAGCTCACCCAACGGCGCCAGTGAGCGCTGTAGCTCCCAGCCCACCTGACCGTTCTTGCCCAGCAGAAGAATTCTCATGCTTCGTTCGAACGATCGGCGTAGTTGTGATCAATCCACTGCTGGTAGCTGCCGCTCTTCACGTGCTCTACCCACTCAGCGTTATTCAGATACCACTCAACCGTTTTGCGTATACCGGTTTCAAAAGTTTCTTCCGGAGTCCAGCCCAGCTCACGCTGGATCTTGCTCGCGTCGATCGCATAACGCACATCGTGACCAGGGCGATCCTGAACATAAGTAATCAGGCTGGCGTGAGGACGATGGGCAGAATCAGGACGCAACTCATCAAGCAACGCACACAGGGTATGCACCACTTCGATGTTTTGTTTTTCGTTATGACCGCCGATGTTGTAAGTCTCACCGATTACGCCTTCGGTAACGACTTTGTACAACGCGCGCGCGTGATCTTCGACATACAACCAATCGCGAACCTGGTTACCCTTGCCATACACCGGCAGTGGCTTGCCCTCCAGTGCATTGAGAATGATCAGCGGGATCAACTTTTCGGGGAAGTGGCATGGGCCATAGTTGTTCGAGCAGTTGGTCACCAGTGTCGGAAGACCGTATGTGCGCGCCCAGGCACGGACCAGGTGGTCCGAGCTGGCCTTGCTTGCCGAATATGGCGAGCTTGGCTGGTAAGGCGTGGTTTCCGTGAACAGGTCTTCCGGACCTTCCAGGTCTCCGTACACTTCATCAGTGGAAATGTGGTGGAAGCGGAAGTTGGCCTTGCGCGTGCCATCCAATGCAGCCCAGTAATGGCGCGCTGCATCGAGCAGCGTGTAGGTACCAATGATATTGGTCTGGATGAATTCAGACGGGCCGGAGATCGAGCGGTCGACGTGAGATTCTGCGGCCAGGTGCATGATTGCATCGGGCTGGTGTTCACGCAGGACACGGTCAATCTGGTCACGATCGCAGATATCGACGCGCTCGAAGGCGTAACGCGAATTCTGGCTGATCTCTGCCAGGGACTCCAGATTGCCGGCGTACGTCAGCTTATCGACGTTAACCACCGTATCGGAAGTGTTGGAGATGATGTGACGGATAACTGCCGAGCCGATAAAGCCGGCGCCGCCGGTAACTAGAATTTTCACGCGAAACGTTACCCTTGAGCTGCGGACAGCGCTGCCAGAGAGCGCGGTCTAATCCATGAATGCAGAGGCCACTTTCAATTGGCATCCGTCAGAGTCAGTCTGAATCGACATGCATCAAGGCACGATCGAACAAGGGACGCATTTTACAGCTTAATGATGGTTTTACTAATGGATAAAGACAGGCTGAGGCGCAATTTCGACAGATGCCGTGCCCCTTTCGCTTTCATACCAGCCGCTTGCGTGCGGCTCTGGACGCGCGCCCCAGAAACCAACCCAATATCGGGCCGATGAGCATTCCGATCAGCAGCGCCAATACTGCAACAACCGACACTGGCAGCCGAGGCCCGGAAAAACCCAGAAACAAAAGCGAAACCGGCTGCTGGTTTTCCAGCACAAACGCCAGAACTACCAAAACCATCAGCAGAAGAAAAACGCCTAGCAGTATGCGTTTCAGGTTACGCATTCATGCCCCCTTGAATTTGAATAGCGAAGATCAAGCGCCCTCCTCCTCTTCCTCGTTAACGCGGTCACGCAATTCTTTACCCGGCTTGAAATGTGGAACGAATTTACCGTCCAGACTTACCGACTGGCCGGTCTTTGGATTGCGGCCGACGCGCGGTGCGCGGTAGTGCAGGGAGAAGCTGCCGAAACCACGGATCTCGATACGATCACCGGTGGCGAGGCACTGAGACATTTGTTCAAGCATGGTCTTGATGGCCAGCTCCACATCTTTGGATGAGAGTAGCCCTTGATGGGTGACAATTCGTTCGATCAACTCCGACTTCGTCATATTTTTCCCTTCTTTTTCAAGCAGCTAGATCAGCGCTTGAAAGGTTTTAGCATGACCGGAAGA
>Ga0182006_1000575_pt1 | contig 27068 bp, 19 predicted proteins | sample Sormic07211104_1_FD_123022 | JGI IMG/M metagenome (GOLD analysis project Ga0182006, IMG submission 123022) | Rhizosphere microbial communities from Sorghum bicolor, Mead, Nebraska, USA - 072115-104_1 MetaG | ecosystem: Host-associated > Plants > Roots > Rhizosphere | place: USA: Nebraska...
ACAAAGATGACAATCAATGCCCCCTCAATAAGGTTTTTCTGTACGGTGCCGATGGCTCTTCCCACCAGTTCGGTCCGGTCTATAAAAGGCTCAATAACTACACCTTCCGGTAAGGATTTCTGAATCTGGGCAACCCGCTCCTTCACATTCTCTATCACTTCATTAAAGTTTTCCCCTTTCAGCATGAGTGTAACACCGGCAACCACTTCTCCCGTGCCATTTCTGGTTACAGCTCCATACCTGGTCGCACTACCGATTTGTACCGTGGCTACATCCCGGATGAGAACAGGTATTCCCTTTTCATTTTTGACTACGATCTTTTCTATATCTGCCAGTGATTTTACCTGACCAATGCCACGTATGGCATAAGCGTTACTTTGCTGTTCAATGTAAGCCCCTCCCGTATTTTCATTGTTCTCTTTCAGGGCATTAAAGATTTGGGCAATGGTCACATTGTTTGCATTTAGTCTTTCATTATCTAATGCAACTTCATATTGTTTTACATAACCACCCCATCCGCTAACTTCAGCAACGCCCTTTGTTCCGGCAAGCTGGGTACGTACGATCCAATCCTGCATGGTACGGAGATCTGTGGCGCTGTACCTGGCCTCGTATCCTTTTTTCGGATGAAGTACATATTGATATATTTCCCCCAACCCTGTCGTAACAGGCGCTAAAGAGGGTTTTGCAAGATTTGGTGGGATTAAGCTTTCTGCTTCTTTAAGCTGTGCACTGACCTGCTGCCTGGCCCAGTAAATATCTGCATCATCTTCAAAAACGATTGTAATTACTGAAATGCCCGATCTGGATATAGACCTCTTCTCCACCACATGCGGTATATTGGCCATAGCCAGCTCGATAGGTGCGGTTATAAACTGTTCGACCTCCTGTGCACCAAGATCTGGTGCCTGAGAAATAATCTGGACCTGATTATTGGTAATGTCCGGTACCGCATCAATCGGTAACCTCGCCAATGAGTAACCTCCCCAAATAATTAGGGCAATCATCATCACACCAATAGCCAGTTTATTTTTTATGGAAAATAAAATGATCTTATTAAACATCTTAAATTTAAATTAATGTTAGCCTTCAGGACCAGCAATACTGACCTGAATTTTTATCCTGTAAAATTTTGAATGTGCTTGGTTAAACAAGCAAAAGGCTTTTAATTAAAAAAGATTTAAGAAAGCTTTGGCGGTTGCCAGACGGGCAGACTGATATCAATAAATCCCCCCACATCTTCCAGTGGATAATCAGAACAAATACTGGAAAAAGATACAGTAATTATGGGCTCAGTCTGTTGCATTGATGGCGTAGAGCAACAGATACAGACACAAAAAGGAGAACAGTCATCCTTTTGCTGTGATGGTGTTTGACTCTCTTTTTTTTGATAAGAAGCAGATGCCGGTTTTGAAGACACGATGTCATCCCTGCAAGGCAAGCTGCTTTGCATCAGGACCATCAGACTAAAAAAAAGACATAATATTCTCATTTCAACTTGAATTCCTTTTTGACCGGAAAGTTCCAAAGTTAATTATTCTCGCTAATTTTGCAAGAATAACAGCAAATGATCACATTATTCAAAACTGACAGGTAACCAGCTTAAAATTTGATCAGCAATTTTTCGGAAATCAACTTGGCGTCTTTATAATATTCAAAGAACCACTCTCCATTCTTTTTAAAGGCAACGCCATTAGAGGTTCCATTGTCAGCAATAAAGTAATCCGGCTGTGAAGTTTTAAATAAGGTAAGTACCTTTTTGGGTGTAGTATCGATCAACTGATACCCCGTACTTGTCGACTGTGCATACAACGTACCTTCCGCTTGTTTGACCTCTGGTATAGCAGCAGAAACAGGGACTTCTTTAACAGGGGTTGCAACTACTGCTGCTGGTACAGCCACAGGTGCAGTAGCTGGCTGGGGGCTTGCAACTGCCTGCTGAATATTTCCATTATAAGCATACTGAACATCATTTAGAGAAGTAAAAGCATCTCTCAAAGCCAGATTATAAGACGCATTGTATTCCTTTTCCCTGCTTTTTCCTTCTTTGCTTTTAAAGACTACATTACCTTTACAATCCTTTAATAATACGGTGAGGTTTGTCGTAAACATTCCATTCTTCTCCAGCACATCCAGATTTAGTGCATTGCAGCGATTTCCTGCAATCTCAGCTGGTAAATCAGCGTTATCAAAATAAGCAGTAAATCCTTTTTCTTCCATAAACATTTTTGCCAGTGTATTTAACTTATACTGATCCTTCTGTTTAAGAAAGTTAAATTTTTCTGGCACCACCACATATTTGTAGTTGTTGATGGAATTTTGAGCGTATCCCGAAATCGCTGTAAATACAAGAAATAATAAGATATATCTTTTCATATTGGATAATAGACTTTGTCAGTAAATAGGTTTAATAGCTCATTTCTTTAATGAGGACCAAATAATTGATATAAATATAGTTTTTATTGTCTCAAACAATAAAAATTTTGATTAAAATCAACTCTTGTTATATAAGTTTAATTGGTCCTTTCTTCTATTTCTCCAACGATCAAACTCTATCCTTAAAGCTTTCACCGCATTTGTAGTTTCATCTTTCTGATTCACGATAAGATTAATAGAAGGATGTTGTACATCATCCCCTGGCTTCGCAACAGTAAGAAAAGCGCTTGCCGCCTTACGATCACCGCAGCGTTTATCGCCTCCGTATTCTGCACCAGCCTCTAAAGCGAGCATCAATACTTCCTGGATGGGCAGCGATGCCTTTTGAGCTTTGATCGCAACTTGAAGGATTTTATGAAGCATCTCTTTATTACTTAAAGTATTACCTTGAACCGATATACCGTCTGAAGTTACAGTTCCCTTATCAGATGTTGTCTCCAAACCGGTATACGTTTCCGGAGCATCCATGTTTTTGACACATACTATTCCATACTGTTGCTCGTGATCGAATTCCGGGTTCTTTATGGCTTCGAGAATTTCTTTCGGCGATGCATTCGCAAGGATCATTTGAAGCCCTTTGTTTCTGGCCAATTTATTACTCATTGCCTGAACGACAATCGCACCTTTTCCAGGAATAATTCCACCAATTCCATAGACACTAAAGGTACACGAGGCACCCGCAATACCAATTTCTTTTGTCTTTGGATCGATTACAATTATGGACCATGTTGCCTGTGCATGAACAGTTAAAATGACCAGTACACTTAAGGTAAGAAAAAGCGGTTTTAATTTTCCCATAGAAATAAAGATACCTCTTTTTTCTGACATCCCCATTGGTGATCGCCAGGTGCGCAAGTGCTACAGCTGCGACACCACGTAAACCATCCAGTATCGGGTAGTGCGGCTTGGTGATCAGTGCATTATTGTCCATTAATTAATTTCAATTGATCAGCCAGTATTTTCATATAAAAACCCCCTACTACGCTTCTCGCTTTAAAATTTTCCCTGATGCCCGTTTTTGAATCGTAAAAATCATTCAAAGGCACGCGCGATGGGGTCTCCAGAGCGTGTACATAAAGCGGTCTGATCAATGCCTCAAACTGATCCCCTTGAGGAGCAAAAGTTGCCGTCCAAACGATCCAGTCATTCTTGGTGTAGGATTTACGGCTGTCTAGCGGAATACCAAACTTATTTATTTTAGTAAGATAATAACGTGTTTCGGTATCATACACTTTCTGAGGAAACAAATGTAAGCCCAGCACCTTGTCCCAAACCAGGTTATATTTCTGGCTCCAGGTATCTTTATTGTCAAAAGTGAGTGCATAATGATCGCCGGCGTCAGCCATTTTTATCCACTCAGGCACCATGCCTTCAGCTATGGCCCTATATTTTTTAGCGGTTTCGGCTTCACCCAATGTCTCGGCCATTTGTGCATAGCAAGCTATCGCAACAATAGCTTTTACGGATAAGTTGGCATTTCGGGCCAGATGTCCGGCAAAATCATCGGTACATAATTGAGTTTTCGGATCCAAACCTTCTTTGGCAAGATAATCAACCCAAGTGGTCAGCGTCTGCCAGTGTTTTTTTGCATAGCCGGCATTGCCCTCCACTTTAGCAATTGCGGCACAAAGGATAATCATATTGCCGGATTCCTCCACCGGCATTGGCTCACCGTAAGTCTGCCCGTTCGCTTTTGGATAAGTACCCAAGTCATGAGCAGCCCATGGATGCGGATACTTACCTGTTTCAGTAAAGTGGAAAATACCGGTCAGCATGCCTTTCATCAGTTCGGGGTTATAAAGCAGGTAAAGCGGCGCTGAGGGATAAGTCACATCCACCGTATTGATGAAACCGCCACTATTATTTTCCTTAGACAACCACAGGGTTTCACCTGCAGGGCTTTTAACTAATGTATGTGCTGCAATACTTTGACGATAAGCCAAGACACACAAGTGAGCATATGCTGCTCCTCCAGAACGTAAGGCATCCGCATAAACCTCTTTATCGAAGGTACTGCATTTTTGCATAACGGATGGGTATTCATTAAAGGCTTTAGTGAGTTCACCTTCAATTGTTGCTTTGCCTGAGTTATTCCACCAGGGCCTCAAATCAGTATTAAAATACTGAATGGAAAACCCCTCGTCATAACCTAACTCAACAAAACGCTCAACAGCGGTTTCACCAACAGTTCCAAAAGGAATGATCGTATTTAAGGAAAGTGAATGGCCCTTAGATGCGGTTGATGAAACAGATCCCTTTCTGAATGCATTCGCCGCTTCGCTGCCTTTGGTCGTAAACTGAACCACTCCTGCAGTTTTTGGCGCAGCTACATAAAAATACCCCCAGTCGATACGCATATCGTCGGCCCCTTTTTGAAGAACAGGCTGCTCAACGGTACCTGTTTTTAAAACAGACAGTTTCTCCGTCTCATATTTTTGTGCGCTAACGGCCTGTGAAGGTTGATAGACAGCAATGTCAGATGATACGCCCAGGAAAACTTTTACGGCGTGTTTTTTTCCATCATTAGCATTTACCTTATAAGTAATATAGGAAACGGGGCGAGACAACAAACTCAGGTCATTTAACAGCAATGGTGAAGTGAAGGTGAGTTGAAAATTTACTTTTCCGGCGGCAAAATTATATACAGTTTGCGTTGCATTTACTTCGACATTTTTTTGTTCAGCCAGCAATATTTGACCGGCATTGTCTTTCAGCTTGTCTACAAGACCAAAATCCAAAAAGCGGCTACCCGCCGTATTGGCCAGATGAATAGCGATCACATTCTGACCCGCTTTAAGTGCTTTTTTATAGATTGGCAAATATTGGAAATTACTTGTCCAACCTTTCTTCTGGTAAACCTTGGTACCGTTCAGAAAAACCTCAACGTTGTCGTCGTGGTTGAGTTTTAAAAAAAGCTCATTAATGCCGGCGATCGTACTAAGATTGAACGTCCGTCTTACCCAAATATCATCCGATTTCCATAATGTTTTCACGTTCTTCTCCTCATCGCCAACCGGCCCCTGACCAGATTTCCAGCCGGTAGTACTGTAGTTTAGCAAAGTCCAGTTACCCTCTGGTTTGTTTTCCGTGTAAACAACAGGATAAGATACTTCATCAGAGGCACTCAATACGGTTTTATAGCTGGTCTGCTCTTGTCCAAGGAAACGATAAATCTTCCCATCCACATTAATCAGTCCCAGTAGTGAGTGCGCTGCACCTGTCCAATGCGTTGTGGTAGAATTGTTCAATTGATCGGTATTTGACCAGATGCTAAAGTTAGGGTTGTGGGTGATCAGTGGATAAGCAGGTGCCTTTCTTTCCTGTGCGTACACAGTCCCGGACAGACATACGCAGGCCAGTAAGACCAAGGACTTAAGTCGGTTAAATTGGTTCATGGATAAGTCTATATTTGATATTTTATTCAGATCGTAAAAGTAAAGTAAAAGTGCTGCCGGGACATCTTCATATTGTATCAAAGTCAACGCATATCGTCTCATTTTCACATAAAGGGTAAGAAGCCTGCGTGAGTGCATCACCTAACCAGAAGATCAGATTGCTCAAACAATTTAGAATCATTTTCATAATGTTTATTTGTTAGTTTTGATGTAAGGAAACCACTACGCTTCTCAGACCTGCTTACCCTGAATACAGGTATATAGCTATGATGTTATGATACCTATATCAAGCGGCGGTATTTCCCAAACCGCTTACTTACTGAACATCCTACAGACAAAAGAATAAAATGACAACAAAATCAGGCTTAGACATTCATAGGAAATTATACGGACTTGACCACTTAAGAGCATTAGCGATTATAGTAGTTTTCTTTTATCATTATTTTATAGTAACCCGTGGACAACCGAAATGGTTGCCAGATGTAGCTTCGTTCGGTTGGACAGGTGTTGACTTGTTTTTTGTGTTGAGTGGATTTTTAATCTCTTCTCAAATCTTCTATCAAATCAAACAAGAACAACCCATTTCATTTAAAATCTTTTTTATTAAACGATTCTTTAGGATTGTTCCTGCGTTTTTGGTAACAGTTGGACTTTATTTTTGCTTTCCATTTTTCAGAGAAAGAGAAGCATTACCACCACTCTGGAAAGTTTTGACTTTTACTCAAAATCTTGGGCTTGATGTAAAGGATTTTGGAACCTTTTCTCACGCTTGGTCCCTATGTGTAGAGGAACATTTTTATTTGTTTTTTCCTATAGTTTTAATTTTCTTACAAAGAACCAAACTATTTGTTAAATCATATTGGCTATTAATAGTGCTGTTTTTATTTGGTTTTGTAACTAGACTTTATTGTTATAACTATCTGTATCTACCTAAAATTGAAGATGATTACAGTTGGATGTATTGGCACAAATACATTTATTACCCGACGTATAGTCGTCTGGACGGACTTTTAGTTGGCGTTTCACTTGCGGGCATTTATGTTTTCTTGCCAAAATTTTATACTAAAATTTCACAATATGGAAACCAGTTCATTCTGCTAAGTTTATGTATTTTGATAGGTGCCCATTTTTTATGTGAAGACCAACAAACCTTTATCGCTTCAATTTTTGGTTTTCCATTAATCGCACTTGGCTTTGGGTTTATAGTTTTAGGCTCTATAAGTCCGACAAGCTTTTTGTACAGGTGGAATTCAAAAACTACCACGTTTATTGCAAATCTTTCGTTTGCAATCTATTTGACACATAAAGGTATAATTCACGTAACACACAAATTATTAGATCAATTTAAAATAGAAAGTAATATAATGCTCATAATTTGTATAATAACCTGCATACTGGCAGCATATTCACTACACTTGATAATAGAGAAACCATTTATGAAATTAAGAAGTACAATCATAAAAGGGGAACTAAAATCTAACGCCAACATTGGTACTGCTGATATACAAACCGTTAATTGAGCTGTTGCTCCATATTATAATAAATCCCTCATTAATTGAGCAGAAAAAGCTGCTAAACTCACAAACACGACTGCATGACAAAACATCTGGTTTTAACTCGGAGAATTTCCGCATAGAAGCAAAAAAGCCTGTTTCCTTGCAGAAACAGGCTTTTAAGTGATCTCGTACATGAGATCTTTTTGGCTCCCTCTGCTGGGCTCGAACCAGCGACCCTCTGATTAACAGTCAGATGCTCTAACCAGCTGAGCTAAGAAGGAGTGCTGGCTATTTAAAAAGCCTTCCAGACAAACTGAAAGGCTTTTGGTATTGCTCCCGAGACTGGGCTCGAACCAGTGACCCTCTGATTAACAGTCAGATGCTCTAACCAGCTGAGCTACTCGGGATGCTGGCTTATTCCCAAAACGCCTTTTTTGAACTATTAAAGAACATAAAGCCTTGTTCGTTTTGGGAATGCAATATTAGGGGTTTTAATTTATTTATGCAATATTTGCAGTGAAAAAAATTAAAAAAAAATAAAGATTTAATATATGAGCCTGATAATCATAGGAACTGTAGCATTCGATGCCATTGAGACCCCCTTTGGAAAAACAGACAAAATAGTAGGCGGAGCCGCAACTTATGCCGGATTGGCCGCTTCTTACTTTTATAATAAAGTTAAAATAGTTGCTGTAGTTGGGGATGATTTTCATAAAGAAGACATTGAGCGCTTTAATAACCACGGAATAGATACCGAAGGTTTACAGGTTAAAGAGGGCGGCAAGTCATTTTTCTGGTCTGGAAGATACCACAATGATATGAACAGCAGAGATACACTGGTTACAGAACTCAATGTACTTGCCGACTTTGATCCTGTAATACCTGAAAGCTACCAGGACTGTGAATACCTGATGTTGGGCAACTTAACCCCTCAGGTACAACAAACAGTGATCAAACGTCTAAAGAACCGACCTAAGCTTATTGTAATGGACACGATGAACTTCTGGATGGACATTGCAATGGACGATTTACTGGAAACAATTAAGCTGGTGGATGTACTCACCATTAACGACGCAGAAGCCCGTCAGTTATCAGGAGAATATTCATTGGTTAAAGCAGCCAGAAAGATTTTAACCATGGGCCCAAAATACCTGATCATTAAAAAGGGAGAACATGGTGCCTTGTTGTTCCATGAAGACCAGATCTTTTCTGCCCCTGCTCTTCCACTTGCAGAAGTTTTTGATCCAACAGGAGCGGGAGATACTTTTGCCGGTGGCTTTATCGGTTATATGGCGAAAGTAGGCACAATTAACTTCAATAACATGAAGAACGCAATCATTTATGGTTCAGCCCTGGCTTCCTTTTGTGTAGAAAAATTCGGAACAGAAAGAATCCTAAACCTGAAAGAAGAAGAAATTGCAGCAAGAATCAAAGAATTTGTTAGTCTAAGTTCTTTTACCATTTAAGCTTTTCCGAAGATTTAAACATCGATGTCTAGAAATACCCTGACCGGGGTTTCTAGACATTCAAACGTCCTACTGGATTAAATTTTTCAAAAACCGCTTCCGTATGCGGGGCATCCGACAATTCATCCGTTAAATCCTGGCCCGCCCAATGTTCGTAATGCTTGCCGTTTCGCCATAGACGGCTTTCACTCACATCATAAATTAGCCCTTTAAAAGCAACCCAGATCTGTGGCTTATCCTGCCCGTTCCGTAAAGCCAGTTGCTGTTTAGTATAAACCGGTAACTCCATGATAACTATAAGTCCTTGCAACAATAAATGATCTCATCCGTACAAAAGTAGAGTTTTAGAACAGACAATCCGTTTTGGAATAGAATTAAACAAAAAAAGAGGTGCCCCAGTTATATGGAACACCTCTTCTCAGGTTTCACCGCTAATAGTTAAACAATATCAGCGCCTAAAATATCTTTAGAATAAGTTTTTAAATATTTTTTCAGGATTTGTCTTGCAACATGTATCCTCGTTTTAACTGTTCCAATGGGAATTTCCAGCATATCCGCAATCTCGTGGTATTTATATCCTTCAAAATATTTAATAAAGGGCACATAATATTCAGGCTGCAGGGTAGATAGCGCTTTATTGATATCTCCAATTACAAATTTGCTGTCGATGGTGTTTTTAGTCGCACTGTAATGAAGGTTAGCAGAAGAAATATCTTCTGATTTGGTGATAAGTGCATTTGTTTTGACCAAACGTCTGTAATTGTTAATGAATGTATTTTTCATTATGGTAAATAACCAACCTTTCAGGTTCGTACCCTCTTTAAACTTACTATAGTACGTTACTGCTTTCAGCATTGTATCTTGTACCAAGTCGTTTGCATCTTCAATATCTTTAGTAAAATTTAAAGCGAATGACTGTAAAGAAACTGAATGGTCGTGCAACTGTAGATTGAATTCATTTTTTGTCATAATGTTTTAATTTTTAAGTGTTTAAAAAAGCAAACAAACGAGATGTCAGAATTAACGCTATCGAATTTGTTTAATCTTACCTATATAAACTTTACACAACATATGTACCAAAAAAAGAACTTGCCGCTACAATAACTTTTTACACGCCTCTAAAGCGCAAACAACGCGATGTCACAGAATATTTACTTCCCTTTCCAATTTAACGCCAAACTTTTGGCACACTTCATTAATGATCTGTTCCGAAAAACTATACACTTCTTGTCCTGTAGCATGACCATGATTTACCAGAACAAGAGCCTGATTTTTCCATGTCCCTGTCTCTCCTACCACCTTTCCTTTAAAACCACATTGCTCAATCATCCATCCTGCAGCCAGCTTAACCTGTCCTTCCCCGAACGGATAACTTACTATATCCGGGTATGATTGCTTAACCTCTTCATATTGCCCTGTCGATATCACCGGGTTTTTAAAAAAACTTCCTGCATTACCAATTGTTGAGGGATCGGGCAATTTACTAACCCTGATATCAGAAACCACAGCAGAAATATCACTTATCGTTGGTTGTGAAATATTTCTGGAAGAAAGTTCAGCCTGAATGGCACCATAGGTTGTTTTAAGATCTGCAGAGGCAGAAAGATGGAAACGAACGGATGAAATAATATATTTACCCTTCAGTTCATTTTTAAAAACACTATCGCGATAGCCGAATTTACACTCTTCATAACTAAAAACCTTCTTCGCTCCTGTCGCAATCTCAAATGCGGTACAACTGTGAAAAACATCTTTCAATTCTACCCCATAAGCACCTATATTCTGAATCGGAGAGGCACCAACCGTACCTGGGATTAAACTCAGGTTCTCCACTCCGGCCAAACCATTGGTCACACAGTATTGAACCAGATCATTCCAAACCACGCCCGCACCTGCAGTGACCAGAAAACCTTCTTTTTCCTTTTTGCTGCTGATTCCCGGAATGCTGACCTTAATCACAAGTCCTGAAAAGTCTTTAGTTAATAAAATATTACTCCCTCCACCCAAAACAAGCAGATTATTTTCTTTAATAATATTCAAGGACAAGAGCTCAACAAGTTCATCCTCACTAAAAATTTCCACGAAATATCTTGCAACTGCAGCTATAGCAAAAGTATTAAACGGCTTTAAAGAAACATTTTCCTGAATAAAAGACATGCTTATATTTTTTTTAAACACTGCAAATGTAATCGTTAACATGTGTAATAAATATGTTAAAGTTAATATTTAAAAAAAATGCATAATTTAACGTCCCAAATATTTTATAAGGTTTATATCTGCATTCAGGCAAGGCAGGATTCAGTTCAACATGGAAAATCAGGATAAGAAAAGAATTTTAATTATAAATGCAGCGTTGAAAAGATTTGCTCATTATGGATTGGCAAAAACCACAATGACAGAAATTGCAAAGGACATCTCTTTTTCAAAAGCCTTGCTTTATTATTATTTTCCAGACAAGCTGAGCCTTTACGTCAGTGTAATTGAACACTTAATGCACTCCATCAGCAAAGATCTGCTCAAATCTGTAGAAAAAACGGCCACAAGTACCGAAGGCATTATGATGCTCCTGCAGAAAAGACAAGGTTATATCCAGAAGTATTATAATCTAATGGAATTTTCCAAGATGATTGGCCCGGAACTACCGGCAGATTTGTTTGAAAAATTTAACAAAGCAAAAGATTTTGAACTAAAGATCATTACATCTCTTCTAAACCGCGGAAGTGCAGCCGGAGAATTTATCATTGATGATGCGGCTTATATTACAGAAATTTTTGTTGAAGCCCTGGCCGGGATCCACTTCAATATCTTAAACAAGGATAGAAAGATCTTCCCAAGCAAAGAGCAATTCAAACAAATCTTCGTCAAAGAAAAAAGATTCGCAGACATCTTTCTATCTGGATTAAAACGAAATATTTAGTCACAGAAAAGTCATTTATCCTAAATTCTTAACTTAAGTTTTAATATACCATTATTCGGCAGTATTTTTGACCTTATTAATAAAAAAGTCAGAAAGTAAAAGAGTAGAATGTTAGAGACAGACAAAAAACGAGAGTTAATTATAGAAGGAGCAATTAAACGCTTTACCCATTTTGGAATCAATAAAACCACAATGAATGAAATTGCAGACGATCTGTCTGTATCAAAGCCTTCCCTGTATTATTATTTCCCAGATAAAAGCAGTTTAATCCTTGGAGTAATCAACAAAATCTTTGATGACTATTTCGAGGCTATACACAAGGAAAAGCCCGCAGTTAATTCGCTGGAGGCAACCCTGGCTAATTTCATTGAAGTCAAACACCGTTTCTTCCAAAAGTATTATATGCTGCACCTCTCTTCGGGTAGTAATGACGCTTCATTCAATTCAGATGAATTAAAGAACCATGTTACAAAAATGAAAGAAAGGGATGTAGAAATCCATGCTCAGATCTTTCAGGCCGCGGTGGCACAGGGTGATATTGAGGTTTCCGATCTTAACAAAATCACAGAACTCTATCTGGAAAGCCTGGCTGGCATTACCTCGTTATGCGTAATGCATGGCTACAAAGAACTCATACCCAGTAAAAAAGATTTTAAGGTCATTTTGGAAAAACAACTCAGCCTGTCGAAAATATTTATTAAAGGACTAAGGAAATAAAACACACAACCGTTATAAGAATGAATCATATTATTAAACAACTAAAATTAATCCCGCTGTTGCTGTTGGGCTTACTTATAGCGGATGCTGCAAATGCACAGCAGACGCTGACATTAAAAGATGCGTTGAACTATGCGATACAAAACAGTGTAAAGGTGCGTAAAGCAAAACTTGACATTGATGGCGGAAGATACAAAACACAAGAAGTGAGAGCCCAGGCCTTACCACAAATTACGGGTAATGCCGGTTTAACTTATAATCCGATTATAGGCCAGTTGGTTGCCAATTTTGGGGGTACTACACAAGCTATTAAACTGGGTCAGAACTGGAATTCATCTGCAGGAGTTCAACTTTCGCAGCAATTGTTTAACCAAACGGTATTTACAGGCCTGCAAGCAGCAAAATCCAGTGAAGAATATTACAACCTGACTTCTCAATTAACAGAAGAGCAAATTATTGAATTGGTAGCCAACAACTATTACCAGGTATTGGTCAACAGACAGCAGCTAAATGTACTGGACAACAACATCAAAAATGTAAAGGTTACAGAAAAAGTTATATCTAATCAATATGAAAATGGTTTAGCAAAAAAAATTGATGTAGATCGGATCAAAGTGAAGCTCACCAATTTGGTAACACAGCGTGAACAAACTTTAAACCAAATTACACAATTAGAAATCCAACTCAAGTTTGCCATGGGTATGCCGGTCAATACGGACATTATTTTGCCCAAAACCGAACTTACAGAAGTGACTCAGTTGCCTCAGTTTGCAGACTCTCTTGCTTTAGATAACAGAACAGAGGTTAAACTTTTGAATACCCAGGACAAACTACTCGCGCTACAACGCAAGGCTTATGTTTCAGAATACTATCCAAGCCTAGCTTTAACTGGAAACTATACCTATTCTAGTCAGAGCGGCGGATTCGATTTCCTAAGCTCCGGCAGTGCGTCCATCGGCTATGGTGCTTCAGCTGTAGGTCTGACGTTGAAAGTACCCATCTTTAATGGTTTCTTAACCCGTTCGAAAATCCGCCAGGCCGATGTGGATATCAGAAAGGCAAAAGAAGACAGGCGGGAATCCGTAAACTCTTTGAATATGGCTTATGAGAATGCAAAAATTCAACTCAGAAACAGCATAACCACGATCAATTCCCAAAAACAAAACACTGAACTGGCGAATGAAATCTATAAAAGCACCCAAAACAATTACAACAACGGTTTAGCGACCTTAACCGACCTGCTGGATACAGAAACCGCGTTAACTGAAGCTCAGAACAGCTATAACCAGGCATTATTAAACTATAAAATTGCCGAAATACAATTAATAAAATCAAACGGAAATATAAAATCACTATTAAAATGAAAAGAGGAATTATTGTAGCTATTGTACTTATAATTGCTATTGGGGCAATAGCCTACGTATTGAAAAACAATAAGCAAAAAAATGAAGCAGTAACCACTTTTATTGCTCAGGGTAGTGGTGCCGTCAGTGTTCGTGTGGCCACTGTAAAAAAAGACACAGTGAACCTGGACTTTACTGCAAACGGTACTTTTGTTCCTTTTGCAGAATTGAACCTGCTGAATGAAAATGCAGGCCGGGTAACCAGGATCAATGTCCAGGAAGGTGACCATGTGACCAAAGGCCAGGTATTGGCCCGGATTGATGCAGAAATTCTAAATACAGATAAAGAAACCGCAGAAGCAACGTTGCAGAATGCTTTAAAAGACGAAGCACGCTACAGCAGTTCCTTTAAAACCGGCGGCGTTACACAACAGCAGCTGGATCAGGCAAAACTTGCTGTAGAAAACGCAAGATTAAGATTACAGGCCTCACAAAGAAAGGTGAGCGATGCCAATATCAAATCGCCGATCAATGGTGTTGTAAACAAAAAATATATTGAAGTAGGCGCCTTTGTAAATGCACAAGGCACTCAATTGTTTGAATTGGTTGATGTATCTAAGCTTAAATTAAAAGTGAACGCAAATGAAAGCCAGGTTGCAAATCTGAAACTTGGAAACCTTGTGAAAATCAAATCCAATGTTTTTCCTACAGATACGTACACTGGAAAGATCACCTTTATTGCTGCCAAAGCAGACAATTCGTTGAACTTCCCGGTAGAAATCCTGGTAGAAAATAACAAAACCAACACCATCAAAGCCGGAATGTACGGAACCGCAATCTTTCAGTTCCCTAAACAAGCGCCCACAATTACCATCCCGCGAACTGCTTTTGTTGGCAGTGTAAGCAGTAACCAGATTTTTGTTCTGGAGGACGGAAAAGCCAAATTGCGCAAAGTCATTGCCGGAAGAATCCTGGGTGACAATGTTGAAATACTTGAAGGATTAAAAGAAGGAGAAATCGCCATCACCAGCGGACAGATCAATCTGTCAGACGGCACTCCAGTGACCACTGTAAAATAACTATAAGATGAAGATTACTGAAATTTCAATAAAGCGTCCTACCCTCGTTATTGTGGTCTTTACCGCATTAACGCTGATGGGTTTGCTGAGCTACTTTTCTTTGGGATATGAGTTATTGCCTAAGTTTTCGAACAACACGATCTCGATCTCAACCATATATCCTGGTGCCTCTCCAAATGAGGTGGAAAATACGGTGACCAAAAAAATTGAGGATGCGGTTTCTTCTTTAGAGAACATTAAAAAGCTAAACGCAGTCTCTTTTGAAGGCCTTTCCACGGTTACCATTACGCTCACAGATAAAGCAAATATCGATTTGTCTTTAAATGATGCACAACGTAAAGTAAATGCCATCCTGGCAAATTTACCCACAGATGTAAAACCACCCTCTTTAAACAAGTTCTCTCTTGACGACTTGCCCGTCATCACCATGTCGGCATCGGCCAGTATGGATGATGCTACTTTCTACGATCTGATGGACAAACGTATCGCTCCTATCCTTTCCAGGGTAAACGGCGTTGCGCAGGTCAATCTGGTTGGTGGTCAGGAACGTGAAATTCAAGTAGGACTGGACGCTGATAAAATACAGGGATATGGTTTATCCGTACCTCAAATCCAACAGGCCATCCTGACCTCAAATCTGGATTTCCCTACTGGAAGTGTAAAAACGACTAAACAGGAAATACTGATCCGTTTATCTGGTAAATACAAAAATGTTGATGAACTTAGAAATCTGGTTGTTGCCACCAGCAAAGCTGGCGCACAGATCAGGTTGAAAGATGTTGGTGATGTCCAGGATGCACAAAAAGACGTTAAAAAGATTGCCCGTATCGACAGAAAAGGTGCAATCGCTGTGCAGATCATCAAACAAACCGACGCCAATGCGGTAGAGGTAAGTAAGCAAATGCACAAAGTGATCCAAACCTTACAAAAGGACTATGCCAATAATAAGCTCAACATCAAAATTGTAAACGACAGTTCTATTTTCACCCTGGAGTCTGCCGATGCGGTTATTCACGATTTAATCCTTGCGATTATTCTGGTTGCTTTTGTTATGCTTTTCTTCCTGCACAGCATCAGAAACGCGCTGATCGTAATGGTATCTATTCCTGTTTCCTTAATTGCAACCTTTATTGGGATCAGTCTGTTTGGTTATACCCTCAACCTGATGTCCTTATTAGGCTTATCACTGGTGGTCGGTATCCTTGTCGATGATGCTATTGTGGTATTGGAAAACATTTACAGACACATGGAGATGGGTAAAAACAAGGTTCGTGCTGCTTTTGACGCAACCAAAGAGATCGGCTTTACCGTTGTATCCATTACCTTTGTAATTGTGGTGGTGTTCTTTCCAATCACCGTAAGTACCGGTCTGGTATCTAATATCCTGCGCCAGTTCTGCGTGGTTGTTATTATTGCCACCTTACTCTCACTTGTTGCGTCCTTTACCATTGTACCTTTGCTCTCATCGAGATTCGGTAAACTCGAAAAAATTGAAGGAAAAAATATATTCGGCCGCTTCATTTTATGGTTCGAAAAACAATTAAATACTTTTACCCACTGGATAACCGGCATCCTGACCTGGACTTTAAAGCATAAAGCCATCACCATCATTGGTGTATTTGTATTGCTCTTCAGCTCCTGCGGTTTAACCATAGGCGGTTTTATCGGAACAGAATTCTTTCCTAAAAGTGATAAAGGGGAATTCCTTGTTCAGATAGAACTTCCAAAAGACGCCTCTATTGAAGCAACCAACCGGATTACTCAAAAAGCAGAAGAATTTCTATCTAAAAAGCCTGAAATTGTGCAAACCATCACCACCGTAGGCCAGGCCAGCGGAGACTTTGGAAGCGCACAGGCAACTGCCTATAAATCAGAGATTGATGTGATGCTGGTAGACCGCTCAAAACGCAAAGATCCATCCAATATATATGCGACCAAAATCAGCCGGGAGCTATCTCACTACCTGGTTGGCGCGAAAGTAAAAACTGTTCCGATCAGTATTCTTGGTATTGCTGAAAATGCACCAATCCAGCTTGTGGTTATGGGTCCGGATCTGGAAAGTGCCATGAAATATGCAGAAGGTGCTAAAGAGGTTCTTGCAGGAATCAAAGGATCTGCCGAATTGAAATTATCAGTAGAAAAAGGAAGTCCCGAGATTAATGTTCAGGTAGACCGTGATAAAATGGCTGCTTTGGGATTAACCCTGCAAACTGTGGGTACAACGATGCAAACCGCGTTTAGCGGAAACACAGACGGCAAATTCCGCCAGGGAGAATACGAGTACGATATTAATATCCGTTACCAGACTTTCAACCGTAAAAATATAGATGATGTAAGGAACCTGATCTTTATCAACAACGCAGGAGAACAAATTAAACTTTCTCAGTTTGCAGATATCAGAGAAGGTTCGGGCCCAAGTCAGCTGGAACGAAGAGACAAGAGTACTTCGGTAACCGTACAGGCACAGTCTATCGGAAGACCAACAGGAACTATTGTTACTGATTTCCAAAACAAACTGGATGAATTGGAGAAGAATGGAAAACTTAAAAAACCACTGGGTGTAAGTTACAAATGGGGAGGTGACCAGGAAAATCAAAGCGAAGGTTTCGGTACCCTAGGTATTGCCTTGCTGGCCTCCGTCATTCTGGTATACCTCATCATGGTCGCCTTATATGACAGTTTTATTTATCCGCTGGTGGTGATGTTCTCTATACCACTTTCGGTTATCGGAGCCCTGCTTGCACTGGCATTGGCCAATCAGTCCTTGGGTATTTTCACGATCCTTGGTCTGATCATGCTGATTGGTTTGGTTGCCAAGAATGCGATCATCCTGGTCGATTTCACCAACCAGATGAAAGCAGAAGGAAAATCTACTCACGAAGCCCTGATCCTGGCCAACCATGCCCGTCTAAGACCAATCCTGATGACCACCATTGCGATGGTGATCGGTATGCTTCCAATTGCCCTGGCCAGTGGTGCCGGTGCCGAATGGAAAAATGGTCTGGCCTGGGTAATCATTGGTGGTTTAACCAGTTCATTATTCCTGACACTCATCGTCGTACCAGTAATGTACCAGGTATTTGACAACCTGCTGGAGCGTTTGGGTATGAACAAGAAAGGCAAGACCATGGAAGAACTCATGATTGAACCTTACACCCATAAAGATGTAAAAGAATACGACCTGGAGCACTAAAATCCAGGTCATAAAAAAATCCCCCGTAATTGAATTACGGGGGATTTTTTTATGGATAGTAAGTGTTAGAACTAGATATGGATTGCCCTGTTGTCAGTAGCTGCCATAGCCGCTTCTTTAAGCGCTTCTGTATAGGTAGGATGTGCATGGCAAATCCTCGCAATATCTTCTGCTGACGCACGGAATTCCATCGCAACAACCGCCTCGGCAATCATATCCGCAGCACGTGGCCCGATCATATGCACACCTAAGATCTCATCTGTTTTTGCATCGGCCAGCACTTTTACAAAACCATCTGTATCCATACTTGCTTTGGCACGTCCACTCGCTTTGAAAGGGAAAGAACCCGCTTTATATTGAATGCCTTTTTCCTTAAGCTGCTCCTCGGTATAACCTACCGAAGCAACCTCCGGCCAGGTATAAACCACACCAGGGATCAGGTTATAATTAATATGTGGTTTCTGTCCGGCTAAGCGCTCAGCCACATACACCCCTTCATCTTCAGCTTTATGAGCAAGCATTGCTCCTTTAATCACATCACCAATTGCATACACACCTGGCACACTTGTTTCCAAATGCTCATTTACAGGAATTTTATTTCCACGTTCTTCTGTTTGAATTCCAATATTTTCCAAACCTAAACCAGCAGTATAAGCTACGCGGCCTACAGCAACAATACAATAATCTGCTTCCAGTTTAATTTGTTCGCCTTTAGCATTATCTGCAGTTACCGTAACGGTTTTCCCTTTAGCCGTTGCGCCAGTCACTTTATGATTGGTATAAAACTCCATGCCTAAAGATTTTTTAAGCACTCGCTGCAGTTCTTTTCCAAGCCCGGCATCCATGGTGCCAATAATAGAAGGCATAAATTCCACTACAGAAACTTTTGTACCCAAACGTGCATATACAGAACCCAGTTCCAGTCCAATCACACCGCCACCAATCACGACCATTGTTTTTGGAACTTCGGTAAGGTTCAGGGCTTCAGTTGAAGTAATGATTCTTTTTTTATCTATTTTAATAAACGGTAAAACAGTTGGTTTAGAACCCGAAGCAATGATTACATTTTTAGCTGTAATATTCTCAGAAGAACCATCAGCCTTAGTTATTTTAATGGTGTTTTTATCTACAAAAGATCCAACACCTTCAAAAGCATCAATTTTATTTTTTTTGAACAAGTAAGTTATACCTGCTGTATTTTGTGCAACAACATCATTCTTACGGGCAATCATCTGTGGCATGTTCACCTTCAGATCTTTCAGGTCAATTCCGTGGGTACCAAAAGTATGTGCCGCATTATGAAAGTGCTCAGAAGAATCCAGCAACGCTTTTGAAGGAATACAGCCCACATTAAGACAAGTTCCACCAAAAGTCTTATACTTTTCTATAACTGCGGTTTTTAAGCCAAGCTGGGCACATCTGATGGCCCCGACATAACCACCAGGACCAGAACCAATAACAACTACATCGTATTGCATATAATCTAAAGTTTTTTTATAAAGCAAAGGTAATCATTCGATCACAAATCCCACACCAGAGCAAACTTATTCTCTATTTTATGAGCAGCAGCTGACTCTCTCCCAGTACCTCATCCCTGGTATGGTAATTTAAAAATTTTCCTTTCAGTTTGGTAATATGGTAGCCCTTAAAACTTTTCAACACCTGCCCTTTAATGCCGGCGCTTTCCAATGTGGGAAGCGCTTCTGCATCTACGTACAGCAGATAAGGCTTTGGAGGCAGCTTATTGTCTTCCCCCACACGATAATGAAAGATCTCCTGATGGGTATAAAAATCTATCGAATAAGCCAGCCCGTTCAACACCCGGACAACCGGCAAATGGCCATTGTTATTTTTATTGATCCAAAACGCAGCCTCACTATCCGGCTGATATTTTAGCAGTTGTGGGTAAAATGCCAGATTGAAATAGAACTGAACAAAAAAAGCTACTGCTGCTGCCTGAAACCAAATCTTATGGTAGACCTCCTTTTTATTCAAAGTCACCATACAAAGCACGGAAATGGCAAACAGTATACCTAAGGCAAAGAAGACGGAAAGATTCTCAGGATGAAAATAAAACTGCAGGACTGCTATAGTGACCATCATGAGCACAAGAATAATCTGCTGCATCACTTTTATCCGCTTATATACCTTTCCCGGTTCGAGCTTCAATATATACACTGCCGTGATGATGGAGAAAAAAGGGAAAATAATGGTGATATAAAAAGGAAGTTGAAATTTGGAAGCTGAAAAGATCAGGAAAGTAAGTCCTGCACCACAAAGGCAAAACCATTCCGTTTCGCGTACTTTTTTAGCGCCTCTTCTGATGTATTGAACAACAGCAATATAAAACAGAAAAGACCAGGGCAAATAGGCCCATAAGGTGGTATGTAGAAAAAAAGTAGGATCTCCTGCCGATTTCTTTATAGGCCCGTTATTAAAGAAACGCCCAAACTGACTGTCCCAAAAGAAAAAACGAAGTCCTGAAACGCCATGTTTTCCAAAAACCATTTTTTCCGGATGCAGGTCAAATTGCCGGTACAGGCACCACAATTCGGGCGATATGAAAATCAGGACCAATACTCCGGCAAGCAACCAACGCCAGTTAAAAAGCAGCGTCCATTGTCTGGTCAGCAGCAGATGGCCCACTATTGCCCCTCCTACAGGTATCAAAGCAAAAATTCCCTTGGTCATCACTGCACAAGCCGCAAATAATGCCCCTAAAATGACTGGGACTAACCATCCTTGACGCAACCCTTTATAAAAATAATATACAGAAGCCATAATGAAACCCGTCAGATACGGTTCTGCACGCACATCCATATTAGAGATCACGGTATGCTGTGCTGTCAATAAAATCAATGCAGCCCAAAGTCCGGTCTCTTTATTATAAAGATCCTTTGCAAACTTATAGGTATACCATACCCCCATCAGCATGATCAAAACGCCCGGAAGTTTATAGGCCCAGGTCGTAAAACCAAATAGTTTAAATGATAATGCAGCCGCCCAAAACGGAAAATGAGGTTTATCCAGCCAATCGCGTCCCTCAGCAAACAAGTCTGAAAAGTTATTATTCACGGCCATCGTCTTGGCAATGGAAGCATACAAGGCCCCATCCGGTCCCATAATGGTCACAAATAACCCACTTAAGTTCACTACAATGGCTATAGCAATAAATGCATACAACCATTTAATTCTTTGATCCGTTAAAGATGATTCTATCATATCCGATAATTATTGTTTTGAACTTCTGAATACAAAGAAATAATTTGCACTGAAATTCCAGAAAAAAACCAGTAGGATCGCCATCATCTTACTGATGTAAAAGTTAATCATGAACACATGATTAAACAGGTAAATAAAGCAGGAATTGAACATCAGGCCGATGAGCGATACGGTAATAAAAGCAGCCATTTGTTTTCCTATTTCATCCTTATTTTTGAAGGTCCAAAGCCTATTGATAAAATAATTGCAGATGACCGCTGTCGTAAACCCAATTGCATTGGCCAGAAACTTATTGATATGCACCAGGTCCTTAAAAAACCAGGTTAAAGAGAAGTCAATCACCAGCCCACATGCTCCCGTTATTCCAAATTTAATAAAGGATAAAAAACGAGGGGGTATTAAAGATAAAATGTAAGAGAAACTGAATTTTTGTTCCGACATGTGTTCCCGTTTGCCTATTATTGCCTAAAGGTACAATCATTTTTTAAGTACAGGAACCAAAATTCACCAGTGTTTATGTTCTTTTTTGTGTTCAAGAGCTCACAAGTTCGGTTCATCCCACTTTGTGGTTTGAAAAATCATGATGGTTTTGTAGGTTTATATCCTTAATCCTAATTCTTATCATGGCCCGATTAAAATCCCTCTACTTCGCTGTGTTCCTTATTTTTACAGCCACCACACTCTCCGCACAACAAACAGATTCTGCTTATGTGCGCGAAAACTACACCAAAATAGAACGGCTCATCCCAATGCGTGATGGCGTAAAACTATTTACAGCAATTTACATCCCAAAAGAAAAAGGAAGAAAGTTTCCATTTTTAATCAACAGGACACCTTATACTGTCTCACCTTACGGTGAAGACAAGTACAAAACCTCACTGGGTCCAACATCCCTCTTTCTTAAAGAAGGATTTATATTTGTTTACCAGGACGTCCGTGGAAAATGGATGAGTGAGGGTGAATATGTTGATATCCGGCCCCAGATAGCCAATAAAAAAAGTAAAAAAGATATCGATGAAAGTTCCGACACTTACGATACCATCGACTGGCTGCTCAAGAATGTCCCAAACAACAATGGAAAGGCTGGAATTTACGGAATCTCCTATCCGGGCTTTTATTCGACTACATCCCTTCCCAACGCACACCCTGCCCTGAAAGCCGTATCCCCTCAGGCCCCGGTTACAGACTGGTTCCGTGGAGATGACTTTCACCATAATGGCGTTTTATTTCTCGCAGATGCTTTCAGCTTTTATTCAGGCTTTGGTGTACCCCGTCCAAAACCAATTACACCAGATAAAGGCCCAAAAGGATTTGAATTCCCTATCAAAGACAACTACCGTTTCTTCCTGAGCATAGGTGCACTTAAAAATGTAAAAGAAAAATATTTTGGTGATACCATCAAATTCTGGAACGATCTGATGGCCCATGGTACTTACGACAGCTTCTGGAAGGAAAGAAATATTTTGCCACATCTGACCAGTGTCAAACCCGCCGTTCTTGTCGTAGGAGGTTTTTTTGACGCTGAAGATGCATTTGGTGCCATTCATACTTACGAAGCTATTGAAAAGCAAAACCCTTCTGCAAAAAACAATCTGGTGATGGGTCCATGGTTTCATGGAGGCTGGGTAAGAAGTTCCGGCCAAAGCTTTGGAGATATTCCCTTTGGACAACCCACCAGCATCTGGTACCAGCAAAACGTAGAATTTCCTTTCTTCATGCAATACCTGAAAGATGCTGCCCCTGCTCCATTGGCTGAAGCAACCATTTTTGTAACGGGAAGCAATGAATGGAAAAAATTCAACACCTGGCCTCCAAAAGATGTTGAAAACAAGACACTTTATTTTCAGGCGAATGGAGAATTAAGCTTCACAAAACCAGGAGCATCCAACAATTTTGACGAATACGAGAGCGATCCAAACAACCCTGTTCCTTACCAGGCTGGCGTACAAGAACACAGAACAAGGGAATATATGATCGACGATCAAAGATTTGCAGCGCGCAGGCCAGACGTAAAGGTGTATCAGACTGATGTACTTCAGGAAGACGTGACCTTAGCTGGCCCTTTAACTGCAGATTTGCAGGTATCCACTACAGGAACTGATGCTGATTATGTTGTAAAATTAGTTGATGTATACCCGGAAGACGCACAAAACCCAAGCCCAAATCCAAAAGGACTGATTATGGGTGGCTACCAGATGCTGGTGAGAGGTGAAATTATGCGTGGCAAATTCCGCAACAGCTTTGAAAAACCAGAACCCTTCCAGCCCGGTAAAGTTACAGAAGTAAAATACAGCCTTGTAGATGTGGCCCATACCTTCAAAAAAGGACACCGCATCATGATACAGGTACAAAATTCCTGGTTTCCAATCGCAGACCGTAATCCACAGAAATTTTTAGACATCTATACCGCAGATGACAAGGATTTTCAAAAGGCAACACACCGTATTTACCACGATGCAGACCATGCATCAGGTCTGAATGTAACTGTTCTAAAACCATAACAGCTGTAAAAATGAGAAATGCTTCATTAAGTCTGATCATATTTATATTCCTGGGGCTGAGCTTAAAAGCACAGCCCCTTCATCAAAAAGCAGCTTTTACCCGTGCAGATACCCTTCGGGGAACACTAACACCGCTTAGAACATGCTATGACCTCACTTACTATCATCTTGATGTGAGCATAGACATCGATCAGAAAAGTATTTCGGGAAGCAACGAATTTGTCTTCACCGCTACACAGGATTTCAAACGCCTGCAATTTGATCTGTTTGCCAATCTGAAAGTAGAAAAAGTAATTTATCAGAACCAGGAAATCCCTTTTACGCGCGAATTCAATGCCGTATTCGTCACTTTCCCAAAAACCATTCGTAAAGGCAATAAAGATCGTTTTACCGTATTCTATTCAGGTCACCCAATTGTGGCCAGAAACGCTCCATGGGATGGAGGATTCATTTTTGCCGAAGACAAATCCGGCAAGCCATGGGTATCTGTAGCCTGCCAGGGACTTGGTGCAAGCTGCTGGTGGCCTAACAAAGACCACCAGAGTGATGAAGTAGACAGCATGCTGGTAAGCATCCGGGTTCCAAAAGATTTAAAGGAAGTCTCGAACGGTCGATTAAGGAGTATTCAGAAACAAGCCGATGGAACCGCCAAATTCAACTGGTTCATCGGTAACCCCATCAATAACTACAACGTGACATTCTATATTGGTGATTATGCCCACTGGACAGACGAATACCAGGGAGAAAATGGAAAACTAACCCTGGATTACTGGGCCTTAAGCCAGGACAGCGCACAAGCAAAACCCCACTGGGACCAGGATGTTAAGCCTATGCTTCAATGCTTTGAACACTGGTTTGGGCCATATCCTTTTTATAGCGATGGCTATAAACTGGTAGAAGCTCCGCATCTTGGCATGGAGCACCAGAGTGCTGTAGCCTACGGAAATCAATTTAAAATGGGCTACCTGGGTAAAGATCTTTCGGGTACAGGCTGGGGATTAAAATTTGATTTTATTACCGTTCATGAAAGTGGACACGAGTGGTTTGGCAACAACATTACCTCCAAAGACATCGCCGATATGTGGATACATGAAAGCTTTACAAATTATTCGGAAGCACTGTTCACAGAATGTAAAAACGGGAAAGCCGCCGGCGAAGATTATGTCATCGGGATACGGCACAATATTGCCAATGATATTCCTATTATCGGCAGCTATGGAGTCAATAAGGAAGGATCAGGTGACATGTACTATAAAGGCGCCAACATGGTCCATATGATCCGTCAACTCATCGGAAATGATGAAAAATTCAGGAACATCCTCCGGGGTCTCAACAAAACATTTTATCATAAAACCGTAACTACAGCAGAGGTAGAAAACTATATAGCAGAACAAAGTGGGCTTAAACTACAAAAGATCTTTGACCAGTACCTCAGACATGCGACCATTCCTGAACTGGAATATAAAATTAATGGAACCCAATTATCCTACAGATGGAAAGCTGAAGTAAAAGACTTTGACATGCCTGTAAAAGTTAGTCTTACACCAGATAACTATACCTATATCTATCCAACCAGCACCTGGAAAACAGCAGAAATTGACCCTTCCATAAAGGATGAGACGTTTAAAGCTGATCCAAACTTTTATATCACCATTAAATTTTCCAAATAATTTAAAATTGCTGCAACATTCTGAAGAAAATATGGTCTTATTAAAAAACCTTGCATATGAACACATCAGCTAAACTTATTTTATTTGCATTGCTTTCTGTATCTACCCTCGTGGATGCCACTGAAAGCCATCATAACAAACCCTTCCATGTAGTTAGACAGGACCAACAAGTCCGCAACTTCAATGGTGTGGCTATCGGTGGCTCTATTAAAGCCATCATCAAGATCGGTTCTGAAGAAAGTATCCGCTTTGAAGGCGACCAGGAAGCCATATCTAAACTTAAAGTCGAAGTAAAGGACGGAATCCTCAGTGTAAAGCCCGACAACAAATGGAATGACTGGGGCAAAAAATTTGGTAACACAAAAATTATCGCCTACATCACCGCAAAACGAATCAGCTCTTTAACTATGGGTGGGTCAGGAAGTATTGAAATGGAAAGCCCGCTAAACACAACGGAACTGAGTACTACCATAGGCGGCTCAGGCTCTATCAGAGCTAAAGTCTCGCTGAAAAAACTGACTTCCGTTATCGGAGGATCAGGCAACATACAGATTGAAGGCAAGACAGACGAATTCAATGTGACTATTGGAGGCTCAGGTTCTGTCAGAGGAAAAGAACTTTCCGCCGAAAAAGTTACAGCCAGGATCAGTGGATCGGGAACAGTTTATGTTACAGCCAATAAAAACATCAACGCTGTAATCTCTGGCTCGGGCACTGTACACTACAGTGGAAATGCTTCTGTAGAGAAAACAGTGGTTGGATCTGGCGGTGTTAGAAAAGACTAAAATATAAGGCATAAAAAAAATCCCCTTCCGCAAAGAAGGGGATTTTTTTATGCCTCATCAGAGGATTAGAACTGATAGCCCAAAACAAGGTAATTCTCTACATATTTTATCTTTTGACTCGCACTGTCGTAGTCGTTTCTTCCCGTAGTACGGATCTTCGTTAAATTGATCCAGCCCACTTTTGTACTGTTTTGCAGAAACAATCCTTTGGTCATAAAGAATTTAAATCCAAGCTTGGCAGAAGCTCCATATCCGGCAACATTCCACCAGTTGTTCTCGCCAACTTCAAATAAATACACTTCACTTCTTGGAATAACTAAACCGACACCAAGTCCTGTTTCCATGGTCAGAGAGGTTTGCTGAGAACGAGGAACCCAAATATCATCGTGTCTCTCTACCTCAACACTCGCATAATTTAAACCATCTGTATGCTCAAATCTTAACATATCAGGCCCAACGTTAATGACCTGACCGTTATATTGTCCGGCATAATGACCTGTAGGAATTCCCGGGTTGGAAATAGTTGGATCAATGTGGCCTTCTATCTTAACCGACTGTGGAATATCCATTACATATTTCATATGGTCCCACCCAAGGGAAATACTATAATTGTCTTTTATAAAATAACCAAAATGAAAGTTGAACTGAGGAATACTTATTTCACTCAGTTTAAGATACTTCCAGCTCAAAGGTGTTTGTCTGTCATGGGCAACAACATCCTTAAGTGTGAAATCGTACCCAGGTCCTTTAAAGTTGATATCACTCTTATCATACCAGGAATGGTTATATCCCCAGGTTACAAAGAAATCGCCCTTTCTGGAAAAATTCCTTTTAACTTCATTTGAGAA
>Ga0182006_1000577_pt1 | contig 27050 bp, 11 predicted proteins | sample Sormic07211104_1_FD_123022 | JGI IMG/M metagenome (GOLD analysis project Ga0182006, IMG submission 123022) | Rhizosphere microbial communities from Sorghum bicolor, Mead, Nebraska, USA - 072115-104_1 MetaG | ecosystem: Host-associated > Plants > Roots > Rhizosphere | place: USA: Nebraska...
AGCAAACACATCAGAAGTCATTCTTTTTGAACCTTTATTTGGAATGTTATCACTGTTATAGAATTTATTTAAAGCGCTTCCTCCAAAATCCATGCTACCAACCGTATTCCTAATAAAAGTATGCGTTGCTGCATTTATAGCTTCATTATCACAGCTTTGCTGTCCAAAATGCAGATTCTCACTTGCCAAAACCGCTTCGCTAGATGCAAAATTAGGGTACATTCGTTCCCAACCTCGCGGTAAGGTACAGCCATGAAAAATGACCATAATTCCAAAATCATTCGCATCTGTTAAAATATCTTCATATAATTTCATGGTTACTTGCTTATCACCCCCAAAAAAGTCAACTTTAATACCTTTAATCCCAATGCTATTCATCCATGCCATTTCTTTACGTCGAATAGCGGCATTATCCATTAAGCCCCTCGGACCTTGCGGAGCATCATTCCAATATCCATTTGAATTGTACCACAAATAAAGTCCTACGCCTTTCTGCGCGCCGTATGCCGCTAACTCTGCTATTTTATCACGACCTATTTGCGTATCCCAAAGCGCATCAATTAAAACAGTTTCATATCCCATCGAGGCACTAAAATCGATATATTGCTTTTGCACAGGAAATGTGGTGTTGCCATCCATTTTAATAATCCAGCTCCAAGTTCCTTTTGTATACGCATATTCTTTGGACGCTTCATATTTTGGCTTAACTAAATCAAACGGAATAGTGGTTTCAACTATCGGAGCAAGTGTTTCTCCAATTGTAATGGTACGCCACGGTGTTTCTCCCGTAAGCGGTATTCCTGGTGCTGTGGTTCCGTTTCCGTTATTCTCTCCCGGCATTGGAAATCCGATTGTATATAATCCATTTTCATTCCCAATTAACCTGCTTGCACAATAACCGCTGTCTACTCCTGTTTCAGAAATCAAAACCCATCCACCATTTACTTTAAACAAGCATGGAAATGTATATCCATTTCCCAAACCATTTTTTCCGATTGTATCATCTAGTGTATAAGAAGTCTCGTAACTAGGAGCTGTTCTAGCAAATCCTGTCATTGGATTGCTTTGCGGACAAAGAAATGTAGTAGTTTCTTTTGGCAATAAAAACCCTGAAACCTCTTCTTGAACCATACAAGAAAGTGTTTCTTTCTGTGGATATAATTTATATTTAAATGCCACATTATTATTGCTAACCCTAAAGATTATATCTAGAGCTTGTATACCATCTTTTGTGAATGAAAAAATAGCTTCATTAGCCGTATAATGAACACTGCTTTTTTTTATGTTACGCAGCTGATACGATTCGTCAATTTTATTTTGGATGCTATTTGTTTCCAAAGTTAATCCAGTGCTAAAATCTCCCGCATTTGTTTTTAAACCTAATGGAGATTTTTCAATAAACGTTTTTTCATTGAATGTTACACTATACTGAGGCATTCCGTTGTTTACAGAAATCGATACAGCAAGTTTTCCGTCTGGACTTTTTACCACTGATTGGGCGTTCAGTTTAAAGAAACTAACTAAACACAAGAATATTATTTTTTTAAGATTCATAAACTTTGAAGGTTTTTCTTTTTGTATTGATTGAACTCTTTTTACTGAAGTATGATTAACTAAATGTTATTTAGAAAACATCCAATAATCGAAATACATGATTTTTTCAGCGGCATTGCCTTTATATACAAAATAAAGATCGTGAACTCCTGAAACTTTTTTGATATCTGTTGTAACTAGAGTCCATCTGTCATTTCCTCCCGTCATAGGAACTTTTATTGTTCCTATCAATTCTCCATCCAGGCTATCAAGTCTAATTTCCATTGATACATTTCCATTATGCGTAGTACCTACACGAGCAGTAAATTTTGAAGCACCCGATTCGCGAAAATCAACCTCTTTTACTTTCGTAAAGGCATTGTTTTTCATAGCTATAATAAAGACGCCTACTTCTTTATTCTGCATTGATTTTACGTCTTTTGACCAAGCTATCGTCTCTGCTTCTGACTTAACATAAGGATTCAGAGTAGCGATTCCTTTTTTGATGCCCTCAGTCATATTCATTTCTTTGACTTTCCCATCAGAATTAAAAAGCAATTCTTCAACAGCGACAGATCTTGTAAAACCGCTGCCTCCTGGTAAAGCTCCATTATGGTAAAAGAAATAAGTTTTTCCTTTAAAATCGACCACACCAGGATGATTTGTAAAACTCTCCCCTTGCGTTTGCATTACAACTCCCTGATATTTCCATGGTCCAAGCGGACTTTTGCTTGTAGAATAACCTATATGCTCAGAAATAGGTCCAGCAGCAAAAAACAGATAGTACAATTTGTTTCTTTTATACAGCCATGGCCCTTCTTCGTAAGTGGTAGGCCTTCGCGGATCTTCTTTTCCTGTACGCTTTCCAAATGATTCTATTGTGTTTGGAAATATTTTTATATCATCACTATAAGAAATCATATCCTCATTTAATTTCACATAATGGCAAACTGGATTGCCCCACAATAAATAGGCTTGTCCATCGTCATCTATAAAAACGGTCGGATCAATATCGGCATCGCTATTTTGTACCAAAGGTTTTCCTAACGGATCTATAAATGGTCCGTACGGACTGTCTGATACTGCTACACCAATACCATTTCGCCCCTGATTATCTGTAATTGGAGCGTACAAATAAAATTTGCCTTTTCTTTCTATGCATTGAATTGCCCAAGCATTCATTTTAGCCCAGCTAAAATCTTTATACGATAATACCGCTCCATGATCTGTCCAATTTACCATATCTTCTGTAGTGTACAATTTCCAGTCATTCATGGTAAACCAAGTAGAACTATCTTCGTCATGCGAAGTATACAAATACAGTTTATTGTTGTAAACCATTGGCGCTGGATCTGCTGTATAGCTTGTCTGTACAATGGGGTTTTGAGAAAAGCCAAATACAGGAATAATAAATGCTGTTATAAATTTTATTTTTTTTAAATACATTATCTGACTTATTTTCATTACTTATATTTTAAATCGCATTTAGAACTTTAATTAGAAGGCTAATTCGTTTCTGAAATCTTTTCTTCAACACGGAAATAATCAAAATCGGCGAAGCCTCCAGCAGTTTTAGTAGCATAATTAAACAGTCCGAATCGGTAGCCCATAAAATGCGGAATTGTGTACGGCATCTTAATAGGTTTTCCTATAGTGATCCATTTTTTACCATCTAAACTATAATAAAACCTTCCCTGATCTGCTTGCTTTCTAAAATCACATTCAACTTTAAAATATATTTTATCTTGATTTAATGGAACACTTTCTACTTCTTTCAGATTTCCTTTTTCGGTATCTATCATGACAATTCTTTTTACTCCATGATCCACTTTTACTCCAACCAATCCAAAATCTTTTTGCAACAGCGAAAGACCGGCAAAATCTCCTTCTTTCAGGTTTGAAAGTTCAAGCATAGTATTTCCCGAACACACAGGACCAAAAGTTCTCTGTGTCAAAATATTTTTTACCTGCGTAAAACTGCTGTCTATTCTCGCTGTTTTTAATCTTAAATACCCTTTTCTTTCTTTTACAGACCAGTTTGCATTATCGGGATTATGATTCCATTGCCAAACCAAAGGCAGGTCGTCTTCTCCTTTTTTACGAATAAACTCATCTGAATTTACAATTCCTGGTATTAAGCTTTTATTAGCTGGAAGATTTAGTTTTTGAGGCACTTTACCATTTTCTCCTAATATAGGCCAACCGTTTTCCCATTTTACAGGAACCAGATACGGAATACGGCCAACGCCACCTGCATCTCTAAATAAATACGAAAACCATCTGCCATCTGGAGCATCAATAAGTCCGCCTTGTGCAACGCCTAAATCCTGCAGCCCAATCTTTCCTTCCCAAGGTCCTGCAATCGAATCTGCTCTATGTATAATTACAGTACGCATACCGTTTTTGGGCCAGCAAATATTAAATAAATAATATTTTCCATTAATTTTAAAAACCTGCGATCCTTCAGCTGGTAGCATAATATCGCTCTTCGCAGGGGCATTAGCATTTTCTATTAAAACTTTTTTAGTCTCTTCTTTAACTTCTGACAAGTTTTCTTTTAATTCTACTATTTGAATCTTTCCGCCGCCCCACACAAGATAAACTTTACCATTATCATCGAAGAAAAGAGAATGGTCATGATAGGAATTGTTTAAAATAGTTTTTTTCCAAGGGCCTTTTTCAATATCTTTTGTAGAGAAAATATAAGTTTTACCCGTCGTGCCAGAAAAAGTACTCACATAATATACACCATTGTGATAACGTAAACTGCTCGCCCATGAGCCTCTGCCGTAATCATTCTTGCCATGATCCAAGTTCAGCCGGTCATCATTATCTTCTAAGGTTTGATAGGCATAATTAACAAGATGCCAATTCACTAAATCCTTAGATTTCATAATCGGAATGCCTGGATTCATGTGCATTGTGGTACTGCTCATATAATAAGTATCGTTAACTCTTATTATAGACAAATCAGGCACATCTGCAAATATTATGGGATTCTGAGCTTTGCTTTTTTGAGCTCGACTTGGCAAAATAGTCAATGCAATTACTAGAACAGCATATATAAAATCTCTAATCGTTTTCATTATTGACTTTTATTTATTTTTCTTTATAATATTTTAATTTCAAATCATTTGATATAAAAAGTATATGTTCTCCCTTTTTCTGTCATCATATCATACAGATAAGAAGTTTTAAGATACAATAGCTGAATATTTGCTTCCTTTGAAATAATAGGTTTTTCAATTTCCTCTATCTGATAAAACTGATTGGGTGCCTCCCGATGATCCAGAAATACAGCCAAAATTACCATCAATCTGAAATGGCCGATGTGCATCAAAAAGATTATTATATGTTCTGCCGCCTACGTGATTTATCCCAATCGGTGTTAACTGATTTTGGATTAAGCTGTAAGCATCGAGCCATTCCTGAAGCTTTTTTAGTCAATTTAATATTCTTTTATCTAATAAAAAGACTTTCAAACTTATTCAGCTATTCTTTCACTTTCTGGAGCTCCCAAATAAGAAGGCTTCAAACCTCCTGTATCGATTAATATTTTTTGAAGTACAATTCCAGAATCTAAAACCCTGAAACGAAGTGTGTGTTTTCCTGACTTCAAAATGGTATGTTTAGTGACAGAATGAATCATATGTTCTGCCTGCCACTTTCCTAATTCTCCTTTGTAATGACCATTAAAATTTACTAGCTGCGGTTTCTCTCCATCAAAAGATATTTCATATCGCAGTCCTTTATTGCTATTAAAATTCAGTGTTGGCGCCAATAAAAGTTCTACTGTAAATTCTCCCGTTGAAGCAAAATTGATTTCATATTCTACAAAGACATTATCTTCTGACATGGAGTAGCTATTTTGCGGAAATGTTGTAATACCGCTCAACGTTTTCCCAAAATCTGGAATCACCTCCCAATGCATTTTTTTTGAATTATTAGCCTTATAAAAGTGTTCTGCATTAATCGATACATAGCCATCTTTTTCTATAAAAACTTTCGGAACGATAATTTCGCTATCAGAAAGATATTTTACCTCAGGAAGAATATTTTTAGGACCATCGTGCCAAGCTTTATAGCCTATACGCATTTGATCCATCATATGAGGCCATTTTCCTGCTGCTATTTCATTATTGTATTTATTTTGAAGAATAGAATCGCGTTCAAATTTTACTTTAACCTCATCTGCATAATAATTAGCAAGGCTATTTTTTTCTGCTGCCAATTTTTTATTTTTTGCCTGCGCAAAGTACATTTCATAAAGATTACAGCAAGCGTCTATTGGATATAAAACCAGCTGAAAATAAGCATCTTTATATTCGTTTGGAAGTTCGTTGTAGACTCTATACGCATCCAGTGCTAAGTTTTTATAAGCATTAACAACTGTTTCAAATTCATTGTAATTTTCCAAAGAATAGGTTTTGCTGTCCAGCATTTCTGGAGTAACCCGACGATTGAATTTAGGATAGGTATTTAATAATCTGGCAATTTCTTTCGAATATTTGTTTCCAAACTGTTCTTCCGCCCAGCTTTCTGTATATTGGAATAAATTCTGAGAGTTGAAATTTTTAGGATTCCAAGCCATGTCTAAAAAGAAGCTGATAGGAAATTCCATTGGTTTTAAATCTCCAACATTTACAATCCAAACCTTATCGACTCCGTTTTCGTAACTAAGATTCATTTGTTCCCAGACCCTTTGTATCGGACTTATGTTAATCCATTTCGAATTTCTTGGACCACCAACATAATCAAAATGATAATACATTCCGTAGCCGCCTTTATGTAGCGGTTTGGAAAGATCAGGAAGTTTGCGGACATTTCCCCAGTTGTCATCACAAAACAAAAGAATTACATCATCTGGAACACGCATTCCCTGATCGTAATAATCCTGAACTTCTTTATACAAAGCCCAAACTTGAGGTGTTTTATTGGCGCTTTGACCTGTTTCTTTCTCAATAATTTTGCGCTGTTCTTTTACAATATTTTCCAACAAGCTTATATTGGTACCCTCGCTCATTGCTTCATCTCCATCGCCACGCATCCCGATGGTTACTAGTTTTTCCCAATTTTTGCTTCGCTGAATTCCCGTTTTCCAGAACTCGTCTAAAACCGTCTTGTTTTTAGAATAATCCCAAACGTTGGGCAAATTGTTTTTTTTAATATATCGACGCCAGTCTGTCTGCGCTAAAGCCATTGGTTCATGATGGGAAGTGCCCATTACAATTCCCATTTCATTTGCCAAAGGTCCACTGGCCGCATCATCGTCATAAAATGCATTTCCCCACATTGCAGGCCACATGTAATTCCCCTTCAGCCTAAGTACTAATTCAAAAACTTTTTCGTAAAACTTGCTATTAAAACCACCAAAAGTGGCTTTTGCCCAACCACTTAAAGCGGGAGCTTCATCATTAAGGAAAATTCCTCGATACTTTACAGCCGGTTCTCCGTCTGTGTAAATTCCCTTAATGAAATAAATATTTTCTTTATGTTTTACAGGCACATCTGCCCAGTAATACCAAGGAGAAACGCCAATCTGCCTGGATAACTCGTAAATTCCATATATCGTACCGCGTTTATCACTCCCTGCAATCACGAGCGCTTCATCTACACCTTTGAAGGGATTTTTAACCTGCTGTATGATAAACTTCTCATTTTTGCCTTTGAGTTCTTTTCCTTCTATTTTTTTTTGTTTAATTAAATCATCAATAACCGAATTAGATCCGATCGTTCCAATAATAATGAGGGGCGATGATGTATTTGGATTTTGTTTTAAAATATTCGGACGTTGGCCTGTAACTTTTTCAAAATCGGACTGAAGATTATTTACAGCTCTCAAAATGCCTGCATCTAAATTTGAATTTACCCAAAAAGACAGTGCCAGCGACTTTTCTTTCAGCACCATAACATTCTGGTTTTTATCTTCTGTTATAAATGGCTGAGAAGCTTTTGATATAGTACTTATCAAAACAATAACTAAGGTGCTTATAAATTTCAAATAGTTTTTCATCAGGTATTTTTTTATCTATTCATTTCAGATTCAGCTTATTTTTCGATCAAAATCTTTTAATTCTGCTTTTTGCTATTTGAACAATAATTGCGAGTACAAGAACAAATCATGTCTCCATACTGGCCAAGTGTGTCCGCCGGAGTACTCACTGTAGCTGTATTTAATGCCTAATTGATCCAATTTTTGCGTCATAATTTTACAGTTTTCGTATGCTATATCCTCTTTTCCTCCCATCGAAATCCAGAAATTTTTTAGATTGGCATTGATAGTCTGTGCGTTGTTTTTCATAAACTCATATTGAGGATCTGATAATTTTGGATTGTTTGCCCACCATCCTGAACTAAAAACACCTAGACTTGAAAACATCCCAGAGTTTTTTATTCCAGCATAAAGTGTCTGTAATCCTCCCATTGATAAACCTGCTAAAGCTCTATTTTTACTGTCTGTTGCAACTTTAAAATTACTTTCAACATACGGTATTGCTCCGTTTTTTAGTTCGTTTTCAAATGCTTTTAATGTTTCTTCGCTAAAACCAGCAATACCGCCTGCATTTCCCATATTTCCATCAAGCATTACAATAAGCATTTTCTTTGCTTTATTTTCGGCAATTAAATTATCTAAAATCAAATTTGCCTTTCCTTGAGTGCTCCATCCTCTTTGATCTTCACCTCCTCCATGAAGAAGATACAACACTGGGAATTTTTCAGACGAGGTTTCATATCCTGGCGGCGTATACACATACATTTCACGCCATGAATTAGTTCCTTTTGAAAAGTATTTCATTATTCTTACCTCACCATGCGGAACGGTTTTCAATTCATAGAAATCACCGTCTCTTTTCGGAATTTCTATTCCGCTGGCCATACGCCCCATTCCGTAAAAAGTTTCACTTGACGGATCTGCAACTGCCAAACCGTCAATCAAAAGTGAGTAATAATTAAATCCTCCATTTATTACATCAGTTGTAACATTCCAAACTCCGTGACCGTCCTTCTGCATATCGTATTTTCTTCCAAGATCTATCTGCACTTTTGATGCTTCAGGTGCATTGACTTTAAAAATTACTCTGTTGTCAGGCAGAATCTGAGGATATTTAGCATTGCGTATGTTGGTTTGAGCTGTGGTTCCTAAAATAGTGTATTTTGAAAAACTTGATTCATCAACAGGTTTGAATAATAACTGTGAGAACATGTACAAGCTATTTTTCCATACTTTAAAATCATGAACTCCTGGTTCTAGATAATAAATATGCGGTACATTATTTTTGAATAAATAATCATGAGTTCGTCTGCTGTTTTCAAGAAGCCAATCGTTATCTCCGCAAGAAATCCAAAGCAGTTTCAACTTCTTTTTTGTTTCTTCAGGATTGGGCACTAACTCTTCTGTTTTCTTTGTATTTGGAGCCGACGAAAATCCTCCTATCCAAGCAAATTTATCTAAGTTTGTTAATCCGAAATTCAAAGACTGTCCACCCCCCATAGATAATCCTGCAATGGCACGATATTCTCTGTCTCTGTAGACATTATATTTTTTTTCAATAAAAGGAATTAAATCCTTCAATAAATCTTTTTCAAAATCTGTAAATGCCTGAACCTTATCTGAAGCCATTATGTTTCCTGTAGCGCTGTCATCTTTCATGGCTCTTCCGTTTGGCATTACCACGATCATCGGCTGTAATTTTCCTTCGGCGTAAAGATTGTCTAATATAATCTGCGGACTTCCACCGTTAAGCCATTCTTTTTCATCTCCACCAATTCCGTGTAAAAGATATAAAATGGGATATTTTTTGTTTTTAGCAAATCCAGGCGGCGTATAGATGGTGGCTTTTCTAATTGTTCCAACTGTCTTTGAATCATAATTTACAGTTTCAATTTTCCCCGCTGGAACTGATGGGCTTAACTGGTCAAAACCAACCGGTGCCTGAACTATAAAAGGTTCATTTGGGCTATCTGATTTATATCCTAACAACGAAAGCATTTTTTCTGCATAACGCTTCCCTAAATCTCTGTATCCCGCGGCACTAAAATGCAAAAAATCTGAAGCCACTGCACAGCCTTTTGATGAAATTACATAAGAAGTTGGAATTGTCTGAGGCAGTGTTGCAATGATTTTATTCATGCTGGCACATTTTCCTTTTTGTTCTTCATGAACGGTTTCTCCTGAAAGTAACGGCACTTTTTTAGGATCTAGGTTTAGATCTTTCATCAGATTATCGTATACTATTTTAACCTTTTTTGGCCATAATGTATCGCCTGTATTAGATTCTCCCTGATGTAATAAAACACCTTTTATAACTCCTTTTTTTTGTGCAATTTTTGCCATTTCAACCAATCTTGCATACGGACTGCCATTATATTCTTTAATCATTCCCAGCATCCAGTCTGGTGCTGTTTTCATATAATTCTCAAAATTATCTTTATCAAAAAGTTCTATTTTACACCCTCCAACAGCAACATTTACCAATCCAACTTTTATATATTTAGGAAGATTAGCAACCATAGTTCTTCCAAAATTGTCTGTTAGTGTTAATCCTGTTTTGCATCGGCATAATGGCGGTATTGCGGTATACCATTTTCCCATCTCTCGATTCAGATCGGGGCAATTTACTGCTTCCAAAATCTGAAAACGAGGATCTACATTTATTTTATCTTCAGCTTCTATAGGAGCAGCGCCTTCCATATTGGACTGTCCAAAACTTAAATAAACATGAAAATTTGGATCCTGAGAATATCCATTCTGCCCTGTTAAAAAAAGAATTGCTATTGCGAAAAATCTAATTATTGATTTCATGATATCTTGTTAAAATTATTTTAATACAAAATGGAATTTCATTTAAATAAATTCAAATCTATTGCATCGCCCATTCTCTGATATCCCAATTCATTAGGATGCAAAAAATCGCCGTCATGCATATTCGATAAAATGGTTTTAGAATCAGTGCCCGAAGCCATTTCTTTGTCAAAATCTATTACCGCATCAAAGTGGTTATTCCGAATCCATGCATTTACAATATCTCTTGCTTCTTGCTTGAATGGTGCGTCATAAAATGATTTTTGAAAAGGTAAAATCGTACACCCATACACTTTTATGCCTTTGGCATGTGCTTTTTCGATCATAATTTTATAGGCATCTATAATTTCCTGAGCTTTTACAGGAGCATCTTCTGGACGTTTAATTCCTCCTATGTCATTTATTCCTTCCAAAATTACAAGCCATTTTGTACCTGTCTTCGAAAGCACATCACGGTCAAAACGGTCTAATGCTGTTGGTCCTAATCCGCCTTTTACAACGCAATTTCCACCTATGCCTAAATTTAAAACTCCAACGTTTTGAGTTGTTTTATTGGCTGCCAATCTAGCGGCTAGAATATCTGTCCAACGATTTTGTTTGTTGGTTCCAGAACCGCGACCATCTGTAATGGAGTTTCCTAGACAAACAATATTGAATGCGTTTTTTGATGCCACGACATCTAGTCCCATAATAGAATACCAATGATCTGTTTTTACAGCTTCTGAGAAAATATCATTATTGACATTATCTCCCGGTAAAATATAAGATGTCGTTCTTGATCCTGGGTGTCCAGTTGTTTTTTGTGATGCCGTTCCATAATAAATGGTTATGGCAAGTAGCTGGCCTGGCTTTAATTGATAATTCAGTTTATCAGAATATATTTCCGTACCTGGATTTAATGTTATCTCTTGACTTCCATTAAAACTAAGATTTTTTTGTGTGTTTTTATCAATTGCGGGAGCATCAATCACATTGGCTATGCTGACCTTTTTTAAAACTGTAGTCTGATCACTGAATACATTTGAAAAACGCAATCGAATATACTCTCCTCCAATCGAAACTTTTACAATCTGACGAAGTGTATTTTCGGACAAACCTGGAGCTGGAGGCATATTGTTTGGTTCTACAAGCATTAGTGCACAAGCCCAAGATCCGACCCAATTTTCAGTTGATGCCTTTTCAGGATTTACTAGTGGCTGATTGGTCTTACATCCAATTATTAAAGTGAAAAGCTGTAAAAGCAATATATATTTTAAATATCTTTTTATCATTTCTACTAAAATTTGATGACTGCTGTTATTCTAAAAACAAAACCCAAAAAATCATTATGAAAATTGAAATAATGGGAGTTTTTTGGATTTTATTTCGGATGTGAATTATTCGATGAAGTAGCATATAAACCTACCAAAGCTCCTGTAAATCCGCCAGCAACATTTGTCGAAAGAATATCTCCTGAAACTGGATTTCCAAGATTTTCAAAATCGCCACCGTTCAAAGCATAGCTAAACTGATAATTATCGCCTGTTGCTTTAACCTGTAGGCGTAATGCTCCTTTAACTTCTATTTTTGTGCTTGAAACAATTTCTGACTGTCCATTTTCTGTTCTTTCTAGCACTATATAGGTGTCCTTTCCTTTTTTAGTGACACCAAAAACATAGTTATAGTGTTCATTCTGAAGGCATACTATTCCTGCTAAATCTTTTTCTGATTCCGGTTTATAATCTAATGTAGTCGTAAAAGAAAAAGTATTATGCATCTGCCTGTAAAATAATGTAGAAGTTGGTTTTAATTCCTTGATGTTTACGGCAAATGGCTTAATCTGCAAGCCTTTTTTAACAATAGAAATAAAATGTTCTCTTGGCCCTCGTAATCCGATCCATCTGTAATCTAATTTCTCTGATGCAAAATTCTCGGTAAATGTAAAGTTGCCATTAGGGAAAAAACCATCCTTACCTGTTTTGTTTACAACACCATTTGGCATTTTTAGTTTTGGTCCCATTGGCACTAAACCATTCTCAAAAACAGGGAAAGTACCGGACCAGTCCACTGGAAGCATAAAGGTTTCACGTCCTGCATTTACTCTATCTTTTTCATTTGGGCGAATTCCTAAAAATACACCATAATATTTATTATCTGGCCCAAGCACTAGATCTGCATGTCCTGCCCAATCTACTTTATTTGGCCTGTTTTGAGGGAAATATCTCTGTGTTAGAATTGGATTACTAGACGCTGGTTTAAAAGGTCCTTTTGGATTATCACTAATAAAAACAACCTCACTATGATTTCCTCCTGTACCTCCTTCTGCACACATTAAGTAGTAATGATTATCTTTTTTATACAAATGAGGAGCTTCAATCCAAATTGGCTTCTGAGAAAGGTCAACTCCGCCATCTACAATGATTTTATCTGTTCCTGGAATTACCTGATCTTTTTCTAAATCATATTCCCAAACTTTAATTACACGATGCCCGTTGTACAATTCTTTTCCTTTGTCAGGAGCATCATTGTGTACGACATAACCTTTTCCGTTATCATCAAAGAAAATAGAAGGATCTATTCCGTCAAAAGCTAATTTAATTGGACTTCCCCAACCTTTTTTTGGATCTTTAGTTTTTACAATGATATTGCCTAAACCACCTGTAAAAGCAGTAACAATCATATAAAAAGTATCGTTGTGAGGATTGTACGTAATTCCAGGAGCATAAACCCCAGCGCTAATTCCTGTATCGTGAGGATTAAATTCTGAAACTTTATTTAATACACCTCCTAAATCGGTCCAGTTTACTAAATCTTTAGAGTGAAAAATGGGCACTCCAGGAAACATAGCAAACGAAGAACAAACCATGTAATAATCGTCTCCTTTTCTTGTAATTGCTGGATCAGGATAGCATCCCTGAAGTATTGGAGAATAAAACTCATCTTCTTTTAACGGGTTGCTTTTATAAATCTGGTCATCGCCTACGTAAGTTGCGTTTGAAAAGATAGGATCTTTACTGCTTTTCTTTTTTTTGATAGTGCTTTCCTGAGCCTGCATAAGGATAGAGCAAAACAGAATAGCAACTGATATAAGAATCTTTTTTTTATTGCTCATTTTATATTTTTTGTAAAAGTACATTCGAAAAATATTAAAAAGCCGAGAGGGTTACTCCCGGCTTGTTTAAAACTAAATTAATAAACCGTAATAAGATAATTTACAAAATTGATCTTGTTTGCTTAGAATTAGTTTTTAGAAAAATAAAACTTAATATCCTGGATTTTGGTAAGCTGCTTTTTCATCAGCAGACATTTCCATTCCGTCGATTTGTCCTTGCGGAATTGGTCTTAGGTAATGATGTGGGTCTATTGTTCTGGTTACTACTTCTGGTGTATGCTGTCCGTAGTTTGATCCTCCAATAGAATATTTTCCAGCAATTTCATTCCATTTCTGTGTTCTTACTAAATCATACCAACGGTATCCTTCGCCAAAAAATTCACGTGAACGCTCAGCTAAAATGTAATTAATATCAATTATTGCTGGAGTTGCATTTGTCATCGCGGCGCTATTATCTTGAACTTTAGATGTATTACCATTATTATCCCATTTCCATTTTCCAGCTCTAGCTCTTAATACATTTACCAGAGATCTAGCGCTCAAAAATCCTGTAGCTCCTTTAACAGCTGCTTCTGCTGCAACCAGATATAATTCAGAGAATTTTGCTACTGGAAATGGTCTTGTGCTTCCAGCATTTGGCTGTCCTAATCCTCCTGCGTTATCTGTTCTGTAAGGTCCAAGTTTCCAGAAACCTGGGTATACAATTCTGCTAATACCTTTTGGAGAAATCACATAATCTGCTCTTCCTGGCAATACTCCCGCACCTACTCCGCTGTCACCTTGTCCAGACGGATAGGTGATTGGAGTTAACGGTTCATCATTAAGGAAGCTTAAAACAGCATCACCAGGTTTAATTGTCAAGCCGTTAGCATTGGTCAACGTTGCTACGCCAGTAAGACCAGTTCCTTGAAGATTCCAATTCCCTCTGAAAACTGCCGCAAATGTTCCGTCATATCTTGAATCATTCGTCTTGTCTGCAAAAGTATTGGTAAACACTTCAATAGGCGGAGCCATTCTTGTCCATGGACGCCCTAAAAATTGATTGGCTTCTCTCTGCACTGAAGAAACTGATGCTGTTCCGTTTTTACTTCTTATAGCAGTATAGTTCCAAGTCACCATCCAGCCTGAAAAGTTATCTGGAGCGCCACCGCTTCCGTACGTAAGGCTAGCTCCATTGTAATATTCGCTTTCCTGTGTATGATCTGCAAAAAGCATTACTTCTTTATTTCTGTCATTTGCTCCAGCATTAACATCATAATAAGAATCAAGCAGTCCATAAACCCCTGGATTATTAATTCCTTCTACAGCCAAATCATAAGCTTTTTGAAAGTACCACTGTGCATTATGCCCATCAGGATCTGTTCTTGGAGCATCTGGATAAGTTGGAATAGTATTTGGATTTTCTAACCACCAAGCATAAGTAAGATATGCCTTTGCCAAAAATAATCTCGCTACAGTTTTAGTTACTGTACCTGTCAATCTAGGCACATCTGGAAGATCATTAACCGCTGTAACCAAATCTGGGAAAATGGCTTTTGTATATACTTCAGGAACTGTATTACGTTTTGAATATCTTGAAGGCTTGCTGTTAAATTTTAATTCTCCAGCTCCTAAATCCAACGGTACGCCTCCAAAAGTCTGCACCAAAAGAAAGTAATCAAACCCTCTAAAAAATTTAGACTCAGCAATTAGACTGCTGGCAACCCCTACGGCTGCACCATTTTCAATAATTCCACTCGCTGTATTGATATCGTAATACGAGTTATTCCACAAAACATCCGAGCGGCTTGAATTTGGGTTTATAATTCCGACACCCGACAAATCGTGATCTTTAAAATTCCCGTCTGCACTCTGCGCATAGGTTGCTTCATCTGTCCCTGTTTGGCAAGCATTATAAAAATAGGCCTGTCCATATATCCAGCGTAAATGTGCATAGTGAGAAGTTAGTCCCTGTTTAACACCTTGTTCGGTTTTAAAATAACCTGGTTCATAAAAATCATGAGGCTTTTCCTCTAATATATCGGAACAGCTTGCCAATGAAAGTAAAACTGTAGATCCTATAATTAAATTTTTAAAAATATATCGTTTCATATCTGTTCTGATTAAAATGTTAAATTAAGTCCAAATAAATAATTTCTGGTTGCAGGAGTATTAGTTCCGATAACAGAAAATCTTCTTTGATAAGAGGCAACAGCTTGATTTTCGTCACCAAATGAATTCGTTTCAGGATCCATTCCAGATTTATCATGATAGGGAGAAAATAAAACAAACGGATTCTGCACGGTGAAATAAAGTCTTAATTTATCAATGCCTAAATTTCTTGTAAAGTCCTGATCAAGAGTATATCCAAGAGTCATTGCTCTAATTTTCACATAAGAAGCATCAAAGTATCCCATTGTCGACATGTATTTAGGATTATCACCGCTTCTGATACCTCTCGGATTAGGGAACTCTCCGTCTCTGTTATCTGGAGTCCAGTAATCTACATCAACGTTGCTTCTACGTCCGTTTAAAAGGTTCATGTAGCTTGCTCCTCCATATAATGTGCTTATTAATACACCTCCGCTTTTAAATGCTCCTACTGCATTAAAATCAAATCCTTTGTACGTTACATTCGTATTGAAACCTCCCTGAAAATCTGGATCTGTTTCTATAATCTGGCGATCGTTTGCATTGATGGCACGAGTTGGCGAACCATCTGCATTGTACTCTCCTGTATATTTCACTTTAATCGACCCTACAACTGTACCTTGCTGATTAATTCCTGTTGGCCCTGGCTCAAGAATTGACATATAGGGATCGCCTTCCTGCCAGATTCCAACCTTTTCATAGTCAAAGATTGAATTAATATTATATCCAACAAACCAGTTGTTTGTTTCGTCACGGCTAGCACCTGATGCTAAAGCAACAAGTTTGTTTTCGTTTTTATAGAAGTTAACTCCCACAGACCATGTGACACCTTTAGGATTATCAAGAATGACCCCGTTCAATGAGATTTCATAACCTTTATTTTGTGTTTCTCCCACATTAGCCACATAACTGCTTACGCCAGATGTTGCTGGAAGCCCCACGCGCTGCAATAGATTTTTTGTATTTGTTTTATAATATTCAACTGTACCAGATAAGCGATTATTAAAAAATCCGAAATCTAAACCATAGTTCCATGTAGTTGAAAACTCCCATCCCAAATTAGGATTTGGAAGCTCAGTAACATATACTCCTGTTGAATTATTGCTTCCAAAATTGTACGGTCTTGTGCTTAAAGCTCCAAGTGTTGCATAAGGAGCTACTGCTTGATTTGAAGTTTCTCCATACCCAGCTCGCAATTTCAATAAATTAATATATTTAACATCTTTAAGAAATGACTCATTTGAAAGTGTCCACCCAGCAGATACTGCAGGATAAGTTACCCATTTGTTGCCAGGAGATAATCTTGATGAACCGTCAGAACGAACTGTTCCAGATATAAAGTAACGGTTATCATAAGAATACATTAACCTAGCCATATAAGAGGTTAATCCCCATTGTGTATAATCCTGATCTGCAGGGTTAATTACAGCTTCTTCTTCACTTTGCCCTAAATTATAAAATTGGAAAGCATCAGAAGTAATACCATTTCGAGTCACTCTTGAACTTTGTCCTGTATATTGTTCATTTGAATATAGACCTACAAAATTTACGGTATGCTTTTGTGCAAAAGTTTTATCATAAGTCAGTAAATTTTCCAACAGCCATTGTGTAGACCAACCGTTTGTGATTGCCGCATTAGAAAGTGTCGTCGGGTTTACGTCAAAAACCCCTTGACCTTCATAATATCCAGCATTTGATGTACGTAAATTCAAACCTGTATTTAGCCTGTATTTTAAACCGTCAATACCAGGGATTTTAACTTCTGCAAAAATGTTATTGTAAGAACTAAAAGCTCTATTTAAATTAACATAGGCATCTCCTAAATTTTCAATCGACTCTCTAGTGTAAACCCATTGGTCATCTGCGGCCATGCTAACTGTTCTTTTCAAAGAACCATCTGCATTGTAGGGATTAGCAAGTGGCGAAGTTGCTAAAACAGTTCCTGTTCCGATATTATCACCGTTTGTAATGCTATAATTGCTATTGGTATTGAAACCTATACGAATAGATCGATTAATTTGCTGATCTAAACCTGCTCTAAGGCTAAAACGCTCATAGCTTTGACCAGGAAGAACTGATTCTTCTTTGTAATATCCTAAACCTGCATTGTAAGCACCAGTTTCGCTTCCTCCCGAAACGCTAAGATCATGGCTGATCATTTCACCAGAACCGTATAGTGAATTTTGCCAATCTGTGTTTACATTTCTTTTCTCATCTACACCATCCACATATAAACCTGAATAATCGCGGAGAGCTGCAAATTTAGAACCATCCATCATAGGATATTTTGAGAAAACCTGTTTAATCCCGCTAAAACCATTATAAGAAAATGTAGCTTTCTGATTTTTTCTTCCTTTTAAAGTAGTTACTAAGATTACACCATTTGCACCTCGAGAACCATAAATAGCTGTAGCAGAAGCATCTTTTAAGATATCCACAGATTTAATATCTGCAGGATTAATATCTCCAATAGAACCCGCAAATGGAACTCCGTCCAATACCACTAAAGGATCATTGCTACCTGTAAGAGATCTTGTTCCACGAATCCTTATCTGCATTGCAGCACCAGGTTTAGAAGATGTTTGCGTCATCTCAACCCCTGGAAGCCTTCCTTGCAAAGCTTGGGTAATATTGGCGGCAGGCACTTCATTTAGTTCTTTTCCACCTAAAGAAGCAACCGATCCTGTAACAGCCTCCTTAATTTGAGTACCATATCCGATTACAACTACTTCTTTTAAGGCATTTGAATCTTCTTCCAAAAGCACATTAATCTTAGTCTGTCCATTAACACTAATTTCTTGGCTTTTAAAACCTATAAAGCTAAAGACAAGAACACCGTTTGAAGGAGCACTGATGGCATAGTTACCATCGAAACCTGTACTTACTCCGTTTTTTGCTCCTTTTAGATTAACATTCACACCAGGAATTGGACCATTCGCATCCGAAACTGTTCCTGTAATTGTAGTTTGTGCCTTAATTTGCATTGAGACCAAAAACAATAGGATCAAAAAACCGAAGCTTTGTATATGCGTCGATTTACTTGTAATAAAAAAATTATTCATAAAAATTGATTTAATTATTAAAATTGGTTTTTGTTGGTTAGTATTTTTTTTAACACTTTAAAAGTTAAATGGAACAATTGATTTATAAGTGTATTTATTACAAATGTAGAAAAATATTTTCCATACACAATCGGTTGTGTAATTTTTTATTGAGAAGTACAAAAAAAATACGTTATAAAAAAATATTTACCTCATATTTAACCTTAAAAAAATAAGAATATCATAAATTAAACTACAACGTTGTAGATATCTTTAGTGAAAATTTTATGTTCTTGGAATATTCTTAAATAAAACATAAAAATGAAAAAATCTGCATTTATATTTGGAAAAACTTAAATTATCTCGTTTAGAAAATCGCTAAGAAATAAAAAATTCCAGTAAAATCGTACATTAACACGTAACTAACTGATAAACTAATAGCTAACATTCCAAAATCCTTTTATAAAACAATCGATTGCTTGTTTGCACAAAAAAACCTTTCATTTTTGCGAAAGGTTTTTGAAATAAATTCTAAAATAAAATAAACTTTTTGGTCTTCCTAAAACAATCTTGACTACAACAAAAGTCTTAAGAGATAGATATAATATTATCTCCATTATAAATCTTTATAAAATATTAGGTCATAAATATTTTAGCCCGCATGAATAACGTTCTTAAACTATCATATTTATTTATATGAAATAAATCAAAAAAGTTCTATTTAAAAATTAGGTGAATTGTGCATTCCAAAATATTTCATCTTTTGCAGATTCAAACTCTGGTCTAAATTTTAGATATAAACTCAAAAATTGATATCGCAATTCAATGACGCCACTTCCATTTCAAAACAACTAATTCAATTTAAACAACTGTAAAAGCAATATTTATCATAAAAAATCATGAATAACACAATAAAATGGCAATATTTTTAGAACAACCCTCTTTAGTCAAATTATTTTTCTTTTCTTTACACAATCGGTTGTAATTTATTTTTAGATAAAACTTACAGCATTCCATCTATCGCAAAATCGGAAAAATATTTATATGAAAACAAAAAAAATAAAATATCAGATTCTGATATTAATCTCGCTTTGGTGCACCGCACAGAATAAAGATTCTAAATATCCTTTTCAAAACACTAATCTCACTTTTGAAGAACGAGTAGAAAACTTAGTGGGCCAATTAACATTAGAAGAAAAAGTAGCACAAATGCTAAATGCTGCGCCAGCAATACCAAGACTTGGGATTCCCGCTTATGATTGGTGGAATGAGACTTTACACGGTGTTGCAAGAACTCCCTTTAAAACAACAGTTTTTCCTCAGGCTATTGCAATGGCTGCTACTTTTGATAAAAATTCACTCTTCAAAATGGCCGATTATTCTGCTCTAGAAGGCAGGGCTATTTACAATAAAGCTGTTGAGCTTAAACGAACAAATGAACGTTATCTAGGACTTACCTATTGGACTCCAAATATTAATATTTTTAGAGATCCAAGATGGGGGCGCGGACAGGAGACTTATGGAGAAGATCCTTATCTGACAGCTGTTTTAGGCGATGCGTTTGTAAAAGGTCTTCAAGGAGATGATCCTAAATATCTAAAAGCAGCGGCATGCGCAAAACATTACGCAGTACATAGCGGGCCAGAATCTTTGCGCCACACTTTTGATGTTGATGTAACAACTTATGAACTTTGGGATACCTATCTACCTGCTTTCAAAAAATTAATCACAAGCTCCAAAGTTGCGGGAGTCATGTGTGCCTATAATGCGTTTAGAACGCAGCCTTGCTGTGCCAGCGATATTTTAATGAATGACATTCTAAGAAATGAATGGAAATTTACGGGTTATGTCACATCTGACTGCTGGGCAATTGACGATTTTTTTAAAAACCATAAAACGCATCCTGATGCGGCATCCGCATCAGCCGATGCAGTGCTTCATGGTACAGATATTGATTGTGGAACAGATGCTTATAAATCACTTGTTCAAGCAGTTAAAAATGGACAAATTACTGAAAAACAGATTGATGTTTCTGTAAAACGTCTTTTTATGATTCGTTTCAGACTGGGTATGTTTGATCCTGTGTCAATGGTAAAATATGCACAGACTTCAAATTCCGTTCTAGAATCTAAAGAGCATAAAGAACATGCCTTAAAAATGGCTAGACAATCTATAGTACTGCTTAAAAATGAAAAAAATACGCTTCCATTGAGCAAAAAACTTAAAAAGATTGTTGTTTTGGGGCCAAATGCAGATAATTCAATTTCTATACTTGGAAATTACAATGGAACTCCGTCCCAACTAACAACTGTTTTACAAGGCATTACAGAAAAAGTAAGCCCTGAAACCGAAGTAGTTTATGAAAAGGCCATCAACTTTACAAATGATACATTAATGGTTTATAAAGATCTAAAAAGCCGTTATTCTTATGAAGGAAAACAAGGTTTTAAAGCTGAATATTTTAATAACAATACATTATCTGGCAAACCTGAAACAACAAGAACTGAATCTGAAATAAATAATTTCTGGCAAGAAGGAGAAATGGTTACCAAAAACATCAAAGCAAATCATTTTTCAGCACGTTACACTACCAATTTTAAAGCAGATGAAGATGGTTCTATAACTTTTGAAGTAGCTGCAGATGACGGTTATAGGTTTATTGTTGACGGAAAAGAAGTTATAAACGCTTGGAAAAAAAACAGATGGGGAGCAAAAACCTACAAACTGCAAACCAAAAAAGATTCTGTTTATAAATTAGTCCTAGAATACTGGCAAGGTGAAGGAAAAGCGGAAGTATCTCTGCAAACAGGAAATTTTATAAAAACAGATTTTGCTAATTTAATTGAACACCATAAAAATGCAGATGCCTTCATTTTCGCTGGAGGTATTTCTCCTCAGCTTGAAGGAGAAGAAATGCCTGTTGATGCGCCTGGATTTAAAGGAGGAGACCGTACTTCTATCCTACTGCCAGAAGTACAGACTAGACTTCTAAAAGCGCTTCAATCATCTGGAAAACCAGTAGTTTTTCTCATGATGACCGGCAGCGCGATAGCTGTGCCTTGGGAAGCGGAAAACATTCCTGCAATACTTAATATATGGTACGGTGGACAATCTGCTGGAACTGCCTCTGCAGATGTTCTTTTTGGCGATTATAATCCTGCTGGAAGGCTTCCTGTTACTTTTTACAAAAGCGACTCCGATTTGCCCTCTTTTGTTGATTATAAAATGGATAATAAAACATATCGTTACTTTAAAGGCACTCCTTTATACGGATTTGGTTATGGTTTAAGCTATACTGAATTTAAATACAGCGGAGTAAAAGCTCCTGCAAAAATAAAAAAAGCACAATCAGCTACTATTTCTGTTAAAGTAACCAATACTGGAAAAATGGAAGGAGAAGAAGTTGCACAGCTATATCTAATAAATCAAGATACATCAATAAAGTCTCCTTTAAAGAGCCTCAAAGGATTTGACAGATTTAATTTAAAGCCTGGCCAGAGTACAGTTATTAATTTTACTCTTTCTCCAGAAGATCTTTCTTATGTAACAGAAAGTGGAACTTTAAAATCATATGAAGGTAAAATTAAAATTTCAGTTGGAGGCTTTCAGCCAGATGAAAAAAATCAGTCAAAAAGCAATATCGTAACTCAAACTTTAGAAATAGAAAAATAATTAATCATTTCCTCTTTATAGTGCTTTTCATTTTTTTTTTAAACCGAACAAAATTGCTGTGGCAAAACCGTGACACATTGCCTATTGAAAAATAAAGAATATAGCAAAATAGGCATATAATAAACCACTCTACGAATAGACTAAACAAACAAATAACATGGAAAAACAATTCTTTCCTGTTGCGTTTGAATTCGTATATTCGGCCTTTATTTTGAAAAAAGAGAATGATTGCAAAATTGAATGAAAAAAAATCCTATCCTTGGATTGTTGTTGGACTGCTATGGTTTGTTGCTTTATTGAATTATTTAGACCGACAAATGCTCTCTACCATGAAATCAGCGATGATGGATGACATTCCTGAATTGGCTAAAGCTGAAAATTTCGGTCTTTTGATGGCCGTTTTCCTTTGGATTTATGCGCTTATGAGCCCTGTTTCTGGAATTATAGCCGATAGGTTTAACCGAAAAAGAATCATAATAGGCAGTCTTTTCATTTGGTCTGGGGTGACTATGGCGATGGGCTATGCCACAACTTTCAATCAGATTTATATTTTGCGTGGCATTATGGGTTTTAGTGAAGCTTTTTATATCCCAGCAGCCTTATCCTTAATTGCAGATTACCATCAGGAAAAAACACGCTCTTTTGCAATTGCGATTCATACCACTGGAATTTATTTAGGACAGGCACTGGGTGGTTTTGGAGCTACTATTTCTAAATATTTTTCTTGGCATTTCAGCTTTCACTCTGTAGGTTTATTCGGTGTGCTTTACAGTATAATATTGATATTTTTTATACAAGAAAAGAAAACGTACTTCTTAGATACCACAAAAAAGTCCTCTATAGGCAATGAATTCAGACAAATGTTCAAAGGATTGGGAATGCTATTCGGTAATATCTCCTTTTGGGTTTTGCTCTTTTATTTCTCTGCACCAAGTTTACCGGGCTGGGCGGCCAAAAACTGGTTACCCACTTTATTTACTGAAACTTTACATTTGGACATGTCTCTGGCGGGGCCAATTGCAACGGTAACCATTTCGATGTCTTCCTTTTTTGGCGTTTTAATTGGAGGTGCCATTTCAGACAGATGGGTGATGAAACATCTTAAAGGAAGAATTTACACCAGCGCTATTGGATTGTTTCTTACCATCCCGGCATTGTTTTTATTTGGCTATTGCTGTGACATAACCGCCATTGTTTTTGGCGCTATCCTTTTTGGACTTGGATTTGGAATATACGACACCAACAATATGCCTATTCTTTGTCAGTTTGTTGCTCCACGCTACAGGGCTACGGGATATGGAATTATGAATTTTGCAGGTATTTCGGCCGGAGCTGTTATTACAGAGTTTTTAGGAAAAGCCGCTGATAATGGAGGAATGAGGCACGTTTTTGTACTACTCCTATTTGTAGTTTTTACTGCAATCGTTTTACAACTCGTAAGCCTTCATCCAAAAACTATGGATATGATTGATGAGAATTAGCTTTCAATCTAAAAAAGGAGTGTAACTGTTCAATAATGACTTTGATAAGGTTGAGCTTAATTCATACTAATACATTTTTTAGAAGAAACGAGGAGTTGTCATCTTTCCATTGTTTTTGAAGAATTCATAACGCAAAAATATCTCGTGTGATCCTGAATTGTAATTATTCAGATTTGTGGTTTCGCGGTCGTATCCGTAACCCAAATACAGTCCCTCTGTGATTTGAAATCCCACCATGGCACTTAATGAGGCACTCCATCTGTAGGCAAGACCAACAACAAATCGGTCAATAAACATAAAATTGGCAGAAATATCAACTTGAAGAGGTGCTCCTTGCACCATTTTTGCCAATACGGCAGGTTTAAATTTGTAATATTGGTATCTATCCAGATTAAAGACATAACCTCCCATTAAATAGTAATTAATCTTGTCTTTATAAATTGCGACATCATTATCATCATATCGGTTGGTTTCAATAAAATTAGGAACCGAAAAGCCGATATAGGCTTTATCTGAATGCCAGTAAACACCAGCTCCAACATTGGGAGAAAACTTATTGTCTAAATCCTGAAATTGTGTATCTCCCTGATCTTCAGGATTTAGTTTGTTGATGTCAAGATTAAAGATATTAGCCGTTCCTTTAATTCCAAAAGAAAGCTTAAAATCGGGTGAAGTCTGTATGGTATACGAAACATCTGCCGATATATTGTTCTCGTTTGTAGGACCAATTTTATCATTGACTAAAGAAAGTCCAACACCAAGTCTACTGTTGTTAATTGGAGTATTAATAGAAAAACTGCTTGTTTCAGGTGCTCCATCAAGACCAACCCACTGTGTTCGATAGAGTCCAAAAATACTCAAAACACCACGTGATCCCGCATAGGCTGGATTGATATTAATAGTGTTATACATGTACTGTGTATATTGTGCATCTTGCTGTGCATAGCCTGTAATGGCTACAAGCACAATAGAAACTGTTGCAATATTAAAAACAAGCAAGCTATTAACATTACCTTTTTTAATTGTTGTTTTATCTGTACTTCCAGTTAAAGAAACCTGAGGAATTAAAATTCCCTTATCCGCATCTTTTACATACACCTCTAATTGTGCAGAATCATTTACTCCTTTTTTCCCTATTACAACTTGTGAATAGGCAGAATAACTCCCTAACACTAATATCAGAGGAACTAATTTGTTTTTCATAGTTTTTTAAAATATCAGTTTTTATTTGTTATTTTAAAATAGTGCCCTAATTCATTCTTATTTACAAGTAAAAAACAATTAACTAGTAATCAAGATAGTAAAGAAGAAATTAGATCATTATTTAAGTGTACAAAGTTCTTTCTAAATTGAACTTAGAAATGGCCGTAGAAGTTTTAAAAATTGCATTTTAAGGTATTTTTTTTGGAGAAAACGATAAAGAGCAATAGAGAAAGTATCGCGTTTTTAAACAAAAAAAAGAGAGGAATTTATCTCCTCTCTTTTTAAAAATTATTAAAATAGTAAACCAAAAATATAAGATTTTCAAAACCATTGGCTACTAAATTTGGTTTGATACTTTTATGGTTTGCACAAAAGAATGCTGATTGCCGGACTCGTCAGATGCTGTCCATCTTATTAATGATGTCTACTGGTACAATCACCTTCTGTAGCTAGCAGTATTTTTCTTTATGCTTTTTTTTAGCCATCAAAGTGCTGTGATAATAAATTCGCTTCGTCTGTTGGCCTGATGCTCTGCTTCTGTGCATGGAACACCGTCTGCACATTTGTTTACAAGCTCTGTTTCGCCATATCCTTTTCCAGTTAATCGGTTAGGCGCTATTCCGTTTTTAATCAGCCACTGAATGGTCGATTTGGCTCTTCTATCCGATAAGGCTTCGTTGTACTGGTGCGATGCCCTGCTGTCTGTGTGTGAGCGGATATCCAGCTTCATGCTTGGATTATCGTTTAAAACAACGAGTATTTTTTCCAGATCCAATGCTGCTTCTTTTCTAATATTGGATTTATCCAAATCGAAATAGATCATTTTGATTCCGAAACATTTTCCTAAATCATCGCCCACAGTAACCTTGCAGGTTGATTTTTCCAAGGCAATCGGAAGATTGGTCTTGCCGCTTGTCTTGTCTATGGTTATGGTTACTTCTTTTGTGGCGAATTCTGGCTTTTCTGCTCTTACGAAATAGGTTTTTCCGCATTCAACATCAAAAGTATATAATCCGGAACCGTCTGCAGCGGCAGAGTTTTTAATGTTCATCCGGTCATCATACAGAGTGACTTTTGCTCCCGGAAGCGCAAGTCCCGTTTCGGCATCCGATATTATTCCGTACAGCTGCTGGATGCATTTGAGCCTTCTGGTTTCTAGAAATTTATAAATATCATCAGAACCCTGTCCGCCATCCTTATTGGAAGAAAAGAAACCTCTTCTTGTTTCGGGATCAATTATATAAGCAAAATCATCTTTGGTAGAATTGACATCTGCTCCGACATTTTGGATATTGCTTATTTTTCCGCTATTGTCAATATTGGCGACAAAAACATCCAATCCTCCCAGACCCGGATGTCCGTCAGACGCAAAATAGATCTCGTTTTCAGAAGTTAGGTAAGGATACGTTTCTTTTCCTTCTGTGTTGATACTATTTCCGAGATTTTCAGGAGGGCCAAACCCGCCATTTGAATTTATAGTTACTTTATACAAATCGGATTCGCCGAAAGATCCCGGCATATCGGAAGCAAAATAAAGCGTTTTCTCGTCTGGGCTCAAAGCCGGATGGCCTGTGCTGTAATTATTGCTGTTGAAAGGAAGCTCGGCAATGCTGGTCCATTTGCCGTCTTTTCCCAATTCCGCTTTATAAAGCTTGATTAAAGTGACTCTGCTTTCGTCCTTGCCTTTCTTGCCGTCAATATAGTTGTTTCTGGTAAAATAGACTGTCTTTCCGTCTTTTGTAAAAACAGGAGATGCCTCATGAAATTTGGTGTTTATGGCCGATTTAAATTTATTCGCTTTTGATGCGGTTCCCGTTGCGGGATCCAGATCGGCATTATAAATATTGGTGAAATACTCTCCTGTCCATTTGTGTTTGCGCTGCACAAAATTTCCCGTATCTCTAGCAGATGCAAAGTAAATTTTATTGCTGTACACAAATGCCCCGTAATCGGAGTATTGGCTGTTAATGCCCGCGTCTTCTATCTGGTACCTCCCAGAATTTGCCTTTATCTGGTCCATATAGTTTATGTCTTCTCTGTAGAGCTTTCCTCTGCTGTCATTTTTTGAGACGGCATTGAATTCTTCCAGAAGCCTA
>Ga0182006_1000578_pt1 | contig 27050 bp, 24 predicted proteins | sample Sormic07211104_1_FD_123022 | JGI IMG/M metagenome (GOLD analysis project Ga0182006, IMG submission 123022) | Rhizosphere microbial communities from Sorghum bicolor, Mead, Nebraska, USA - 072115-104_1 MetaG | ecosystem: Host-associated > Plants > Roots > Rhizosphere | place: USA: Nebraska...
AGGAGATGGCGCGCAAGTTCGGCATGACGCACTTCATCAACCCGAAAGACACGCCGAACGTGGTTGACCACATCGTGCAACTGACCGACGGCGGCGCCGACTACAGCTTCGAGTGCGTGGGTAACACGCAACTGATGCGCGAAGCGCTCGAGTGCACCCACAAGGGCTGGGGCCAGTCGTTCATCATCGGCGTGGCGGCGGCAGGCCAGGAAATCTCGACCCGGCCGTTCCAGCTGGTGACGGGCCGCGAGTGGAAAGGTTCTGCTTTCGGCGGCGCCCGTGGCCGCACCGACGTGCCGAAAATCGTCGACTGGTACATGGACGGCAAGCTCAATATCGACGACCTGATCACGCACCGCCTGCCGCTCGAACGCATCAACGAGGGCTTCGATTTGATGAAGTCCGGCGAGTCGATCCGCTCGGTCGTGCTGTATTAACTGGCGACGGGCAGCTGCGCGATCACCTTGATCTCGAACTGAAACCCGTACAACCACGTCACACCCACGCCCGTCAGGGTCGGGTGTGGCGCCTCGCCCCGGTACTCCGGTAGCACCTGCCATACCTTCTCGAAATTCTCGTCCATACAAACGTTTATTCAATACACGAATCAATTGAATGTTGTCGAAGAAAATCAAACCACCTGTTGGATTTTTTGATCAGACGCTCCACCTCCAACCAATTCATAAAAGATTTTCCCAACTTATTTTTTCTGGAAAAATTATCATTCTCTTCCGAATAATCCACCTCGTATTGACAAAAAATTATTCCATGCGTATCAACCAACCACTGCCCACCAAACTGTTTTCCCGCATCCATATCAAAAGGAAAAACAAGAGGAAAATTTGCCGATACATAAAAACCACTTTTGAACCTGCATTTGGCCGAATAGCTCTCAGATGGACTCATTGCACTATCAAAGTTTGAAAAAATAATGTTCTGCTCATTTGTCGTTCGATAATTGACAAAAGCCAGATAATTCTTTCCTGGAGAAAACAACCCAACTTGCGATGGCATGAAAAAATTAAAATTATCGGAACCACCCTTGAATGACTGGATGACTTTTGCTCCATACAGAAACCCGCAAGCAGGCCTTTCCTTTAAAGCTTCATCCAGAACAGGAGAAATTGAAGTAACCTGTATTTTTGCCACAATCGATGATTCCGTCACAGCCTGCCTTAGTGTGGAGTAGCCGGATACTAAATGGATCTGTGTCAAATCTTCAGCATGAGAGTTAAAAGACAGAAACAAAAACGCGGCCAGATAAAGACTCTTGGCGCTGACCCTTACCATTTCTTTCCCTTATTAACTTTGTTAGTCGCATTTGTGTCGAACTTTATTGTTCGACTATAGTAACACCTACGGCTTTACCCCAACCTGTTGCGCCAGCCAGCGCTCGATGGTGGCTCGATGCTCCGGCGTAGTCAAGTGTACCTGCTGCGGATCGAGCACCAGTTCGCGCGGCGCGGTGATCACGTTGAACACCGCCAGCGTGGACGTGGGCGGCGTCACCATGTCGTTGAAACCGGCGTAGTACAGCACCGGCGCGCGCAGGCGGCGGGCGAAGTTGACGGTGTCGTAGTAGGCGCTGGTGGTTACCTTGGCGTCCACCGGCTGGTCCTGCGCGCGGCCCTGGGCATCTTGCCGGAACAGTCCGGGCCAGCCGCCCGCACGCCCGTGCAGGTAGCCGGTGACATCGCTGTAGGCCGGGTACGACGCGACGGTAGCGGTCACGCGCGCATCGAGCGCGCTGGCCATGATGGCCAGCTGGCCCCCCTGGCTGCCGCCTTGCGCCACCAGGTTCCTGCCGTCCCTCTTCGGGTGCTGGGCCAGGTAATCGAGCGCGCGCAGGGCGCCCAGGTACACGCGGCGATAGTAATAGGCGTTGCGGTTGTCGAGGTTATAGCGGTTGTAGCTCTCCAGCGCGCCGAAGTTGAGCTGCTCGTACAACTCGTCGGGCAGGTTGACGGGAATGCCGTGGATGCCGATCTGCAGCGTGATATAACCCTTGGCCGCCATCTCCGGCGTGCCCTTGTAGCCGCGCACCCCGGCGCCCGGCACTTGCAGTACGGCCGGATAAGGCCCGGCGCCGCGCGGCACCGACAGCACGCCATAGATACGCGTGGGGCGCCCGCCCGGCGGCTGCGCCACGTTCTGGAAGGTCAGGTACGACACTTCCACCTGTTCATTCGACAGCGCCGGCGCCGGCGTCAGCGTGAACTGCGGCGCGATGGCGGCCAGCGCGCGCTTTTGCGCCTGCCAGAACTGGTCGAAGTCCGCCGGCTCCGTTTGCACCGGCACGATGTTCTGCGGACTGAATGCGGCCGTGGCCCGGCCTTCCTGCACTTTTCCCTGCACGGTGGCCTTGACCAGCAGCCGCACGAAGCCTGGTTGCGCGAGCGCCGGCGCGGGCAGGCTCAAACCCTGTTCCGGCACGGTTGCCGTACGCTCGGCGCCTTCCAGCATGTCCGGCCCCAGGCGATAGGAAATGGTCACGCCTTCGGCCGGGTAGGGCGCGAGATTGAATTTGACGCGGAACGTCGCAGCCTGCCCGACCGCGTACGTCCAGTCCGCACGGTCGAGACTCACTTGCAGCACCGCGTCGGACGGGACCACGGCGACCGTGCCGATTTTTGCGGCGGTACCGGCCAACGCCGGCACGGCGATAATCAGATGGGAGAATGCCAGCAACGTCGCGGCGAGGGGCTTGGTAAAGGTCTGAGGTTTCATGCCGAAATAGTAGCGGGTGATGTCCCCCGGATTGCTACGGCGGCGCGAACAATCACGGGATTGAGCGTTTTCGCACTGTGCAGTAATGTCTGTGCAGGACCGCAAAGCGCCTGGCAAGTGCCGACAGGCGCTTGTCCAGTGTCCATAACCGGGACCCCGGCGTCATTAGTGTCGAAGTCAGCAAAGACATATCGACCAGGCCGCAACCTGAACCGAATAGCGTTTCCCGCTCGATCAATCCTGTTACAGCGGCTAGCGGAGCTGGTCTGGCTTCTGGCAGAAGCGAGAGATAGCGGAGTGTGCGTGCACGCGGCGCCGGCGGTGTGCCGCAAGCCAGTTTCACCAGCACGAAAGGATGCATCATCGCCAGATTGTTGGTAATCAGGTCGCGCAGCGCTATGCTTGGCCGGCGGAAGTGCTCGATCCAGACCGACGTATCGATGAGTACCGCTGTCATTTTGCAGATTCAGTTTCTCCATGCCGGGATCAGCCATTTCCAGCGCTTGCGCATACAACTCGTCGCTGACTGTCACCGTGGTTTGCATGTCGCTCTCCAGTCATTGTGGCCGAGGGACATACTCGACGATTTTCGAAGCGTGCGCAAATATCAGGCAAACGAGCGTGGATGAGGCTGGCGCTACGTGCTTCTAATGAGATACTATTCTCATTAACAAACGCAACCATGTTGCGATTGCAGTGTTTCCACCCCATCCGACCAGGAGAATTGCTTGACCATCGACAGTCTTCACCCGCCCGCGCAGGGCATCCAACCGGGCGGCCGTCCCGTGCTTGACGCCACCGCCGTGGTGGCCGGCTATGGCGGCAAGATCATTTTGCAGCAGCTCGATTTGCAGGTGCGCGCCGGCGAAATCTATGCGCTGCTGGGCGCCAATGGCGCCGGCAAGACTACCAGCGTCAGCCTGTTCCTTGGCTTTGTCGCGCCCACTGCCGGCACGGTCAAGGTGAACGGCTTCGATCCCGTGAGCGAACCGGGGCAGGCACGCCGCCACCTCGCTTATATCCCGGAGAATGTCGCCCTGTACGAGCATTTGAGCGCGCGCGAAAACGTCGGCTACTTGCTGCACCTGGCCGGCCAGCAGGAAGACGCTGCGGCCATCGACCAGGCCCTGGGCGCCGCCGGCCTCGATGCGGCGGCGTTCGACCGCCGCGTGGCCGGCTTCTCGAAGGGCATGCGGCAGAAGGTGGCGATCGCGCTGGCCCTGGCGCGCAAGGTACCGGCGCTGCTGCTCGACGAACCGACGTCCGGCCTCGATCCGCAAGCCACCTCCGAGTTCAACCGCCTGCTGGGCGTGTTGCGCGCCGAGGGCGTGGCGATCCTGGTGGTGACCCACGATCTGCTCAGCGCTGCCGACGTGGCCGACCGCATCGGCTTCCTGGAAGCGGGCCGCCTGCGCGAAGAGGTGGCCGCCACCGGCGCCGACCGCTTCGACGTGCGCGCGCTGCACCGGCGCTATGCTGCCCAGGCGGCACCAGTGGCACTGGCGGCACCGGCGGCACCAGCGGCACCGGCGGCACCTGCGGCGCAGTCCGGCCAGGCAGCGTGACCATGGCCGCTTCCATGATCGGGCGCATCGCCTTTGAAGAATGGCGCGCACTGGCGCGCGACCGCGCCGCCGTTGCCGGCCTGCTGCTGTTGACGGTGCTGATGCTGGTGGCCGCGCTGACCGCGTACGAACAGCAGCGCGGCGCCAATGCCGAACGGGCGCACTACCAGGCCCAGTCCAACCACGAATTCCAGGCCCAGCCCGACCGCCACCCGCACCGCATGGTCCACTACGGCCATTTCCTGTTCCGGCCGGTGAACCCGCTGGCGGCATTCGATCCGGGCATCGACGGCTACACCGGCAGCACGCTGTTCGTCGAAGGTCACCAGCAAAACAGCGCCAACTTCGGTGACGTGCGCCAGACCTCATTGCTGCTGCGCTTCGGCCAGTTGACGCCGGCGTTCGTGCTGCAAGTACTGGCGCCGCTGCTGCTGGTGTTCTTCGGCCACGCGGCCGTGGCGCGCGAGCGCGAATCGGGCACCTTGCGGGTGCTGCTGGCGCAGGGCGTGGCCAGCCGCCAGCTGGTGCTGGGCAAGCTGCTGGCGTTGTGCGGCTTTACCGCATTGATGCTGCTGCCGGCGCTGGCCGGCCTGGCCTGGATGGCCGCCAGCGGCCATGCGCCCTGGCTGCCGGTGCTGCTGCTGGCCGCTGGCTATACCGGCTGGCTGCTGCTGTGGTCCGTGGGTGTGGTGCTGGTCTCGACCTTGTTCGCGCGGGGTCGCGACGCCTTGCTGGTGTTGCTGGCCGTGTGGACGGTGGCAGTGATCCTGCTGCCGCGCTGGATTCCTGATCTTGCCAGCAACGCCGTGGTGCTGCCCACCCGTTACGAAAACGTCATCAACGTCCAGCGCGACTACCTGGCGCTGGGCGACTCGCACAACCCGCAGGATCCCAAGTTCGCCGTCTTCCGCGACGGTCTGCTCAAACAATACAACGTCGCCCGCGTGGAAGATCTGCCGGTCAATCTGAAAGGGCTGGTGAGCATGGAAGGCGAACGCCGCTCGACGGAACTGTTCAACCGCTACGCCGCGGCCGGCATGGACCGGCAGCAGGAGCAGAGCTGCCTGATCGATCACGCCGGCTGGCTCAGTCCCGCGCTGGCGCTGCGGCGCCTGTCGATGACCGCCTCCGGCACCGACCTGGCCAGCTTCCGCAGCTTCCTCGAGCAGGGCGAAGCCTATCGCTACGCGCTGATCCAGGGTCTGAATAAACTGCATGCCGAAGAAGTGCCCTACGCCGACGAAGGCCGGGCCGGCAAGGAAACCCGCATCTCGAACAGCCACTGGCAGGGCTTCCCGCCATTCCATTACCGCCAGGCGCAGGTCGATGAAATCCTGCTGCGCGCAGCGCCTGCCGGCGCCGCGCTGATCCTGTGGATATTGGCCCTGACGGGGCTGACCTGGTGGCTGGGCGGCCGGTTGGGGAGGTCCGTGCGATGAATTTTTCCCTACATTGGCTCGCTTTCGAATGGCGCCTGATCGCCCGTTCCCGCCTGTCAGTGGTGGCGTTGCTGCTGTTGCTGGTGTTATCCACGCTGTCGGTGTGGTCCGGCGTGCAGGAAGTGGCGCGCCAGCGCGACACCATTGCCCGACTGGCGGCCTTGCAGGCGCAGGACGCCGCCGTGGCGACCACGCGCAATGCCACCGGCGGCAACGCCGGCGCCGCCGCCTACTATACCTTCCACCACACCTGGGACGCACCGGCGGACGCCGCCTTCCTGGCGCTCGGCCTGCGCGACGTAGCGCCGTACGCGCTGCGCATCCGCGCGCTCGGCCTGCAGGCGCAGCTCTATGAAGGCGAGACCTTCAACCCCGAGGCGGCGCTGCCGGGCAGGTTCGACTTTGCCTTCGTGCTGATTTACCTCGCGCCGCTGTTCGTGATCGCGCTGCTGCACGACCTGGTGTCGGGCGAGCGGCAATCGGGCCGGCTGCGCATGCTGGCGGCCATGCCCGATAGCGGCCGCCTGTGGCGCCGCCGGGTGGCGCTGCGCTTCGCGCTGCTGCTGGCCTGCCTGGTCTTGCCGGTGCTGGCTGGCGCCGGGTGGACCGGGCTTGACATGGGGGCAAGCGTCATCGTGCTGGCGGTGGCGGCCAGCTACCTGGCGTTCTGGATCGGCGTGTCGCTGCTGGTCGGGGCGCACGGCCGGCGCTCGGTCACCAATGCCACCGCGTTGATGGGCATGTGGGCGGTGCTCACGCTGGTGTTGCCCACGCTGGCCAACGTGGCGCTCACCCGCGCCATTCCCGTGCACCAGGGCGTGGACCTGATGCTGGCGCAGCGCCAGGTGGTGCACGGCGCCTGGGAAGTGCCGCGCGACGAGACCATGCGCAAGTTCTATCTCGGCCACCCGCAATGGCAGCACAGCGCGCCGCTGCCGGAAGGATTCCACTGGAAGTGGTATTTCGCATTCCACCAGCTGGGCGACGAGAGCGTGGCCGGGCAGGTGCAGCAATACCGCGCCGGGCTGCTGGCACGCCAGGCCTGGACCGACCGACTGGGCTGGTTGTTGCCCGGCGTCGGTGTGCAGGCGGTGCTGCACCGGCTGGCCGCCACCGATCTGCCGGCGCAACTGGCGTACCAGCAGCGCATCAGCAGCTTCCACGAGACGCTGCGCAATTTCTATTACGGCTACCTGTTTACCGACCAGCCGTTCGGGCCGGTGCAGGCCGACCAACAGCCGGTGTTTGTGCCGGAGGAGCGGGGTGCGGTGGCGCCGTGGGGGGCGGCGGTTGTGGTTTGCCTGCTGGCCTGGCTGGTGTTTGCGGCCGGCGCCTGGCGGCTGGTGCGCATAAAAGGCGGTGGCGAACGCTGATCTGAAGCACTTTTTTGCCACTTTGTTTTATACTGCCACCCCGCATTGGGTTGAAGGGTGGCAGATGAGTGACAGCGACTTGCGCGAATTGCTGAATCGGCATTTCGCGGTCGAACAGGTGGATGCGGACGTGCTGCAGCAAATGGCAGGCATGGTGCGCGACTGGATGACGCCCGAGGGCAAGTCGCCGTATCCGGTCACGCCCATCGACCAGCTGCTGCCGCTGTTCGCCGAGCTGGCGCCGCCCGCGGGCGGCATGGCGCCCGTGCACGTGCTGGAAGAACTGCAACGCAAGCTGCTGCCCCATACCGCGCGCCTGAATCACCCCAAGTTCATCGGCCACATGACCCAGGCGCTGCCCTGGATGACGGTGCTCGTGGAAGCGCTCACCGCCGCCCTGAACCAGAACCAGGTCAAGATCGAAACCGCCTACGCGTCCACGCTGGTGGAAAAACAGGTGCTCGGCTGGATGCACCGCATGGTTTATCGCGCGCCGGATGCGTTGTACGCGGACGCCATGCGCGCCAAAAACCACGCGCTGGGCAATATCGTCAATGGCGGCACCATGGGCAACCTGACCGCGCTGGCGGTGGCGCTCGAGCGTACCCTGCCCGGCGTGCGCAAGCACGGCATTTACGCGGCGATGCAGCAGTCCGGCCATCGCGGCCTGGCGGTGATCGCCTCGGCGCGCGCCCATTATTCGCTGAAAAAGGCGCTCGGCACGCTGGGCGTGGGCGAGGATGCGCTCCACCGCATCCCGGTCGATGGCGACAACCGCATCGACCTGGCGGCCCTCGAAGACACCATTGCCGCGCTCAGGCGCGATCGCATCCGCATCGTCGCCATTGTCGGCATTGCCGGCACCACCGAGACCGGCGCCATCGATCCGCTGGCGCAACTGGCTGCCATCGCCCAGCGCGAACAGGCCTGGTTCCACGTCGATGCCGCTTGGGGCGGGGCGCTGCTGATGGCCGAGCGTTTCCGGCCGCTGTATGCCGGCATCGAAGCGGCCGATTCGGTGGTGATCGACGGCCACAAGCTGTTCTGGGTGCCGATGGCGCAGGGCATGGTGCTGTTGCGCGACCCGGCCAGTCTCGACCTGCTCAAGCACAACGCCAACTACATCATCCGCAGCAATTCGGGCGACCTGGGGCAGACTTCGCTGGAAGGATCGCGCCGCTTCGATGCCTTGAAGCTGTGGGTGTCGTTCAAGCTGCTGGGGGAGGGCGGCTACGCCACGCTGCTCGGGCACGCCGCCAGCCTGGCTGCCGCCATGCGCGAGCTGATCGCCGCCCAGCCCGATTTCGAACTGACCAGCAATTCGGACAATTTCATCCTGACCTACCGCTTCCTGCCGCCGGCACTGGGGCAGCGCCTGGCGCAATCGCTGGCCGCCGGCCGCGTCGATGAGGCGACCCTGGTCAACCGCCAGGTCAATGAGCTCAATGCGCGCTTGCAGGAGCGGCAAAAGGCCAGCGGCCACAGTTTCGTGTCGCGCACGGTGCTCGAGCGCGCACCGTTTGCCGATGGCATCACGGTGCTGCGCGTGGTGCTCAGCAATGTCCATACCACGCCGGCGCACTTGCGCGAAATCGTCGCCGAACAGCGCCAATTGGGCACGGCGCTACTGGCTACGGCGTGCTGAACTAATCCGATTTGCCGGCGCTGCCACTATCGACCACGCCCGGGATGCCGCTGGTGGGACGCGCAAACTGGCCTTGCATGGCATCGACTCCGGTTTGCGGCCGCGCCAGCTCGCGCAATTCTTTGCGCTCGCTACGGATGTGGCCGGTATCCACGTCCAGGCGGCGGTCGCGCTGCTCCACCAGCCCGGGCCTGGCTTCGCCGTCGCGATTGAACGACCAGGCCAGCATCGGCTCGCCGAACGGCAGTGTGTCGTTGTGTTCGCCATGATGGCCCGTGTTCCAGATGTGCCAGGTTTTGCCATAGCTGTTCATCTTCGAGCGCATCAGCGATTTTTCCGCTGCCGCCGGCAGTCCCGGCGCGATCAGCTGGCCGCTGAGGATTTCACCGTTGTGCGGATGCCAGTACTTGCGCTCTGCTGCCGGCAGGGTGGCAAACAGTTTCTCCGAGATGATGTATTCGACCCCGTGCAGATTGGCGCTGCGGCCGCTGCCGTCGAATAATACACATTGGGCGAAGTCTTCGTTCTGCTGCTGGCAGTAATGGTGCGCTTCGATCTGGTTTTCCGGCATGTCGCGCATCGGGTGGAATCCCACCAGGTAAATATGGAAGCCCGGCAGCGGACCATTGCCCTGCAAGACTTTGGCCCCTAATTCGAGCGCGCGAGTGTGGGCCGACTTGTCGGCGCCCGGTGGGGCTGTCGGCTGGGCTTGGCAGGTCAGGGCTGCGGCAGCGAGGGCGCAGCCAGTCAGGCGGATGATGAGCTGGTACATGGCGGGTCTCCTTGGCTGAGAAAAGAGGGTCCTGCAAGTCTAGTCACAGCCGACCGACAACGTCGCCCGCATGGCGCATGGCCGATGCCGTGGTTGAAATCCTTCCTTTAAGAAATAAAAGTGGCGCTCGATTCATAGACTGATTTACAATCGTTCGCGCTAATCACCACGCAAGTCGACTCCCAGATGAACGTAGATTCACAGGTTTTTATTCTTTTTTCGCTCGGGGTCGATCTCGTCCTGTGCATGGTGCTGGTGTTTTTGTGGTGGCGCCACAACGATGAAAAGCACGCGCTGGCCTGGGCCGTCGGGCAGTTTGCGCTCTCGTTGGGCATCGTATGCTGGAGCCTCGGCCCCCAGTACCTGCCCAAGACCGTACTGGCCGCGCTGACGCTGACGGTCAGCGTGGCCGGTTTCTGGGCCGGTACCGAAGCGTTCCTTGGAAAATTGAACCCGGCGCGGCTGCTGCGCGCGGCCGCTGTGTCCGTCGGACTTGGTTTTGCCTGCTATGGCGTATTCGTCGCCATCGGTCATTCCCGGTCGATTGCATCGGTAATTGCCGGTATCTATGGCCTCACTTTCCTGTGGATCGGCTGGCGCCTGTTGAGCCAGCGTTCCGGCTACCGCTTGCTGGCGGTGGTGTTCGTGTTGCGTGGCCTGTTCAACCTGGCTAATGGCATGCACCTGGTGCCGCAGCGGATCGAGCTGTGGCTGATCTGGTCGTTCCTGGTCAAGTCGATCTCGATGCTGTGCCTGATCCACGCGGTGCAGGACAAGATCCAGCGGCGCTATACCCACGCCATCGACAGCCTGGGCAAAGGCTTCCTGGTCTATGACCGTGACGGCGTGATCCGCACCGCCAATGAACGCTGCGTGCAGTTGCTGGGCGCGCCCGGCATGCGGCAACTGATCGGCAGCAATATCGGCGACTGGATGACGGGCGTCGCCCGCACCGCCGTGGCCGGCCATTTCCAGCGCTTTGCCAGCGCCGCCACCTATCCCTACGTGGAGACCACGGTATTTCGCCACGGGACCGAATTCGAGCTGCCGGTGGAGCTGATCGCCTCGCCGCACTACGAGCGCGGCCAGCTGTTGTGCATGATGCTGGTGATGGACATCACCGACCGCAAGAAAAAGGACGATCAGCTCTACCGCGCCGCCCACTACGACAGTGTCACCGGCACCCTCAACCGCCACGGCCTGGGCATCGAACTGGACCCGGCGCTGGTCCACGCCCGCGACGCCGGCCAGCAGTGCGCGGTGCTGTTCATCGACATCGACAAGTTCAAACGCATCAACGATTCGTTCGGCCACGCCACCGGCGACCAGTTGCTGCGCCAGGTGGCGGCGCGGCTGCGCAGTTGCGTGGGCGACGGCGATTTGCTGGGCCGTTTCGGCGGCGACGAATTCGTGGTGGTGCTGCCGGGACTGGCCGCCGGCATGGCGCCGGTGCAGGCCGCTGCCTGTGGCGAGCGAATCCTGCACGCGCTGGGGGGCAGCTTCGACCTGGCGCCGCACGCCATCACGGTGTCGGCCAGCATCGGCGTGGCCTGCCAGGGCAGCGACGGCGACGAGGCCGATACCCTGGTGCGCAACGCCGACATTGCCATGCACGACGTCAAGAAGTCGGGCCGGGGGGCGTTGCGGTTCTTCGACGCCGGCATGAGCGCCTACGCGCGCGAAGCGCTGGTGATCGACGGCGCGCTGCGCGGGGCGATTGCCGCCAGTGAGCTGCGGCTGGTCTATCAGCCGATCGTCGATGCCCGCACCGGCCGCATGGACAAGGTGGAAGCCCTGCTGCGCTGGCAGAGCGCGACCCTCGGCCACGTGGGGCCCGACCGCTTCATCCCGGTGGCCGAGGACAGCGGCCTGGTCATCGACCTCGGCGCCTGGGTGCTGGCCGAGGCGTGCCGCCAGCTGGGCGCGTGGCGCGACCAGTTGCCGCACCTGGCGGTCAGCATCAACGTCTCGGCCCGGCAGTTGCTCGATCCGGCGTTCCTGGTGCTGGTGGAGCAGGCGCTGGCCGCACACGGCCTGGCGCCGCAGCGGCTGGAACTGGAGCTGACCGAACGGGTACTGATCGGAAACGGCGAACAGGTACGCGCGGCGCTGGGGCGGCTGCGCGAACTGGGCGTGAGCATTTCGCTCGACGACTTCGGCACCGGTTATTCGTCGCTCAGCTATCTGACCCAGTTCGAGATCAACACACTCAAGATCGACCGCAGTTTTGTGACCGGCATGGTGGACAGCCCGCGCAGCCACGCGCTGGTGGCAACCATCGTCGCCATGGGGCAGAGCCTGGGCCTGCAACTGGTGGCCGAGGGCGTGGAAACCACCGGCCAGGCCAACGCGCTCGATGCGATGGGCTGCCACTACCTGCAGGGCTACCTTATCTCGCCGCCGGTGGCCGCCGCCGACCTGCTGCGGTTTGCGGCGCTGCGCCGCGACAGCAACCGCTGACAGCAGTCACCGCTGGTGCCGGCAGCCGGTTGGGCGGGGGTTATGGCTTGGGATCGGCCATGACGTACGGCGTAACACCCTCGGCGCGCAGGGTGACAGTGCGCACGGGGCGGTTGCGGACGCTTTCCGGGCATTTCTGCAGTGCCTTGGCAACCGCGCCGTCCCGCGCACCGGACAGCAGCAGTACGCCCGGCGCGGGCAAACTCATACCGAACAGGTTCTTGCCCCTGGCGGCGGTGATCTTCAGGGTGCCGATATCGACCACTTCCCCTTCAGCCAGCGTGAAGGGCACGTTGAACTGCTGTTCCTTGCTCATCGAATAGCCGCTGCCGCCCCCTGCAAAATTGTAGAAATTGTAGGCGAACACGCTGTACCGGCCAGCCGGCAGGGTGTGGCAAAAATAGATGCCATTTTCGCGTCGTTCCATGTTGGCGAAGTCAAGCGCCGTGTCATCGCCGAACGTTTTTCCGGTAACGATGCCAAACCCGGAATCAAAGTCCTTGTCATCCACATTGCGGTAAGAGGTCGAAATGGAATTGAACAACTGGCGGCACTGGTCCTTGTTCCGTTCGCAGCCAACTGCATAGGTGCCGATCACATACGCGAGTTTTGCTTCGGGAATCGCGGCAAGGCGCTGGGCGCGCTGCTCGGCCAGGTTGCTGCAACCACTGATCAATAAAACGCCGGCCAATGCCGGCACAAATATTTTGCTATGCATCGATGATTTTCTTGATAAAACGGGGGAGACCGCCATCGTAACGCACGGCAGGCTATAACGCCAACAAGTCACCTGCGCCAGTTATAAAATCATATATCAGCAGCGCCTCGCCGGTTGCCTCTGCGTTCACGACCAGTTCACCGGCGGTATTCCAGATACCCGACTGTCCGGCGCCCACGAAGTTATCGGCCGGGCCCACGCAATTGGCCATCAATACGGTCATCGCGTGCTGCCTGGCGATAGCCGGATAATGTGCATACGCGGCAGCCACGCCGCGTGCTGACTTGGCCACGCTGGCGAAATAAATGCGCGCGCCCGCGTCTGCCGCCTGCTGCGCATGGTTCGGTTGCAACGATTCGTAGCAGATGGCTGGCGCCAATACCTGGTCCCCGAAAGAGAATAGCTGCTGCCGCGTGCTAGGTACGAAAAATGGCAGTTCATCGGCATGCAACAGCTGCTTGGCATAGACACGGCGCGCCACGCCCGGTTGAAAGACGATCATGCCGATCTCGATGCCGTCGTTGGCGCGCATGGGCGCACCGAGGGCAATCAGCATGCCGAGGCGATCGCTCAGGCGCTGAAATTCATCGAGGCGCCGGTCGGACGCCTGCAGCGCCAGCGTTTCGGCCAGCCCAGGCTCGTATCCGGTCAGCGAAAGTTCCGGAAAATAGATGCCATCGGCGCCGTGGTCGGCGGCGCGTTCCACCGATTGCACATGCTTGACAATATTTTTATCGATATCGCCAGCCATCGACGCGATTTGTGCAGCAGCGAGCTTCATAAGGATTCCTCTGTCACTGGTTCGGCGACGTTGCTGCCGCGCGGGCGATGCATCCGTCGTCAGGAAAATGGATCACGGTGCGACCGTTGAAGATTGTGCCAGTTTCCACCGCCGGCTCGGGTAATCGATGGTAACCACGCGGTCTCCCAGCGGCTTCAACCCGAGCACGCCGATCAGCCGCACGGGCGCGTCGAATCCCTGGTTCACGCAATACGCAGCCGTCACCGCGCCCACTGCGACGGCCCCCACGCTAAAGTCGCCATCGGCCCCGGTCTCATAGCAATCGACCTCGCGGCCCCAGCTCCTGACCGAGTGTTTGCGTACCTTGTCGCTGGCTTGGAGCGGTGCGTTGCCGGTAAGCGCGGCCCATTCCTCGGCCCTGGTGGCGGTGAAGCCGAAGCGGGTGGCGCCGGTGTCGAGCAGGGCGTAGCCGGATGGCCGGCCTTGCTGAGTGACCTCGACCAGCGGGTGGCCGCCGGTGCCGGTCCAGCGCGCGTAGAACAGCGGCTGCGCGCTGGCGTCGTTCGCCAGCAGCGGTTGCGGCGCATAGGCCAGGCGGGCGCCGCCCAGGTCGAGCGTGAGCGTGCCCTGCTCGAAAAAGGCGTTGCCCAGGCTGGCGATCACGGTCTGCTTGCAAAGCGCGGTGGTCAGCCGCGCCAGGATGGCTGGTTCGGCACTGGCGTATGCGCGCGCCCCCGCGATTTCCACCAGCACCTTGCGTGCTTCGGCACCGGCAGGCGCCTCGGGGGCGCCCGGCTGCGCGTGCCAGATCACGCCGCCATTCGCGCCGGTGTCGAGCTGGGCGTAGCAATCGATGCCGTCGATGGTGACCGGCAGCACCACGCCCAGCCGCTCCACCGGCCCACCTTGCAGGCTGCCCATCTGCCAGTGAAATGCCTGCCAGCCGGTGGCGTGGGTGGACAGTGGCAGGCAGGAGAGCAGCAGGGGGAGAACCAGGCGCATAAACGGGATCGACAGACAAAGGGCGATGGTAGCAGTTTTATCTCGGTCACCCAATACGGTCATGTTTAACGCACGCCCGAACCGCCATCCTTGCCCGGCCCGCCATCAATGCGGCGGCTGCCCAGCGTGGTCGCGTATTCGTGGGTGAACAGGGCGCCGAAAAAGAAGATCTGCGCCGAATAATAAATCCACGTGATCAGCGCGACGATGGAGCCGGCCGCGCCGTACGAGCTGCTGAAGTCGCCGTGGCCGAGGTACAGCCCGATCAGCACTTTACCGACCAAAAACAGCAGCGCCGTCAGGATGGCGCCCACGATCACGTCGCCCCAGGCGATGCGGGTGGCGGGCAGATACTTGTACACGAACGCGAACACCACGGTGATGATGATCATCGACAGCGCCGAAAACGCGTACTGCAAGATCTTGCCCGGATCGGTGGGATCGGCCCAGCTGCTCTGGAACGCCGCCAGCCCGGCATTGATCGACAGCGACATCATCAGCATCAGCGCCAGCACCATCAACAGGCCGAACGACAGGAAGCGCTCGCGGATGAACAGCCACACGCCCGAGCCTTGCGACGGCGGAATCTGCCACAGTTCGTCCAGGCTTTCCTTGAGTTCCGCGAACGCGCTGGTGGCCGTGACCAGCACGATCACGCCGGAGATGAGGCTGGCCGCCAGGCTGCCATCGGCCTGGCGCGCGCCGGCAATGATCACCTTCAGTGCTTCGCTGCCCTGGGAGCCGGTCAGGCCGCCCAGTTCCGTCAACAGCGCGGTGCGCACCACGTCCTCGTCAAAAAACAGGCTGGCCAGCGCCACCACCAGCATCAGCATCGGCGCCAGCGAAAACAGCACGTACAAAGTCAGCGCCGCGCCCTTGCTGGCGGCGCGGCGGTCGAGCCAGGCCATGGCAGCCGACTTGGCCATCTGCGCGACCGCGTACAGCCAGGCAGACAGGCCACCCTGCTTGACACGCAGGGCAATCTGGCGGCGGTTGCGGGCGACGGGGTCATCCTGATCGATGGTGGTGGTAGTCATGGATTTAACAATTGGTGGCAATAAGCGCATGGTCGCCGCCAGCGCATTTTGCGGTCGGTGCGCACGCGCACGGAAGCGGGAAGGGCGGTACAGCACACTGGAAGCCAACCAAGCCGATCACCATGCCCAGGACCTCCGATGACCAAAGTAACGCACGCCGAACCCTATCCCCATCCCGCCGGCGGCTGGGGCTCCGTCAAGGAAGTGGGCACCATACTGCTCGAAGAAGGTGTGCTGCTCAAGGGCGGCAACATCATGCTGCACCAGAACAAGACCGAGGGCTATGCGTGCGTGGGCTGCGCCTGGGCCAAGCCGGCCAATCCGCACCCGTTCGAATTTTGCGAAAGCGGCGCCAAGGCCACGGCCTGGGAAATCACCAGCAAAAGCATCGGCATCGACTTCTTCCATCAGCATACGCTCACTGAATTGCGCACCTGGTCCGACCACCAGCTCGAGGCCGTGGGCCGCCTGACCGTGCCGCTGCGCTGGGACCCGGCCAGCGACCGCTACGTGGAAGTGGCGTGGGAATCGGCGTTCGACGAAATCGGCCGTGAATTACAGGCGCTCGATCCCGAGAGCACGGTGTTTTACGCGTCCGGCCGCGCCTCGCTGGAAACTTCGTATATGTACCAGCTGGCCGCGCGCCTGTACGGTAACAACAATCTGCCGGACAGCTCGAACATGTGCCACGAAAGCACCTCGGTGGCGCTGCCCAAGACCATCGGTGTACCGATCGGCACCGTCAATCTCGACGATTTCGAACAGACCGACTGCATCCTGTTCTTCGGCCAGAACGTGGGCACCAACAGCCCGCGCATGTTGCACCAGTTGCAGGCCGCGCGCAAACAGGGCGTGCCGGTGATCACTTTCAATCCCTTGCGCGAGACCGGCCTGCTGTCGTTCGCCAACCCGCAATCGCCGGCCGAGATGCTGAGCACTGCCGAAACGCAGATCAGCACCCAGTACCTGCAAGTGAAGGCCGGCGGCGACAGCGCCGCGCTGATGGGCCTGTGCAAGGTGCTGATCGAGCGCGACGACGCGGCGCAGGCAACCGGCAGCGCGCGCGTGCTCGATGCCGCGTTCATCGCCGAACACACGGCCGGTCTCGACGAATTCGCTGCCACGGTCCGCGCCACGTCGTGGACCGCCATCGAGGGCGAGTCGGGCCTGGCGCGCGCGGCCCTGGAAGAGGCGGCAAACACCTATGCCGCGGCCAAGCGCGTGATCGCGGTCTATGGCATGGGCCTCACCCAGCACCGGCACGGCGTGCAGAATGTCGAGATGGTGTCCAACCTGCTGCTCTTGCGCGGCAATATCGGCAAACCGGGCGCCGGCATCTGCCCGGTGCGCGGCCATTCCAATGTGCAGGGCCAGCGCACGGTGGGCATCACCGAGAAACCGAAGCTGGCGCCGCTCGATCAGCTGGAAAAACAGTACGGCTTCGCGCCGCCGCGTGACGAGGGATTGAATACCGTGACCGCCTGCCGCGGCATGATGGACGGCTCCGTCAAGGCTTTCGTCGGCCTGGGCGGCAACTTCCTGCGCGCCGCGCCCGATACCGACCGCCTGGAACCGGCCTGGTCGCAACTGCGCCTGAACGTGCAGATCGCCACCAAGCTCAATCGCAGCCACGTGGTGCCGGGCGCCGTCAATTACCTGCTGCCCTGCCTGGGCCGGATCGAGATCGACCGGCAGGCGGGCGGTGAGCAGTCGGTGGCGGTGGAAGACAGCACCGGTTACATGCACGGCTCGCGCGGGCGCGCCGAACCGGCCGCCGACACGCTGTGGTCGGAACCGGCCATCGTCGCCGGGCTGGCGCAAGCCATGCTGCCGCCCGAACGCGCCGCGCTGGTGCCGTGGGCCGACTGGGTGGCCGATTACAGCCGCATCCGCGACGCCATCGCCGTCACGTTTCCCGACATTTTCAAGGATTTCAATGCGCGCATGTGGCAGCCGGGCGGCTTTCGCCGTCCGGTGCCGGCTGCGCACCGCGAATGGAAAACCCCGAACGGCCGCGCCAATTTCATTGCCCCGGCCACGCTGGAGGAAGACCCGGACCAGCCGCCAATTGACGGCGACGTCCTGCGCCTGTTTACCATCCGCAGCGACAGCCAGTTCAATACCACCGTGTACAACGAGGACGACCGCTTCCGCGGCATTTATGGCGGCCGCAAGGTCTTGCTGGTCAACCTGGCAGACATTGCCCGTCTGGGCCTGGCGGAAGGAGATATGGTGGACGTGCACGGCGTGACCGATGACGGCGTGGTCCGCACCGTGCCGGGTCTGAAACTGGTCGGCTATGACGTGCCGCCAGGCTGCATCGCCGGTTATTACCCGGAATGCAATCCGCTGCTGCCGCTCGAACATCACGCACTCGAGAGCATGGTGCCGGCCGCCAAGGCAATTTCGGTCCGGTTGATGGCAGCAGCGGGATAACTGCCGCAAAATCACACAATGTCACGCGGGTGACATACTGCTGAGATAACATCAGGAAACTTTTGTTCCCCTGGATGTTATGTTGCGCTCGTTCGCCTCACGATATTGGCCCTGGGCCTGGCTGCTGGTGGCCATGCTGGCAGCGGCCGCCTGCTGGAATCACGCCGTTGTGAGCGCCGAACGCACCCGCCGCGACGTCGAGCAGACGGCGCGGCGCGAGCTGGCTGCGCACGTCGATGCATTCGAGCACTACCTGACCCGCAGCATCGCCCAGATGGACCAGGTCACCATGCAGCTCAAGCACGGCTGGGAGCAGAGCGGCGGCACCCTGCAGCTCGACGCCTTGTACCGCGACGGCATGTTTACCGATCCCGCGTTTGCCGAGATCGCCATCTACGACGCCAATGGCCGCCTGCTTAGCCGCGCCGGGCGTCGCCACGCCGGACGAAGTCGCAGCACACAGGGTCGCGTGCCAGCCTCATTTTCTTTCCACAAGACCAACAATTCATCGGCGCTGCGCATCATTGTGCCGGACGGAACCTTGCAGGCCAACCAGGAATTCGTGCAATTTACGCGCCGCCTGGACGCCCACGACGACGGCTTTGCCGGCGTGCTGGCGCTCACGCTCGACGCCCGTTATCTGACCTCGTTCTACAACCAGCGCCTGCTGGGCGGCAACGGCATCGTTGCCGTGCTGGGCGACGCCAGCACCTTGCGCATGGAGGAGCATGGCAATATGGTGACGCTGGCGCCCGGCGCATCGCTGTTTGCCACGGCGCCCGAACTGGGGAGTGGCGTTGGCACCCGCCTGCTGCCGGGCGCCGCCTTTTACGATCACGCCGGACGGCTGGTGAGCTGGCGCCATTCCAGCGCCTACCCGGTGCTGGCAGTGGCTGGCATGACCGCGCTTGAAGCGCTGGCGCCGGCCGCCACCGACTGGACCAGGCGCCGCAACCGCGCCTTCTGGCTCGGCTTGCTGACCCTGCTGCTGGGAGCGCTGGCCACGCACTACAGCCGCGGCATCCAGCGCCAACGCGTGCGCCGCAAGGCCGCGCACCAGGCCTACCGCATGGCCACCGAGCACGGCAGCGACGGCTTTTACCTGGCCAGCGCCGTGCGCGACGGCGCCGGCGCGGTCATCGATTTCGACATCATCGACTGCAACGCGCGCGGCGCCTATTTCTATGGACTCGAGCGCGACCAGCTGATCGGCCGCCGCATCTCCGCTCTCGACCAGGGCGTGTTCGGCACGGCACTGCTGCCGGTTTATCTGAGGGCGCTACAGGACGGCAACTATGAAGACGAGCGGCAGATGGCCGGCGATGGCCGCCTGAATATCTGCTGGGGCCGGCGCCGCATCGTGCGCGTGGGCGACTGCCTGGCCATTACCTTGCAGGACGTGAGCGAGCGCAAGCTGCACGAGCGCGACATCGAACACCTGGCGCTGCATGATCCGCTCACCGGCCTGCCGAACCGGCAATGGCTGGTACGCGAGCTGCCGCGCCGCCTGGCGGCCACCCTTGAGCGTTACGGCGCGCTGGCCGTGCTGCTGGTGGACCTGGACGACTTCAAGCATGTCAACGACACTCTGGGCCACGGCGTGGGCGACCAGTTGCTGCAAGTGGCGGCGCAGCGCCTGGCGGCCCTGATGCGCGCCGGCGACCGCGTGGTGCGCATGGGCGGCGACGAATTCCTGCTGCTGGTGGATCCGCCCGGTGACGGCAACGACCACACCGAGCTGGCCCTGCTGGCCGAACGCGTGCTGGCCGTGCTGGCCGAGCCGGTATCGCTGGGCGTGGAAGCGCACCGCATCGAAGCGTCGATCGGCATCAGCTGCTACCCGCGCGATGGCACCGATCACGAAGCCCTGCTGCGCCATGCCGATATTGCCCTGTTTTCCGCCAAGAGCGAGCAAAAAGGCCATTACCGCTGCTTCGACGCATCGCAGTACGTGCTGCTGAGCGCCCGTGCCCATCTAAAACACAGCCTGGCCAGGGCCATCGACACCGGCCAGCTGAGCCTGCACTACCAGGCCCGCGTGGACGTGGTCAGCGGCCAGCCGGTGAGCATGGAAGCGCTGTTGCGCTGGCAGCATCCCACGCTGGGCATGGTGCCTCCGGTGCAGTTCATTCCGCTGGCGGAAGCGAGCGGCTTGATCAACCGCCTGGGCGAGCTGGTGATGCGCCAGGCCTGCGCCCAACTGGCCGCGTGGCGCGACCAGGGGCTGCCACTGGTGCCGATGTCGATCAATGTATCGCCGCGCCAGTTCAGTTACGGCAGCGTGGCCGCCCAGCTGGCGCGCCACCTGGCGCAGCACGAACTCGACGCCGACCTGCTGGAAGTGGAGATCACCGAATCGGCGATGGTGGCAGACCAGGTCGATGTGCAGGCCGAACTGACCGCGATCCGGGCGCTGGGCGTGCGCGTGTTTGTCGATGATTTCGGCACCGGCTACTCGTCGCTGTCGCAATTGCAACGGCTGCGGCTCGACGGCCTCAAGGTCGATAAAGCGTTTACGCGCGAACTCGATCGTTCGCACGAGGGCCGGGTGTTCTTCCAGGCCATCGTCTCGATGGCGCGCGCGCTGGGCATGACGGTCGTCGCCGAAGGTGTGGAAACCCCGGCCCAGATGGCCTTGCTGCGCGAGCTCGGTTGTCACCAGGCCCAGGGGTATTTGCTGGGTCGGCCGGTGGCTGCAGCAGCCATGGCCGTCACGCTGAACGAGATCGGATACCACGCGACGCTTTCCTTGGTGCACTAGTAGTAACAATGTTGTCACAATGGCGTCATATTGAGTTACTACAATACCGATTGCTAATTTGCATTATTATTCGATTGGGTGAACTGTGGAATTCGACGCCTCCCGCCAGCATCTGCCACGTTACCGCCAGTCGACTGCGGCGGATCTGTGCCGCGAGTCGGTAGCGATTGCGGCGGAAGCGTGCAACGCCGACGTGCACGCGCTGTTCACCGAGCGCCGCGACCTGATGAGTTTGCCCGTGCTGGACGGCGGCCGCCCGATCGGCCTGATCAGCCGTAACATCTTCATGTCGCAAATGTCCAAGCCGTTCTACCAGGAGCTGTACGGCAAGAAGAGCTGCATTGCCTTCATGGACAAGGAACCGCTGATCGTCGAATGCGATGTCAGCATCGAAGACCTGACCTTCCGCGCCGTCGCTTCCGGTGAAAAAGCGCTAGCCGACGGCTTCATCATTACCCGCGAAGGCGAACTGGCTGGCGTGGGCTTCGGCCTGCAGCTGATGAACGTGGTAGCCAATATGCAGGCCGAGCGCAACCGCCAGATCATGCACAGCATCGAGTACGCCAGCGTGATCCAGCGCGCGGTCCTGAAACCGTCGCGCGACGCGCTGGCCAAACTCGCCGACGCCCACCTCGAATGGCAGCCGCGCGACCTGGTCGGCGGCGATTTTTACCTGGTCGAGCAGCACGACGACGGCTGGTTCGTGGCGCTGGGCGATTGCACCGGCCACGGCGTGCCGGGCGCCTTCATGACGCTGATCGCCTCGCAGGTGCTCAGCGGCGCCTTGCAGCGCGTGGGACCGCGCACGCCGGGCCGGCTGCTGCAGGAGGTCAGCGGCGGCATCAAGGCGCTGCTGGGCCAGACCACCGAGCAGCGCGCCGTCGCCGAATCGGACGACGGCCTCGATGCCGCCTTCCTGTGGTTCGAACCGCGTACCCGGCGCCTGTATTTCGCCGGCGCCCGCATCGCACTGCACCTGCTGGCCCCGGGCGAACCGTTGCTGGTGGTCGAAGGCGAGCGCGCCGGCCTCGGCTACGTCGATACCGATCCGGCCCAGCAGTGGCCGACCCACGTGGTGGAGCTGACGCCGGGTACGCTGCTGTTTGTCACCACCGACGGCCTGATCGACCAGATCGGCGGGCCGAAATCGATCGCCTTCGGCAAGCGCCGCGTGCGCGAACTGCTGTCCGAAAACGCCGACGCCAGCGCCCCGGCGCTGTCCGGCGTTGTGCTCGATGCGCTGGCGGCGTGGCAAGGGCCACAGCCGCGCCGCGACGACCTCACTTTCTTTTGTTGCCGTCCCTAAGGAGTAGCACCGTGTTGTACGAGGAATTCGACGAACTATGGCAAGTGGCGCAAAAGCGCCAGGTCATTTTCTTTTATGCCGGCTATTTTTCGCAGCCGGTGGTGGCCGCCATCTCCGAAACCATCCGCGCGCGCATGGATAGCGCGGGCGCGGCCGGTCCAACGCGGCGCCGCATCTTCTCGGCGTTCGTCGAGATGTCGCAAAACATCATGCACTATTCGTCCGAGGCGCTCACGCCGGCCGACCAGCGCGACGCACAGATGCGGCGCGGCTCGTTCTGCATCGGCACCAGCGGCGAGCATTTCTTCCTGCTGTGCGCCAACCCGGTATCCACCGACCGCGTGCCGGGACTGCGCAGCCGCCTGGAAGGACTGCGTACCATGACCGTCGATGAAATCAAGGCCGCCTACAAGCAGGCGCTGCGCGCCGAAGTGCCGGCCGACAGCAAGGGCGCCGGGCTGGGGTTTCTGACCATGGCGCGCGAAGCGAGCGAGCCGCTGGAATTCGAGTTTGCGCCGTCACCGAACGAGCCGGACACCACCATTTTCTGTATCAAAGCCATCATCTGACCGCCATGGACGCCTTATTTATCGCAGCAACTCCCACCTCGCCCGAAGTGGATTTCCGCTTCCCCGAGCACACGCTTTCGCTCAAGGGCGAGTCGTACCCGGAAAACGCCGCCGCCTTTTACGGCCCGGTGATCGAGCGCCTGCGCCGCTACCTGGAAGACTGCCGTGAACAGACCATCACGGTCCACGTTTCGCTGGCGTACTTCAACAGCTCATCGACCAAGATGCTGTTCGCGCTGTTCGAAGCGCTGAACGACGCCGCCCTGGCCGGCAATGACGTGCTGCTCAACTGGTACCGGGACGAAGAGGACGATACCATCATGGAATTCGGCGAAGAATTGCGCGACGATTTCGCCGCGCTGCATTTCACCGACCGGCCGATATGACAGCGCCGGTGCCGATCTTCGGCGCAGTGGCCGACGCCGAACCCGACCTGTTCGCGGCCGAGCAGCACGCGCTGGAACAGGCGCGCCGTGCCGCCGCGCACGAACACAATCACCAGTGCGCGCTGCGCGAACTGGTGGCGCATTACGAACGGCTGCTGCGCGAAAGCCGGCGCCTGGTCCAGCGCAGCGACCGCGCCGAACGCCAGATGAACCAGCTCAACGCCCGCCTGCAGGAGATGGCCACCCAGCTCGAATACCGCGCCACCCACGACCCGCTGACCGGCGCCCTGAATCGCGGCGCCGTCATCGAACACGCGCGCAGCTGCCTGCTGCTGCACGACATCGTGCTGGTCGTGCTCGATATCGACTTCTTCAAGCAGGTCAACGACACCTACGGCCACCCGGCCGGCGACACCGTGATCCAGGCCGTGGTGGCCTGCCTGACCGAGATGGTCGAAGGTCAGGCGTTCATCGGGCGCGTGGGCGGCGAGGAATTCTCGGTGGTGTGGCCGGGCCTGAACCAGGTGCAGGGCCTGGCCCTGGGTGAACGGCTGCGCCAGGCGATTGCCGATACCGAATGGCCGGCGCCGATCACGGCCCCGGTCACTGCCAGCGTGGGCGTGAGCTGGAGCGCGCGCGGCAGCACCTTCGAACAAGCGTACTTCCGCGCCGACCAGGCGCTGTACCGCGCCAAGCGCAGCGGACGCAATTGCGTGCGCATGGCTGATTAAATCAGGAGAACAGCATGACAGAAGCCGTAGCCGAAGCAACCATCGACCGCCGCCAGCCGGCCGGTGTTTTGCCACCGGCAGAGCACAGCCTGGAAAACGACGTGCGCAAGGCCGTGGCGCTGCGCCAGCAGGTAGGCGTCATCGCCGCCATCGAATACCTGAAAACCGTGGGCGCAGACCGCGAGCTGATCGAGCGGGTGGTGTTCGACGGGGCGGTCAGGGCAGGGGACCGCGAAGTGGGGCCGAGGGTGGCGAATACGTCGCGCCGGTGGTCGTTGAGGGCGGCAGCGGCTTAATTAAGCGCCGGGGTCTCGCACGTAAAACATACCTTCACATACCTTCACATACCTTCGAGGTCACGTCGGCAGCAATGAGCCGACCAATTCACCAAGTTCTTCCAGCGCGAGGCGGGCATGGTGCCAGGCGCGTTCAGGGCCCGGCACCGGCAAAGATAGTTCTGGATAGAAGTGTGGGTGAGGCTGCGTACAGTCGGCGGCAGGCCGGAGGCGTAAATTGTAACTTTACGCAACCGCGAGTTCACCATGCCACTCTCAGACCGTCGCAAACCTACCGCCACTGCCGCCATCATCGACGAGGCCAAGCAGTTGCTGCCCGTGATGGGCATCGGTCCCGCCGCAGAATACGCGATGAGTCGCGGCATTCCGCGCTTTATCGCCTACAAGGTGCTGCGCGCGCCGCAAGCGCAGCAGCGCGTGGCGCCGCGCCGCAAGGATGCTGCTTGACGCCATCTCGGCAGCGAGGGGTTGTAGAGCTTGCTTTTGCGCCGGATTGCTAAATTGCCGGACGCGTGGCCACCAGCGCAATGGCGGCGATCCGATCAGTATCGCGATGGATGTCGTCACCGAGTTCGCCACCGAAGACATCGGGGTCGATTTCCCGGTATTCGTAGTGGATGCCTGCCGCCAGCAGGCGCGCGCCGGCCTGCTGGCGGAACGGATCGGCGCCATCGATGATGGCCACGCAGGTGTAGAGCACCAGCCGGCCACCCGGCGCCAGGCGCGCGATGGCGCTGTCCACGATCGCATGCGACAGGCCTTCGCCCAGCGCGCCGCCACCGTGGCAATACGTGCGCTGGTCATCATCGACCATGAACGGCGGATTGGCCACGATGAGGTCGAACTGTCCGTCCACGCCCTTGAGCACATCGCTGTGCGCCACCTGGACATTGTCCAGCCGCGCCAGTTGCGCGTTGAGTGCAGTGAGCGCCAGCGCTTTCGGATTCACATCTACCGCCCACACTTCAGCCTCGGGGCATGCTGCCGCCACCTTGATCGCTCCCGGTCCGGCGCCACTGCCGATATCGACCGCGCGCTGCACCGGCAGGCCAGCCGCCAGCGCGGTGTCGATCACCTGTTCGTAGCGATAGGTGTCGGGGCCGAAGAACACCGAATCGACAGCGCGGGTGGGATAGGCCGAGTGAAAGTACAGCTGGGCGCCAAGCGTGGCGGCGCGCAGCGCGCTGCGATACAGGCGGCCCTCGGTCAGCAGGATGCCTGCACGGTCCATCAGTTGCAGCATGTCCGGACTTACCACACTGCCGTCGAACGGGCGGTTCCAGCCGAAGACGCCACGCAAATCGTTGGCGGTCGCGTTGTGCTCGCGCGCATTCACGCGCCGGTGGCTCGGTGGCGAGGTCGTGGTGAATGCATAGCCGGCATCCTGCAACAGGCGGCCCAGGCGCACCAGCGGGTGGTCTTCGGTGGGCGCGGTTTGCCAGTCGTGGAGCAGTGTCATGGCGTGACCGGTTTGAGCGGCAGTGAGGGGAGTGATGGAAGTGAGGGCAGCGCAGGCAGCGCAGCCTGGGTGGCGGCGGTCGCGAAGCGGATCAGCGTATCGCCGAAACCGCCGCGCGCCCGTGCATCGCGGCGGGCGCTGGTGGTCACGCGCGGCGCCGCGCTCCAGGCGATGGTAGCGCCGCAGCGCTCCAATGCTGCGACCAGCGCCACGTCTTCGCTGCATGCCAGCGGCGTGAAGCCACCCACGCAGCGATAAGCCTTGGCGCACACGCCCAGGTTGGCGCCATGGATGTGGCGATGGCCGTCGCTGTCGGTGTAGGTCAGCTCGAAATGCTGGCGCAGCACGGCTGGTTCTTCATGGTGTGCCGCCCAGTCATCGACCGCCACGGTGCCGCACACGACGTCCGCGCCGAGGCGCAATTGCGCCACCAGCCAGTCGGGCGCCACGCGGGTGTCGGCATCGGTAAAGGCCAGCCAGCGCGCGCCGTGCGCGAGCAGGCGTTCGGCGCCGGCGGCGCGGGCGGCGCCGACGTTGCGGGCATCGACCTCGATCGCTTCCACCCGGAAGCCCGCGCCTTGCAGGGCGTGGGTATGGGCAAGGGCGATCGCGCGCGAACCGTCGCTGCAATGGTCGAGGACCACCACCACGTTGACCGATTCGCCGCGCAGTTCCGGATGGTCGCAAGCGACCCGGATGGCATTGAGGCAGCCGTCCAGATAGCGTTCTTCGTTGTGGGCCGGGATGACGATGCCGATCATGGCACCAGGCCTTCCAGCTGCGCAATGGACGACGGATTGCGCGACCAGATGTCGAGCAGGAAGTCGGCCTCGCTGTGCTGCATCAGGCGGTGCATGCCCGGCGTGCCGTCGAAGCGGGCGTGGATGTCGGCGCTGTCCATCTGGCGATCGGCAAACGGCCAGCGCCAGTGGCACAGCACCAGCGTGCCGTTGTCGGCCAGCGACGCCATGCAGCGATCGCGCAGATTGATCACTTCGTGCTCGGGCAGGTAATAGGCCATTTCGCTGATGACGATCAGGTCGAAGGTACTGTCCTCGGGCCAGTCCTGCGGCACGATCTGCTGGCGCACCGTCACGCGCGACGCGTCGCTCGGATGCTCCTTGTGGATGCGCTGCTGCGTCAGTCTAACTGCCTCGGGCGAGAGGTCGGTAGCCAGCACGTATTCGGCGCGATGGGCCAGGGCGGCGGTCAGTTCACCATTGCCGCAGGCCGGCTCGAACGCGCGTCGGTAGCGTTGTAGCGGCAGGCACGCCATCAGCAGGCTGCGTTTGCGTTGTTCGTACCAGCGCTGGCGTACTTTCCACGGATCGGCGTCCTGGGTGTAGAGCTGCTGGAAATGGGTGTGCCGGTTGGTGATGGTCATAGGAAGCAGACTTCGTAAGGATGGGTAAGGCGCGCCAGCACATGCGGCGGCAGGATGGCCGGCTGGCCGGTGCTGGGATCGGGATGGAGCTGGGTGGCGTAACAGGCAATGGCGTCGCGCTTGCGTTGCAGCGCTGCGGCATCGAGCGCCAGCCGGCGCGCGCGGTGCCAGGGCACGCGCCGGTCACCCGGTTCGGCCCAGTGCCAGGTCCATACCGGCAGTTCCACCACGGTGGCGCCGCA
>Ga0182006_1000580_pt1 | contig 27001 bp, 27 predicted proteins | sample Sormic07211104_1_FD_123022 | JGI IMG/M metagenome (GOLD analysis project Ga0182006, IMG submission 123022) | Rhizosphere microbial communities from Sorghum bicolor, Mead, Nebraska, USA - 072115-104_1 MetaG | ecosystem: Host-associated > Plants > Roots > Rhizosphere | place: USA: Nebraska...
TCGATCACGGAAAGTGCAGGAGCTCTACGGCCCCCGTCAGTCATGTTCGACAGACTAAGAGCCGCGACGCCGTCGCTCAATGACCGTAAATGACAACTTAATGATCGAAATGTGCAGCAACAGTGGGGGGGGGAGGGGCAGAAAAGTCTCCGCGATGCGAAGTTACTGACTCCGGTACCGCACACAAAGCATTCGAAACACCTGAAGGTTTCCATAGATGTCTCTTTAAACTTCTGGCTTACACAGCTTATTGCAATTACCGCCTACCTTCCCTTCAGTGATCATTAAAAAAATAAAACGAGGTCTTTAGATTTTGGAGTGCAACCATCACTTGAAAACAGGTAAGTCGTCCCACCAATGCTACCAACTCCCCCCTGCCATTAATCTTTCGTGGCTAACCCGAATATTTTTCAATGCCTGGGCATGCAACTGTGAAATCCGTGACTTAGAGACCCCCATTAGCTCACTTATTTCTGTAAAGCTTAAATGCTGGTGATAATGACCCTGGATGACTTGCCTTTCGTTCGCCGAAAGAAGCTTTACGCACTCGTTCAGCGCGTCGCTCTCACACTCCACTTCGTAGAGGCTCAAGGGGTTATTATCCTTAGGCTCCTGGTCGACGATGCCGGACTCCAGAAACAACCCGAATGCCAAGCCAATAGCGACGTTCGCCACCTGTTCCAGATCAGACTCAGTTAGCCCATCCACCTGCGTACCGGAAATACTTTCTAGCCGCTCTCGATAATAGCGACGTTGGTCGCTCACATAACAAGACAGCCCTTTGAGGACGTTGCCCTTTACATAGGGTTCGGCATAAGACTGGAAACGGGTACCCAACTCAGGATTAAACCGATCGATTGCCTGCAACAGACCAATCGACGCCAGGTTCACGTAATCGCCCCACTCCGCCAGAGGATGCGGATAGCGGGAATACAAAAATCCGACAATCATCCGAAGCCATTGGCCGTAAAAAAAGAACAACCGGCTCCGGGCCGCATCTGTTTTGCTGTCCAGCCAATTACGCCACAAAGCGTGCTCTTCATTACCTTCATTGCTGGTGTCATCCGTTGCCATGGAAGGCTCCACCTTTGGCCTATCCGAGATTTCGCATCAACGTCTGGGCGATCAGGCCCCATCCATCGATCAACAGAAACAACATGATTTTCAACGGCAGAGAAATAGTAATGGGCGGCACCATGATCATCCCCAAGGACATCAGAATTGACGCCACGACCAGATCGATGATCAAGAACGGCAGGAAGATCATAAAGCCGATTTGAAAAGCTATTTTCAGTTCACTCAACATAAATGCCGGCACCAGTTTTACCGGGGACAGTCCTTCCGGCTCTTGCGGCAGCGGATCCTTGGCCAACTCATAAATCAGACGCAGATCTTCTTCATGGGTTTGCCTGATCATGAAATCACGGATCGGCACCCAACCCTGCAACGCTGCGCCGTCAAGTCCCACCTTGTTTGCAAGAAACGGCTTGATCCCTGCGTCATAGGCTTTTTCCAAGGTCGGAGCCATGGCGAATAGCGTCAGGAACATCGACAGCACGATCAACACGATATTCGGCGGCGTCTGTTGCAACCCCAATGCCTGCCTGGTCAGTGACAACACCACAATGTTGCGCGTGAACGTAGTCAGGGAAATGACCAAAAAAGGTAGAAACGAAAGCGCCGTCAGCAAGACAACGATGCTGACCGGTGATTGGATCTGGGTGATATGCAGGCTGCCCCATTCGGAGAAGTCATCCGCTGCTGTGGCGAATGAGGCAAAGCAACTCAGCACTAGAAACAGCAAACGGCGAGTCATATCGAATACATCAAGAGCGAGCATCCAATGCAGAAGATGAGGAGTGTTGAGACAGGATGGTCACTGTGGTTCCGTTAGGGGATTCAGTGACCAGAACCTGCGACGTTTCTGTCTTGAGCAGATAAACCTTGGTCTTGGTCGACAGTCGCAACGCACGTACGCATTGCAACTCGGCCGGACCGGGTGAGGCGCTGGCAATCCCCACGTGACTTCGCGCATACCAGCGCATCACGACGTAGACCATTGCCAATAACAAAGCCGTGACCAGCATCACCTTGATCATCAGAACAAATGACAACGGATCGTCCTGCCGCAACGGTAATCCTAGAGGTTGAGTTACGGTTTCAGACGTCACAATATTTCCGTCAACTGAATACCGAAATTATCGTCGACTGCCACCAGATTGCCCCGGGCAACCGGTTTGCCATCCAGACACAGCGACGCCGGTTCATGGACCTGTTCCAGCAACTTGACCACATCGCCAGCCTTCAGCGTGAACAACTCATCCACGCTCATCGATGCGTTTCCGATCTGGACCACCAACTCCACGACCACGTGTTTAATCAAATTCATGTCCCGCTTGATCAGCGGTGATAGCTCGACATTGGCCACGACTCTGGCCTCTTCCAGTTCAATTGCATCTACCGTTGAGGTCACGCTTAAGCTCCAGGTTATTTGATAGAAATTAGTTGCACGGCTAAGTGGTCGTTCTGTCTGGCCAGGTATCCGCCAGCCACTACTGAGCCTTCGGTCAGTTGTAACGAGACTGGATCGGCTAACAATGCACTGGACCGCAACGTATCCCCCGGATGCAGGTCTCTGATCTCACCGATGGAGAGGCTTGCCAAGGGCAAACGCACGGACAACTTCACCCGGGCATTACCCAATGCCTGCTTGCGTTCGATCAACGGTTTGCGGGGAACGGAAGGTTCAAGCGCAACATTAAGCAATGCCGCATCCAGCAACAGATACAGTGTCGACTGACCAACGCTCAACTGCAGCATTACCTGAGCATTGAGAAAATCTGAGAATGGCCTGGACGGTTCGGCCGCCAAGTGGGAGATAGCGCTTTGCCCAAGGGCCTCGAGTACATTGTTGATCAAGGCCAGTTGTGCTTCGTGCAATAGGTGTCTGGCCGTCTCGTCTTCAGGCGTTTCATGGGTGAAGGGCCCGAACACCATCGACCTCCAATCACCCGCCAGGAAAATCGAGCCATTGGCTGACTTGGCACGCAGCCATAAAAGTGTCGCCGCCAACTCACTGGAATCGCCCAGGGCGGTACAGCTCATCTCGCACGTGTGGCGTCCGTCACTAAAACACCACTGCTCGTACCAGTGCCGAGCCACAGGTGGTAATCGATCACATGCCATCCGCAAGCGAGTCGTACCGACAAATCCCAACATCCGCATAGATCAGCCTCCTCTCGTTCCGTTGTACAACTGCTCCAGCATCTCATTGGAGACCGTCATGACTCTTGAGCTGGCCTGATATCCGCGCTGGATAATCAAAATGTCGCCGAACTCTTGCGCCAGATCGACGTTCGATAACTCCAGATAACCACCCTGAATACGACCAAACTGCTTCTCCCCTGCTCGACCAAATTGCGCTTGCATGGAAGAAGGCGAGTGGTAAAGCGAATTAGCTCCCGCGATCAATGCGCTTTCATCAGCGAAATCCGCCAGCGCGAGCTGGCTTCCATCACGTTTCTCACCGTTGGCGTAGGTAAATTTGAGAATGCCCTGCTCATCGAATGCGAAGGTATTCAGACCTGCGATCGCACTGCCGTCGACCACCCGTGCGCCCAGCGTGTGGCTCGGTCCGCTGGCGACCTGGGAGGCCAGGTTAAAGCTACCCGGCGTTCCGAAATCCAGCAGAATGCTTTGAACCGCGCCATTGACTGTCAGAGGAACAGATAAGGTATTGAAACCGGCAATGGGGCTGCCATCTGCCCCGAAGGCAATGGTACCGGTCTGTAACTGTGCGCCGCTCGCTTCAGATACCGTGACTCTCCAGCTATTGACGGGTGTCGTTTGCGGTTCGAATTTGACACTCAGGGTGTGGCTTGCACCGGTGGCATCAAAAACCTGTATTGAGCTGATTTGATGGGTCGCGTCCTTAGGACCGCTACGAGCCAATGCCCCAACCATCTCGACCCGGGTGGTCGCCTGCGGTGGCAGGGTACGCTGGCGCTGGATATTGATGTCGAACAGGTTTCCAGCCGAGTCGATACCCGCGGTACGACGCTGACTGATGGTATCGACCAGATAGCCGTCCTTATCGACCTGGAATTGCCCGGCGCGGGTATATGACAGAGCACCCTGCTCATCGCGCAGAACGAAATAACCGGCACCATTGATTGCCACATTGGTGTTATTTCCAGTCTGGCGATTCTCGCCCGGTTTGATACGAACTTCCGTACCGGCAATGCCCGATCCAAAGCTCTGGCCATCCTGTCCGTTGACGGCACGATAAAAGGTATCGCTGCCCCTGTAGCCGGGTGTGTTCATGTTTGACACATTGTTGGAGACGTTATCCAACCCCTTGGCGAAGGAAAACAGCCCACTCATTCCATTAAAGAAAGCTTGCAGCATTACGCCCCCTGCCTGACAAGTTTGATTTGCGACAAACGCACGTCTGTCAGGACTGAACCGTCGGTTCGTTTGACGGACAGCACTGGCCCGGTCGACGAAAATGCAATCGCCGACACCGAGCCAATCACTGTCCCACCGGTGGTGATGCTGACTTCAACTTCGCGCCCCAACAGCCCCAAGGACTGGGACGTGGCATTCATGGACACCAGGTTGTTGGTGTTTTCGTTGGTGACCCGGGTCTGCTCAAGATTGGCGAACTGCGCCATTTGCGCCAAAAACTCGCGGTTGTTGATCGGCTCCAACGGGTCTTGAAATGTCAGCTCGGTCAAAAACAACTTGATGAAATCTTCCTGCCCCAAACGGCTCTGGGCTAATTCCGAGGTGGTGGAACTCAGCTCATTACCAATCGCTTCAACGGCCATTGCGTTCACCTTTGTTATCGTTCGAATGGGACGATGCGCGCCAGACCTCCTCCCCATTGAGCCAGATCTGCTGCGGGCGCTCAGGCATCGATGAGGCCCGACGAGATAACTCGCCAATCAATTCATCACACTCTTGCGGCGTCAGCCGGTAGTCCCGAACCAGCAACTCTAGCCCTTTGCCCCTGGGCAGGAATTGAAAGTGCCGATCCGGCCATTTCCAGGTGAAATAGCTCAGAAGCTGTCGACTGGCAGAATCCTCAACTTCCTGCCGCTCACCCCCAACTGGTTCGCACCATGATCCGTCCGGGCTTTTTATCAGGACGGCACCAGGCGAGATGGAAATCCTCGAGGCAATCGGCAATGGGTTCAAAGATTCTGAATAACCAAGTTCCATACCTTCTGACGCAACGCCTTGCAGGCCCTGCTCCGCCGGGAGTAATTGGGGGAGATAAGAAAGATGGTGCCCGGCGTATGCACCTAGCTTATAAAGCTCAAGTGCCCCTGCGGCCCTGGATTCTGACGCCCCCCCTGAGCCCGGCCGTACCATCCGCGCCAGATCCACCTCAGGAAATTCGGAATACGGTAGCCGTTGTTCCGAGATGACGTGTTCGTTTTGCTGCCAACCCGCGCTTTCGTTCGACGTTGACGAATGATCACGCAGCCCTATCTTCCGCTCGAAGTCCCGGGTCTGCGTTTCGCGAACGGGAGCACGTTGCTGATCAGGCGTCGCGGTCCACAGCGACACTCCAACTTTAACGGCCATATCCCGCTCCCTGAACCAACTGCGCATCAAAAATGTCGATGGCTTCGTGCTCGCGCACAGCCTTGTCAAGCAGTACCTTTACCCGGTCTTTTGCCTTACCAATCAGGTCTTCGTTCACCTTGCACTTGAGCAATTGCGTCATGGCCGAATGCGACAGGCGTCGTGCTTCAACGACGGGCTGATGCGCAGCTTCAAGCCGCAGGAAGGCAGCTGTCTGCGCCAGTAACCGTTGTTCATGTTGAGAAGGATCTAGCGCGGTTCCAATACGCCCCAACACCTCAAAGCACATTTGAACGCTGTCGTAGCGAACCTGTTCCTCGCTCAACAGGCGCTCGGCTTGTGCCAACTCACGGCGACTACGGTTGTAAGCAAGCTCTGCCTTTTCCCGTTGCATGGCTCGCAAACGAGACGCCGCATCCAATTGCCGTAACTTGCACCATTCATCCTGCATTGCTCACCCCTTTGCCCAGTCGCTGGACCAATTGGAGAACGGTTTGCCAGGTACCTGATGACGGGAAATGTTCTTGAGGGGTTTGCCGCAACAACGCGTCAAACTCAGGTTTCAACTCAATCATTGTGTCCAGCAGTGGCTGTGAACCCTTTTCATAAACCCCCAACTCAATCAGGTCCACGCTGTTCTGATAGCTGCCAAGTGCTGAACGAAGGCGCTCAACCTGAGCTTTCTGCTCTTGGGTGTGCAGGGTGCCGACCAGTCGACTGATGCTGTGCAAAACATCTATTGCCGGCCAGTGCCCACGCGTAGCGACACTGCGACTCAAAACAATATGCCCATCGAGAATGGCACGCATATGATCAGCCACTGGCTCATTCATATCGTCCCCCTCGACCAGTACGGTATAGACCCCTGTGATGGAGCCTTGCCCGTTCAACGCACCGGCACGCTCCATCAAGGGTGGCAACAGGGCAAATACCGAAGGCGTGTAACCCCGGCTGCCCATGGGCTCGCCCGTTGAAAGCCCGATTTCACGCTGCGCAAGGGCAAAACGGGTGATCGAGTCCATGATCAGCAGCACATGTTTGCCCTGAGCCCGGAACCACTCGGCGATGGTCGTTGCCGTGTAGGCCGCCTGACGCCGTAGAACCGCCGGTTGCTCAGCGGCTGCAGCAATCACCACGGCCTTTTTCAAACCTTCCGGCCCCAGACTATCGCGAATAAAATCACCTACCTCACGGCCGCGCTCACCAATCAAGGCGATCACGATCACATCGGCCTCTGCATACTTGCTCATCATTCCCAGCAATGTGCTTTTCCCCACACCGCTGCCGGCAAAGATACCGATTCGCTGGCCGCGTCCCAGAGGTGTGAACACATCGACAGCTTTCACGCCTGTGACCAGTGTGGTGTTGATCGGCGAACGGTGCAGAGGATTGATCGGCGCTACGAAACGAGGCATCCGCGTCAGCCCTCCAGGGGCAGGCAAGTCATCCAGCGGCTTGCAGGTCGCATCCAGGACACGCCCCAACAGACTCTCCCCCACGGGAACCATGTAAGGGGCTCCACTGGCATGTACCTCGCTGGCCAGGCACAATCCATCCACTGGGCCGTAAGGCATCAGCAAGGTATATTCGCTACGCAAGCCGACTACTTCAGCCGCAATTATCTCCCCCCCTCGGGCGGGATGGATGTCCACCAACTCACCAAGCCGCACATCCAGACCGGTCGCGTGAAGCACCATGCCCTGAATCGAGCTCAAACGCCCCAGGCGCCGACAAAGGCGAGTCTGGGCTAGCTGTGTCAGCAGTCGACTCTCAAGCCCGTGCCACACATTCATCTCCTTGCCCGGTCAGCACTGATGCGACTTTGGCCAGCTGCGTTTGCACACCAACATCCAGTTGACCGCCCTCAAAGTCGATCAAACAACTTCCTGCAGAGGCCTGCGGATCGACCAGAAGCGAGGTCAACAACGCATCATCAGGTGCTAATCGAAGCAACGTTTCATAATCCGCGCGGGCAACACGAATACGCATCGGACCGGTCAATTGATACTCTTCGATTGCCTGCCTCGCCAGGTCGGCGACTAAGGAACGCGCATCGGTATGCTGACCCAACAGGCGCGTCACCACGGCCAGCGCAAGCCGTCCGACCAAGGGTTCCATGGCTGGCATCAACTGCTTCTGTTGCAATCTCAAGGCTTCGAACAGTTGCGCAAGTTGAAGGCGTTCCGTTTCGAGCGAAGAGCGCAAGGACGCTTCCTTCTTCAGCCATTGCTGCTCTTGCTGAGCCAAGGCGTCTGTCAGTTGCGCACGAGCCTGTTTGCCGCCTTCCAATAGTCCTTGCGCCAAACCTTTCTCGCGACTCTCCCGCTCTACTTCTGCGAGTTCCAACGCGAAGGTGTCACGCAAAGTCGCCTTAACGTCGGGTTGACGTTCCTCATCGAGCAGCATCTTCGTTCGGACATTGCCATCAAGCACCGGCAGACGTCGAGTACCCAGGTTTTGGGAGGGTTGACGCAGAACCGTGGACGACATTGGCGGCTTAGGGGTGCTCATCGCCTGCCTCCTGAGCTTCCATCCGGGCTCTCAAGCTATCCATCAGCGCCGGGGGCAATATCTGCTTGGCGAATTGGCTATCCCATCGACGAATGTCGGTGCTGTTGGCCAGCCCCCCTAATACTTCACGACGTACAGCAGGCGTTTCCAGTTGAAGGACCAGTGCGCCCCAAAAGGGATGCGTCGCTTTCGAGAGCCGGGCTTTAAGTCGCGTATTGTCGGGCATCGTTCGGCTGGCCGACGGTGCTACCGCCAGCTCGTTCATCACGGCCTCAACAAGGGTTGGATCGTTCGTCAATCCCAGCAGATTGATCTCCTCCAACAACTCCTCAACCTGGTGACGCTCGTCAGGTTCCAGCCTTGCAAGAATCCAGTCACGGTCTTCGGCATGAGAACAGGCAAGGCGAATAGCCGCTTTACGAAGTGCAGAGAACTCCATGACGTTAGCGCCCCTCCAGCAGCCAACGGCGTAAGTCGACCAGCAACTGCTCACGCTCGACTGATGTCAGTCGCGGTACCAATGCAGGGGTGGACACCGTTTTGCTACGTCCTTTCGCCCTCAGCACCAACAGACTGATCACCAGTGCCACCATCAATCCAATGCCAAGCCAGCGAGCCCATGGCAAAGACACATCCTCGTCGGCTAAGGGGGCATGACTCACCGACACCGGTTCCGCCGGAGTCTCGACTACTGAAGTCATCTGCGGCACGGGCATATCGGGGATATACACCATCACCAATCGATCACCGCGTTTGAGATCCAGCCCCAATGCCGCTTCAAGCAGCGCCTGAATATCTTTCTGCTGAGCGTCCGTCACTGGTGTACTGAGCACTACCCCGACAGTAATACGTTCAATCCTGCCAGCCGCATGCTCGGTTTCGGCGCGCGCCTTACCCACCTCATAATCAATTTCCCGATTGTTCTGGGAGCGCTTGCTCGTGGATTCGCCACTGGAGTTCTCGGTGGATTCCGTACGTTTTTCACGACGTATCTTGTTTGAGAGCGGTTGTTCGCTGATTGATCTGACACGGTCAAAGTTCATCAGTACCCGCACAGACACATCGACGCCACGATGACCGAGCGGGCGCGCCAGCAACTCTTCAGCTTTCAACTTCAGCGCCTGCTCGACCTGAGCAGTCAGTTGCAGATGCTCAGGAGCCGCCGCTGCGCCATCGGAGGCACTGAGCACTTGCCCATCTTCATTGAGCACCGACACACGCTCGAGAGTCATGCCCTCCACCGCCGACGACACCAGTTGCTGAATACCCCTGACCCGTTGAGGTATCAACGTCCCCGTGGAACGCAGACGTACAATCACTGACGCCTTGGGTGGTTCCTCCGCCTGCTGGTAGAGGCTGGTTTTCTTGAACGTCAAATGCACGCGGGCATATTCCACTTCGGAGATGCTCATGATCGTGCGCGCCAACTCTCCTTCCATGGCCCGTTGGTAATTGATTTTCTGACTGAACTCCGACATGCCGTAGTCGGCCTTGTCGAACAGTTCAAACCCCGTACCGCCGCGTGTCGGAATACCTGCCTCAGCCAGATACATACGCGCGGATGCCGCGTGATCGGCCAGAACTTCAATCGCACCCTGCTGTGTATTGATCCGATAGGGCACATGGCGTTGACTCAATGTGGCCAGAATCTGAGCCTGGGATGCCTCGTCGGCATTTCTGTACAACGCAACGTATTGCGGCCGGATCACCCACCACACTGACACGGCCAGCAGGCCGACAATCAGCAAAGCGCCTATCAGAAAGACGCGGGTACGGCCTGCGAGGAACGAGGACACCGATTGATTCTCCATGGGTTAGATCTGCAGCCGTGTGAGTTCCTGGTAGGCATCTACCAGGCGGTTACGCACTTCTACGGCCAGCTGCAGCGACAGCTTCGCTTGCTCCATGGCCATGACCAGATCGTGGGGTGCAATATTTTCGCCCAGCGCATAAGCCGAAAGCAGCTCGCTGGCTTGCCCGGTTTGTGCGCTCAGTTGGGTTGCGCCCGATTTCAACAAACCGACAAAATCGGTGCCCTGAGGTCCCATCGGCCCGCCCGCCAGGGCAGAGGCCGGTGAAAGATCAGTGGTTAATGCAATAGGCGCGATGGCGGCGGTCATATCACTTTCCAATTTCAAAGGCTTTGAGCGTCATTTCGCGCAAGCTGTTGTAAGAGCGAATATTGGCTTCATAGGCACGGGTTGCCGATACCAAAGTAGCCATCTCCCTGGCGGCTTCGATGTTCGGGTAATGCACCATGCCATTCTGGTCGGCCATGGGATGGGCTGGATCATGAACCAAACGGGTGTCGCTACGCGGTTGGGCATGAACGAGGGGCTGCTGTAACCCCAGTTGTCCGGCAAAGCTGGTTGGAGGCGATACGCTGAGCAACGGTGAACGTTCGCCCGGACCTATCGCCACGTTGGCGATCGCCAGGTTGTAGCTCGCAACTTCCACCCGTGAACGCTCATAGGCCATACTCCCGCGAACTATCTCGCTGATGTTGTCCAGAGGCATCTTCAGCGACCTCCCCGAATAGCCAACTGCATCAGCGCGAACTGGCGTGACACGCCATCAGCCAAGGCCTGATAGCGGCCGCTCGCAGCGGACATTTGCGCAACTTCACCATCCAGTGCCAATGGTGAGCCCGGCGTATAGCTTTGCAAATACGGCGTTAGTTCGCTGTCCTGCATCGAACGCAACGCCTGCCCAAACAGCTCAGGATCGTTGTGCAGGCCACGCAAGGCTGCCATCGGTTCGAAGCTGTTGAGACGCATGGCCTTGCTTCCCGGAACGTTAGCCATGGCGATGTTGTGTGCCGCGACCTTCGCCTGCAATTGCTCCAGGCTCATGGCGAAGCGAACAGTCTCTATTGCAAGATTCATATCGACTGACATCAATCGTCCTTATTGAACAATGAGTTCGGCGTGCAGAGCGCCCGCCTGTTTGATTGCTTGCAACACAGTGATCACTTCTCGCGTGCTCAATCGAACCCGATTGAGGGCCTTCACCAGATCGCCCACCGTCGCGCCCTCGGCCAGTTTTACGGGGCCGTGTTCTTCTTCATTCACTGTCAGTTCGGTATCGGGTACAACCACAGTACCGACGCTCGGCCCAGTGCGCGCGACCCAGGTCGGTTGCGAAACCTGGAATTTGGTGCTGATCACCACACTCAGTGAGCCTTGGGAAATGCTGACCTCGCCCAACCGAACGTTGGCGCCCGCCACCACGGTGCCAGTGCGCTCATTGACGACCACCCGGGCAGCATAATCCGGTGCCACTGAAACGTTCTGTACCCGCGAGATCAACCGAGGCACGGTCATTCCTGCAGTGACGGGGACCTCAACTTTGGCGGCATGCACCACTCGCACGCCGGGCACCCCCAACTCGCGGCTCAACGCATCGGCAATTCGCTGCGCAGTGGTGTAGTCCGGCTCGTTGAGAATCAGCACCAGACTTCTCGAAACCTCATCACTTTCTGAAAAGGCCGAACGCTCTACACTCGCGCCTCGCGGAATACGCCCGACCGTCGGATGGTTTTTCTGCACCGAATTGGAGTTAGCCTCAAAAACGTACCCACCCACCGACATCGGTCCCTGGGCCAGGGCATAGAGTTTTTCATCCGGGCCATACAGCGGCGTCATCAACAAGGTGCCCCCCAGCAGACTGCGGGCATCGCCAAGAGAAGAGACCTCCACGTCCAGCTTGTCCCCCGACTCACTGAACGACCGCAAGTTACCGGTAACCATCACCGCCGCCGAGTTGCGGGTATTGAGGTCACTTTCGGCAACGTTCACGTTAAAGTTTTTCAGGGTATTGACCAGCGACTGACGGGTGGCCCGATTGCGGTCGGTATCGCCCGTGCCGGCCAAACCAACCACCAGGCCATAACCGATGATGGAATAGTCCCGCACGCCTTGAATGCGTGTCAGCTCCTTGATCCGGACATCAGCCAGCGTCGGCTGCAACCAAAGAGCGAGCAACAGACCCGAAAGCAGTCGAACAACAATTTTCATAAGATACGCAGCCACTTGAGCACCCGAAAAACGATGTTCTGCTTCTGCGCGTCGGTCACCACACCGTCACCGACGATGTCGATTTGTGCGTCTGCCAGGCGATAGGAAAGCACCGTGTTGTTGTATGCGATGTCATCCGGTCGAACCAGACCGGTGATTCTCACCTGCTGTTTTTCATCATTGACCATCACTCGCTGCTCGCCACTGACGCGCAGCAAACCCTCGGGAAGTTGCTCGATGATCCGTACGGAAACGTTTGTTCGAATTTGTCCGCTGCGGTTGGTCTGCCCAGCAGCATTGGTATCGCCCCTCAAGCCCAGGTTCGCTTGATGGGTATTACTGTCCAGGCCCGTGCGCGCGACAATATCGGTATTGCTGTCGGCTCCCGTACCGGCCGCGCTCTGGGCCGTAGTGGACTCCACCACCAGAACCGTCAGGGCATCGCCAAGATGGTAACCACGACGGTCGCCGGTCAGTGACCGGTAGCCATCGGGATCGATCAGGCTCTGTGCGCAAGCCACTCCCGGCAGCAGCATCACAAGCAACGCTCTGCAGGCGTCATCTTTCCACATGAACCTCTCCTTTGCCGGCGACCACAGCCAACAGGCTCGACTCGGCTCCGTCCAGCATCACCGGTACCCGCTCCCCCAGAACACCCGGACGTAGCGCCTTGCCTTCGGTGCGCAGCATCAGGCCAGGGCCATAGACCACCACGGTCACCGGAGCATCGCGATACACCAGAGGCTCAGCCTTGAGATGACGCTTGAGCACCGGCATGCCGGCATTGACCGATTGATTCAGCCACTGCCCTGCAACATCGCTGGGCAAATCGTTCGGTGAAAGTTGCGCCGCCGCCAGGTCCACCCGTTCCAGACGCGGTTGAACCTCGGTCACGACCTGATCGGCTCGCCCATTGCGGCCATAGACCCACGCCTGCTTCCAGGCCTGGACCTTGAACCAAACCGTCACCACACTGGGCCGATCATGGCCGCACACCGTGCCACTGAATGCGACCGGCACCCGGCTGCGTATGCCCTGGCTCAACAACCTGACTTGCGGACGAACCATAGCCGGGAGCTCACCCATAGGCGTGAGCTGAAGTTCAACCTCTGGTGTAGCCAACTGCGCCTGAAGAATTTGGGTTGCCGTCGCCAAGGCATTACTTGACGCGACAGCATCGCAACCGGCACTGAACGCCACCTCGGCAAAACAGCCACTGCTTGCGACCCAAAGCCCGAACCCGGCCAACCAATGAGTATTCATGATGGTCAACGGCGCAGGTTATTGATGGTTTCCAGAATCTGATCGCTGGCTTGCAGCAATCGCGCATTCATCTGGTAGGCACGTTGAGCCAGAACCAACCCGCTCATTTCGTCGATCAGATTGACGTTCGACATCTCGACATACCCTTGCAACAGAACACCCTGACCGTCTCGCCCCGGCTCTGCATAGATGGCTTCGCCGCTGGTCAGCGTCGGGCGATAAAGACCATCGCTGAGCTTCGTCATTGCTTCGGCACTGGCGAATTTGGCCAATTGCACCTGACCGACGTTAATGACCTCCCCCGTCTCGGTAATGGTCGCCTGAACCTCGCCGTTCTGTTTGATCACCAGGTTGCGCGCGTCCGGCGGCACCCGTAGATCGGCTGTCAGCGTTTGCCCGTCCGGCATTGCCAGTTGGCCTTCGCTGTCGAGGTGAAAACGTCCTGCGCGGGTGTACGCCAGCTCGCCCGTAGGTAATGCCACTTCGAAAAAGCCATCACCCTGAATGGCCAGATCCAGCGCGTTACCACTCTCACGGACTGTCCCCGGGCTGAAGACCTGGCTCGGCTGCGAAGCCTGAATACCCGCGCCCGTCAGCAAGCTCTCGGTCATGCCACCGCCATCGTCACGCGTCCCGACTTCCCGGACCATGTCGTGAAAGTCCACCTGACTGCGCTTGTAGCCAATGGTCTGCATGTTGGCGACGTTGTTCGAAATGCTGTCGATCCATGCCTGGTTCGCGGCCAGACCGGAGCTGGCAATACTCAATGAATCAATCACAACCACACTCCTGGTCAGTCCTTGCCTAATTGGTTGATACCGCTGTTGAGCATGCCGTCGTAAGCCGACAGCGCTCGCTGCATGGTTTCGACATGCCGCGACACTTCCATCATCTTCACCATGTCGGTGCCCATTGCCGCATTCGAGCGTTCCAGCAGCCCCTGATGCACAACGAAATTCTTGGCGGGCGTGGTCCCGGTATTGGCCGCATACAACCCTGCCCCAACGGCGAGCAGTTGCTGCGGATTGTCGACGCGCACGATGCTCAGGTGACCCACCGGCCGATCATCGACACTGACCTGGCCGCCAGCGTCGACCTTTAACACCCCGCCCGCCACCTGCAGTGGACCTTCTTCTGCCAGTACCGGATAACCTGCCTTGCTGACCAGATAACCGGTGTTGTCGACCTGAAAGCGTCCGTCGCGACTTAACAACACCCCGTCAGGACTCTTCAGCGCAAACCAGGCGTCCCCCGACAGCGCCAGGTCGGTGACTCGCCCTGTGGGTTGCAGCGCACCACCATCGGTACTGATCCAGGTCTGCGCCTGGATGTCGTCGAGTCCGCTCGTTACACCAATGCCGGCCACATTCGAAGTCATGACATTGAACGTGCGCTCAGACTTATAGCCATAGGTATTGGCATTGGCGACGTTCTGCGACACGGCTTTCAAGTTGTCGATATCACGCTGGATGACCCCAGCCAGTTGCATGATCAAGTCGCTCATGGGGACTCCAGGCTGGGGAAGCCGGGCAGGTCAATCATGCCTGCCGACGTGACGCGAGCGTGCTGCCCCACTTCGTTCACCGACAACACGGCCATGTGGGGCACGGCTCGAGACATGAAGGCCCGCAAGACCCGTCGTAACGGAGCCGCACACAACAACACCGGCTGTTTGTTAGCACTCAGTTGCCGCTCTGCCTCCCGTGCGACGGTGGTGACAAATCGCTCCAGTTCCTGGGCCGGTAACAACGCCGATTGCAAGCCTTCGCGAGGACGTGCAGCGGCAAGCATGTAACCTTCCAGCTGCGGCGCGATCGTCAATACGTTCAGCTCACCGTTTTTATCTACCAAACGCTCATACAGCGCCGCGCCCAGACGTTCGCGCACCCGTTCGACGAGATCCTCGGCATTCTTGTGGCTACGCCCCGCGTCCACCAACACTTCAAGAATGGTTTCAAGGTTGCGGATAGACACCTGCTCACGCAGCAACAATTGCAGTACTCGCTGGATGTCCGAATAGCTGAGTACCTGAGGCACCAGTTCATCGACCAGGCTGCCCAGGCCCGCACGTTTCTTTTCGATCAATCGCTCGGTCTCGGCACGGGTCAGAAACTCCGGTGCATAACGGCGTGCCAGCTCGGATAAATGGGTCAGCAATACGGTGTCGGGTTCAACCAGGGTGTAACCCGCCGTCCGCGCCTGAGCGCGTTGCGCAGTGTCGATCCAGAGTGCCTTGAGCCCGTAGGTAGGCTCATTGGTCGCGCGCCCTTCAAGCACCAGCGTCACTCCACCCGGGTTGATCGCCAGCAATTTATCGAACTCCAGCTCGCCAGTGGCAATCACCGCCCCCTGCACGCAGACCTGGTAGGTGCCATTGGCCAATTTCTTGTCGGCATGCACATTGAGCTGCGGCAATGCAAAACCATAATCCTTGGCGAACTGCTTACGCAGATTGTCGATGCGCAAGCTCAACGTGCTGGTCGCGGCCAGGACGTGAGCGGCGAGATCCGCGCTTAAACGCAGTTCAAACGCATCGGTGTTCATCAATGCGTAGATGTCACCGGATTCGTTGTCTTGCCCTGTCAGCAGGTCGCTCTTCTGCGGATCCTCGCCCTCAGAGGCACTGCGCCGCAACTTACGGTAAGAGAACCAGGCTGCTGCAGAAAATCCGCAAAACAGCATCATCAGCGGAATCAAAGGCAACCCAGGCATCATCGCCAGAAACAGGGTGACCAACGCCACCACAACCAAGGTCTTGGGATAAGCCGACACCTGTCGCCCCAGCTCGGGGCCCAGGCGGGCATCGGTGGCGGCCCGGGTAATGATGATCCCGGCAGCCACCGCGATAATCAGCGAAGGGATCTGCGTCACAATGCCGTCACCAACCGTCAACAACGTGTAGTGATGCAACGCATCGCCCCAGCTCTGGCCCTTTTGCAGAATGCCGACCGATAAGCCGCCGATTATGTTGATCGCGATGATCACAATACCGGCTATCGCGTCGCCTTTGACGAACTTGGATGCTCCATCCATGGCACCGTAGAAATTCGACTCGCGCTCCAACTGGCTGCGTCGGCGCTTGGCTTCTTCCTGGTCGATGATGCCCATGTTCAGATCAGCGTCGATGCTCATCTGTTTACCCGGCAAGGAGTCCAATGTGAAACGGGCAGCCACCTCGGCCACGCGCTGGGCACCGCTGGTGACCACCACATATTGCACAACCACCAGGATCAGGAAGATCACAAAGCCGATCACGTAATTGCCACCCACGACATGGGTGCCCACGGCAGCGATGACCAGGCCTGCATCCCCATCGGTCAGGATCAGTCGCGTCGCGGAGATATTCAGCGCCAGGCGAAATAACGTGGTCATCAACAACAGCGAGGGAAAGGTCGAGAAGCTCAGTGGTTTATCGATGTCGAAGGTCACCAGCAACACCATCAGCGCGACGGCAAAGTTGGTCAGCAACAGCAAATCCAACAACCAGGTTGGAATTGGCGTGAACAACACCAGCAAAATTCCGATGACCGCCACGGCCAACAGCAGATCGCTGCCCTCGGAAATCACACGGGACAAGAGTGGCTTCATGAGGCGAGCACCTTATTGCCAGGTAATGCGATCACCCAGCGATAAATACGCGCCACGTCGGTCTGAGTTGAATCCGGAATGGCTGAATCGACCCGCGCCAGAGCGTGCAGCGCTCGAGCCAAGGGCGGGCGACGCAAAATCGGTATCTGGTGTTTTCTGGCGACATGACAGATGCGTCGGGCGTGAAGGCCGCGTCCCATGGCCAGCACCTTGGGTGCGAGCATGCTCGACGGTCGGTACTGCAAGGCCACGGCATAATGCGTGGGGTTGGTGATGATGACGTCGGCGTCCTTGACCTGCCCCAGCGCAGAAGCCTTTTTCAGCAGCGCCTGCTGGATACCTTTGCGCTTGGAGCGAACTTCAGGATCCCCCTCACGGCGCCGATATTCGTCTTTCGTTTCCCGACGACTCATACGCATCTGTCGACTGAATTCGCGCCGCGAATACCAAATATCAAACAGTGCCGCAGCTGCCATCACAGCCAATACCGTAAAACCCAATTGCATCAGCAATTGCTTGCCGGCCTGAGGCAGTTCGAGAGGCGATATCGTCGCCATGCCCAACAATTGCGGCAACACGCTTTGGAACAGGTAATACAGGACCAGCGAGAACAGCGCCCCCTTGACCAGTACCTTGATCAGCTCGACAAACATGCGTCGCGAAAAGATCTTTTTCAGCCCCAGGATCGGGTTGAGTCGCTTGAAATCAGGCTTCAAAGCCATCATTGAAAACACCGGGCCGCTGAAGATCAGATTTGTCAGGATCGCCATCAGGATCAGGGCACCAATCAGCGGCAATAACCCGTACACCACCTGCCGCAGGCTGTAGCCGCCCTGCTCACCCAAATAACCAAACCCTTGCCCCAGTTGCCCGGCGTTGCCCAGCCACCAGTGGGTATGAGTCGCGATCAAGCTGGCCAGCGGATAAGCGATAGCCGAGAAGACCATCAGAAAGGTCAACAACATGACGAAGGACAACAGATCGGGGCTGCGAGGCACCTGCCCTTTCCTGCGCGCTTCTTCGAGTTTGTAGGGTGTGGCCTCTTCGCTCTTGTCCTGTTGATCGCTCATTGAGCACCTGCCGGCGAAAGGGCAAACCGCAAGGCGTTTTCAATCAGTAGCGGCAAGCGCTGCACGATCATCGGCAAGGTCAGGATGAAGATGAACATGCCAACACCCAACTTGATGGGCAAGGACAGGAAATAGACGTTCGCCTGGGGCATGGAACGGGATAAGAACGCAAACGCGGTATCGATCAGCCACAGCCCGACTATCACTGGTACAACAATCATGAACGCCAGCAGAAACTGCTGCGTCATGACCGTCGCCAATGACAAGGAAAGTGTGGAGAGCGACACACTGCCGGGCGGAACCGCCACCAGAAGCTGAGCGAAAACCCTGAGCAAATCGTGATGCAGATTGAGCACGATAAACAACACGCCCAACGACCAGCCCAGCAACTCGGCCATCAGACCGGTCATGTTGGAGGTACCCGGATCAAAGACACCTGCCGCATTCAAGCCGATTTGAGTGTCGATCAACTTACCGGCCATATCGACCCCGGCATGGGCGGCATGGAAACCGAACGCCATCAACACACCCAGCAGCAACTCGCCCAGCAGCACAGGCAGCGTAAAGACCGGTGCATGGGTGAGCGTCATGCTGCTTGCCAACACCGCGGACAACACCAGTGCCAGGATCAATCTGACGGTCAACGGAATACGCGTAAACACCAGGACCGGTGAAACCACTACGAGCGGAATCAACCTGACCGACACCAGAAGCGCATTGAGAAAAAAGGAAGTCAGCACAACTCACACCCAAAACGACGCGCAAAACGCTAGAAGCTAGCGGCCCGAGTTAATGCACTGAGTGCGAATTGTTTGAGGACCGTCAGCATCCAGTTCCCGAAAACCAACAACATGACGACCGTCACGATCAGCTTGGGGATGAAGGTCAGGGTCATTTCCTGGATTTGGGTAGCGACCTGAAGGATGCTGACCAAAAGGCCAACGATCAGAATGGCGAGCAACAAAGGAGCTGCCACCATCGCGGCGGTCAGAAGCGCTTCTTTGAGCGCGTAAAGCATAAAGTCCTGCTGCATCCATAACCCCTGCTGCGCTGAAGCGAGTGCGCGTTTCGAGCACGCCTCAGCCTGCATGGCAAACCGCCATCAATCCGGCTATGGTAGCGACATTTGTTTAGGAGACGCAACAGAATGTTACGGAGTGGATACATAATTGGTGGTGACTGGTTTCATGACCCGGCAGTCCATTGTCAATCAGGAACGGCTCAGCCCTTCCTGATTGAAATACAGGTCACGGTATGTTTTAGATAAAGACAGGAAATTTCACTCCCCTAGCTTTCAGCGCATCTATGACTGTGTTTTCAGCGGCGGCTAGATGGGTGGACATTGGGCTTGCTGTGTTGTTGTGTCGGATCAAATGAACCGACCTGCTGCTCGATCAGGTCAAAGTACCATTCGGGACAGATTTATTTTTAGACCAAACAAAACAAATAAATCTGTCCCTTTTTTACTCGCCGTATACACCGTCGCCACCACAGTTACCACCACCATGACAACACTTGCCAGGCCACCACTCTGCTTTTTCTTAGGCTTTGGCAGTTTATAAATCGGCACAGGAGCCAGATCACCTGTCACTTCGCTCTGATCGTAGGCCTTGAAGTTGTCGGCGTTGTTGGCATTGCTACCGGTAACGTTGAGGATGACCAGGCTGGTACCGCGCACCAGGGCATCATCGCCGCTCAGACCATTGGCGTCGGCGATGAGGTACCACATGCTCGAATCGCCTCAGGTTTTCTGGGCGATGCTTTGCAGGTGCACAGGATCAAATGCCCGGGTCTGCTGGCCGACTAGATCAAAAGCCGGGCATGAAAAATACAAGACCCGCCCCTTAAGAATTCCTGTGTCATGTGATCCCGGTGTCCGAACACATCCCTTTTAGCCTGCACGGGAATAGTCTACACGGGGAGACCCAAAGTATTTTTCAACAATTGCAGACCTACGTGCATTTTCACTTATTTTTTTGTTGAATTTCTCAGGATAAATAACTTCGAGAACAGGCTTCCCATTATTCATAAAATAAGCACTACCACTCCACATAACTTTTGCATCTTGCTTACCCCATTCCTCTCTAAGCGAATAAAACAACTCGCTCAATTCTTTCCCGCCAAAATTGAATACTGGGATTTCTTGATTCTGCCTTGTAAAAAAAAGAGACACAGAGATGACACCATCTTCGGCTTCTGCATACGCAAGCACCTTTGAAACATCATCTCCAACCATGTCAAGAATTTGATTGCCTATTGACTGAAACAAACCCTCAATTATGGTATTCATAATTATTTTCCGCCTGGTCGATTGTAGAAAAATTTCTCGCTGGGAATATCATCAACCCAATAACGCACATGCAACGCATCTGGTCTCAATGAGTCGCCCACATATGAAGGTCGTATCTGAACACGCACGGGCAGGTTTTGTTGGAGAGCTGCATCCCATGAATTTTCGAGGGTTCTATATGAGCCCATATTGAAATTACCATTTTGTGCAAAATGGTTAAAGTCATCTAGCGGCCCATTAAACCGACGGCCAATAAAATGGCCGCCCTGATCATCAGCCAAACGATACTCCCCACCAGCGTTTAGTTGGGCAGACGCATTGCGGCCTTGAGCAGGGTTTCTCACAAGATTTGCATCGACAAGCTCGACGCGACCAGCCTCATCTCGTAAATAAGAATACCCATTTCTAATTTCGGCTTGACGAGTAACGGTAGCAGCTACACCGCTTGAAACATCTCCACGACTCGCCTGCATCGCATAGCGTTTGGCCCCCTCTACCGCGGACTTGAGCTTACCTGCGACAATTTCTACACCAAATACGGTACCAGTAGCAAGAATATCGGCATTATCGGTTTTAACGCCTTTGGACTCATAGTAGCCGCTAACTCGCTCTATCGCATAATCACGAGCCTGATCCAGTACAGGCCCAAGGAGTGCCTGGGTCGCTATGTCGCGCATGGCCGCCATCGGCCCCATCAGCGTGTAGCCGACCGCTTGTGCTGCAAAGCCGATCAGTTCGGTTGCACCCTCATGCGCTTTGGCGAAGCTGGCAATGCCGGTCAGGCCTTCATGGATCAGGGGAGTGACGTTGTTTGCCCATTCCACCAGGGTGCTATTACCGTTGAGATTAACAACACCTTCAAGGTTATCGACGGAATAAGTCAGAGGCTCCTGTGGAGGTGGTACGCCCACCCAAACTCCATCGCCGTCATACCTCAGGTAGGACCCATTCTCGCCAGGTTTCGTTGGGTGAAGCAGGCCCGGCCTCAGTTCAGGATCGTTGTAGATTTTCCCCAACATTTCGGGAGTGGCTCCATTAGCCAGCGCCCGGCGGAAAATTGGAGCAGTTGCCTCATCCCCCGGCAGCCCAGCCAGTTCCTGGGCCTTCCGAACCATCTCTGCCGAAGGTTGACGAATTTGATCTGCGATGAAGTTACCCAGCGTATTACCAAACGCATCCACCGCAACCTGACCATAGTTAGGCCGCGCACCACCCAACCATTTGTCGCTCATCGCCGCCGCAGCGTGAGCGCCGAGTTGGTCCTTCAACACTTGGCCAGGGAGCTGGTCACCAAAACGCCCATTCAACTGACCGCTGATGTTGGCGGCCGCCATTGAGGACGCCAGGCTGCTCCAGCTAAACGAAGTGTCCAAGCCAGCAATGCGATTGGCCGCCTGACTGGCGGTATAGTTGAAGACGCCTTGAGTGGTGTATTTGAAACTGCCACCAGCGTTGGCGAGGCCTTTCATCATTGGCCCCATCTGCCCGGCTTGGGCCATGCCACTCAAACCCGCAACTACAGCCCCACTCAGGCCACTGACCGCCACTTGGCTCCAACTGAACTTGTCCTGCACCCCCATCGCCATACCCGACAATTGCGAAGCGGCACTCCCTGCGGCAGCCCCTACTCCAAGCCCCACGACCCCGGCCGCAATGGCACTGCTACCCAGCGCGGCGCTCCCCACCCCCCCCATTGTCATGGCAGTTGCACCGATAGACATGAAGCTGCCGGTAGCGCCCATCGCATACAACGCCGCCCCCGCCGTAAACACCGTCGCCACCACAGCTACCACCACCATGACAACACTTGCCAGACCACCACTCTTCTTTTTCTTGGGCTTTGGTGGTTTGTAAATCGGCACAGGAGTCAGATCGCCAGTCACTTCGCTCTGATCGTAGGCCTTGAAGGTGTCGGCGTTGTTGGCGTTGCTGCCGGTAACGTTGGGAATGACCAGGCTGGTGCCGCGCACCAGAGTATCACTGACGTTCAGACCATTGGCATCAGCGATGAGGTACCACATGCTCGAATCGCCCCAGGTTTTCTGGGCGATGCTTTGCAGGGTATCGCCGTCCACGATCACGTAACTGCTTGGAGTACGCGCCACCTCATCGGGCGAGATCGATGCAATGGTGTCGAAGATCTCCGGTGCGCTGTTATTGCCGATGCTCGCCAGCACATTGCCGTTATAGGTGGCATAGCGCTGGGAAGTGTTACCTTCCGAGCGCATGGTCAGCTGGCCATTACGATCCGAAGCGAAACGTCGATTAAAAGGATTTGATCCGTTTGCAACTGCGGTAAGCAGTTCACCGCGAGCGCTGTAGCCCATGGTCGTTCTGCTATTGGTTCCGCTATTGATATTTGCCTGAATTATCAACTCTTTCCATGTATCGAATCCTGCATGAGTTGTTTGATTCTCCCCATACATGGCGACACCGCCGTTCTTGTCATAGACGGTATATCGATAGTGAACAGCACGTCCCGCAGCGTCGTATCCGACGGTAGAGTCACGCTCCACGCCATCAGCGCCAATCTTTCGTGTTTCATTGAAGAAGGTGTATTGATAGGCCTTCCAGCTGCTACCGTTCCAGCGGGTTACCAGCTGATTGTTGAGCTTTCCGTCTCCGCGATAGGTATAGGTGGTGCGAGTACGCTCAGTACCGTTGATATCCTCTTGCGAGACACGGTTATTACGAGCGTCATACTGAGCACTGAATATCTGGGTTACCGTGAAGTTCCACTGGTTTGAAGAGGGATCTGGACTGCTCATATCTCGAAAAGATTCGCTCTTAACGATGGTGAGCAGTGATCCAAGGTCGTTATAAGTATAATTTTTCAGCGCATACCCTTGGACGGGAGTCCCAAACCAATCCTCGGTTACCCCTAAATACCCCCCGGTCGACGTACGATTACCGGCAGCGTCATAGGTGTGGGCTTCACCCTTCCCTTTACCGTCGAGAACATCCGCGACCACCTGCCCACGACTGCTCAAGAAGCCGTCCTCGACCAGCACTCGCCCTTCCAAGTCATATTTGAACCAGTTATCGATCACCGTGCGTGTACCGACCTGGTTGGTGGTATCCAATATCACGCGTCTACGATTACCCAATTCGTCATAACTATAGGTAAGAGCATCAATACGGGCAGTGTTGCTCCGCATGTCGCGCATACCAACATGCTGAGTGCCGGCTGGCGCCCTAACCCCTGTCAACTTTCCCTGCGCATCGAATTTGTAGAACGTTTCAAAGCTGGCGCCACCGGCGGCCGCGCCAGACGTGATGATGGTGGAGTTGAACTCACGTACTTTATTCCCGGCCAGATCATATTCCGAGCCTGTAACCGCCCAATTCTCTGTCGGACCCTCGATCACAAACTTGGTCAGGCCATTCGCAAAGTATTGGTAGGTTTTGTCAGGGCCATCGGCAACCTGCTCTTTTTCCAACTCACCAAAATCATTGTACGTGTAGGTATAGGTATGTCCGCCCCAGTCCTTATACCCAACGAGCCGAGAAACATCTCCCGCTGAGTATGTCCAGGTCTTGGTACTTCCCAGCTCGTCTTGTTCAAGGGTTTTGCGGTTTAGTGCGTCGTACGCATAGCTGAACATCACACCCGATTCGTTATTGCTATGAGTGATGTTGCCGCGCTCGTTATAGACCGTGTATCGAGTGTTCCCCAACACCCCTGACATGTAGGACGACCCCTCGCGACCGTCTTCCACGTTCTTCAGGGTTTCCGCCGTCTCGACAGTGCCGTTGATTTCGGCATACAGGCGACCAGCCTGGTCGTACTTGTTGGTCAGCAAGGTGACCTTGGCGCCGTTACGGATGATGCCGTGGTTGATCTGCCGGTCCATGACATCGTAGCTGTCGACCAACACGGTACCCAAAGCGTCCTGGGTGGAGACGCGGTTGCCGTGGATGTCATAGAGGTATTGCCGCGAACTGCCCAGAGCATCGACGTCGCGGATCAGTTGACCGACCTGGTTGTAGACGTGCTGGCGGGTGCGTAGCAAGGTGTTGGTGGCCACGCCGGTGTAAGGCCCGACCAGATCGGCTTCCTGGATCAGTCGGCCGACGGCGTCGTAGCGCTTCTCGTGGATCAGACTGGCGCGGTAGCCGGTACCGTTCTCCCGCAGGATGTCGGCGACCGGCAGGGTCTCGGTGAGCACCTGGTTGGCCTGGTTATAGGTGTAGCTGGTGACGTAGCCACGCGTATCGGTACGGCTGAGCACGTTGCCCCAACGATCGGCGGTTTGCCGGATGATCGGGGTGCTCAGGGTCAGGGTGGCGCTATTCAGGGTGTCGGCGCTCAGGTTGGCTTCGAAGGCCGGCAGGTGTTGCTCGAAAGTGCGACCGAGCAAATCGTTGCGCATATAGTTGATACGGTCGTCGGTGGTCGTGCTCCAGTTCCCTAGCACCGTGCTTTTGCTGACTTTGCCGGAAAGGTCATACTGGAACGCAGTGACACTGGTATTGCCGTTGGATTCGAGCCGACCGACCTGGTCATAGTTGAAGATCTCTACAACGCCGTCATTGACCTCCTTGCGGGTGACTTCACCGAAGCGGTTATACAGTGCGCTTTCACGCGCAGACACCTTGGTGTCCCAATCCACGGTGTACCAATCCACGGTGGCGGTCTGCTGGCCGAGCGTGTCGTACTCGAAGGTACGGCGGATGGTGTGATTCATCGCCATCGGCACGCCAAATACCGTAATCCAGGCGCTCATCGTGACATTGATCTGCCGGCTTTCCTCGAGGCGCCGGCCGGCGACGTCGACCTTGTAGTTCTCCGAGGAGCCGGCGGCGTTGATCTCCTGGATCTCATGACCGGCGGCGTCGTAGCGGGTGAGGGTGGTCTGGGTCAGACCGGCCTGCACGTTGCCAGCGCTATCGGTGCCTGCCACGCGGACTTCCGCGATCTGCTGCCCGAAAGCGTTGAGCAGGAAAGTGGTGGTCGGTGAGGCGATGACCGTGGCGCTGGCAAAAGGATTGACGGCATCACTCTTGGCTGTAGCCCTGGCGGGCTCGGTGACTTTGAACACTTGGCCAAGGACGTTGTAGTCGGTACTGACGACGTTGCCCTGGGCGTCAGTGACTGTCTTGACGTTACCCACGCCGTCATAGGTGCTGCGGCTAAGCAGCAGATCGGCAGTCACCAGCGTGGCGCTAACCGCTCCTGTGGTGGCGTTGATGCTCTGTTGCCAGAAGCGTGCGCCTTCCAGAGTGGTCTGGATGAGTCGCCCCATGGCGTCGTAGGTGAAGCGGGTGCGACGGTCGTTGGCGCTGGCCGTCGGGGCCACCGACAGGACATTCTCGCTCCAGTTGGTGAGCTTGGTGGCGTATTCGGTCTGCCGGGTCAACTGGCCGAGAGCGTCGTACTCCATGCGGGTGTAATAGCCAAGGGCATCCACACTGCCAATGCGCTGGCCGTCCAGATTGTAGTAATGCACGGTGCTGGCGCCGGTCTGCACGGTGGCGCCGCTGGCGTTGCGCGCTACCTGGGTCTCGCGCACCAGTTGGCCGAAGGCGTCGTAGCTGTAAAGCGTGGTTGGCGCCAGGGTGGTCAGGGTTGATGTAGCGACGTTGCCAGTGAAGGTGTAGAGGCTGACCAGGTTCTGCTGCACCGCGGTCTTGCGCCCGAGGGCGTCATAGCTTGTCGTCAGGGTTCGGTCCTGGGCGGCGCTGGGTACCAGAGTGGCGGGGGTGATGTCGGTCCCGAGGTAATACCCCTTGGCCGGCACAGCCTGGGTCAGGCCGTTGGCGTAGCGGACGGTGCGGGTGGTCTGTCCCAGGGCGTCGTAGGTATAGGCTGTCACGCCCTTGAGCGCATCGATGTCATGGCTGACCCGACCCAGCAGGTCGTAGACTTTGTAGCTGTCAACGAAGTCTGAGGCCGCGACTCCGCTGTTGTTAACCCGTACGCGGTTGCGCACGGCATTGCCGAAAGTGTCGTAGGTGACCTCGGTGCTGACCTGGAAGGTATTGGCGGTGCCGTCCGCGCTCTGTTGATACTTGCCGCTGAGCTTGTTGTACCAGCCCGGGCTGGTGGTGCGGATCTGCCGGCCAATGGCGTCGTAGGCATAGGAAGTGGTGCGTGCCTGACTCAAGTCGTCCAGTGCTGGGGCGGCAGCTACGCTGGCCCGCAGGCGACCCTCGCTACGGCTGGTCACATTGCCCATCGCATCGTAGGTAGTGCTGGTGACCAGGGAGCCGGGGGCGAGCGTAACCTCGCCGGTCTCGGAGATGCTGGCTACATAGACCGGCGGAGTGATTTCCTCCACCAGACGGTTGAGCGTGTCGTAGTTATAGGTCCAAACGTGGCCGTTTTTATTGGTCAGGGTTTTGCGGTTCCCCACCGCATCGTAGGTGTAAGTCTCGACCTTGCCTGCGGCATCTGCAACGGACTTTTGTCGACCGACGGCGTCGTAGGCGAAGACAGTGGTGCGGTCATTGTTACTGTCCCGGCGCAGCAGCGCTTGCAGGTGTTCGGCGCTGAGAGGTGCGTTTGCGTCATGCACACCCACGGGGCCGGCCACCGACCAGTTCGACTGACCGGCACCAGCGTTTGCATTGACATTGAGTACCTGGCCGGTGGCGGTGTCGATCAGCTCCAACGAGTCCACTTCGATCAAGCGGCTGGCGTCGCCGCTGTTGTCGGCGTAGTAGTTGAA
>Ga0182006_1000581_pt1 | contig 26955 bp, 23 predicted proteins | sample Sormic07211104_1_FD_123022 | JGI IMG/M metagenome (GOLD analysis project Ga0182006, IMG submission 123022) | Rhizosphere microbial communities from Sorghum bicolor, Mead, Nebraska, USA - 072115-104_1 MetaG | ecosystem: Host-associated > Plants > Roots > Rhizosphere | place: USA: Nebraska...
ACTTTTTGATGCCAAAAAGTAAGAGCCCTTCGGCGGCGGTGAGCCGAGGCAAGAATTGTGCGAAGGAAAAAACGTCAATCATATTGATTTTTATATCATAAATTATCCCTCAGGATGACAGAGAATAATAACGGAAGCCTTAAAAAGGATACAGATAAATATCATTTCCTAACCACCCCCGCCCCTCCTAAATCAGGAGGGGAGTTCCCCTCATGGTTTCACAATGATCAATACACGAATATTGTTTCCGCACCATGCGATCTGCGCCCTGCTATCCGGCCTCGCAGATTTTCGCTCAACATTGGTTCTTTGGGCACTTTGCTAACAACCTTTCACCACCCCACAACTTTAACCCAAGTACACCCGTCAATCCCAAGGGCCAGCTGAATCAAAAAAACAGTTGCAGATCAGCACAACCAGCACTACCAAACCTCAAACGCAGTGAGTTTTGTGCTTTATGTTTGCAAAAGCTTTCACTAACCACTAACGAACAAAACAAAGTGCCGCTGTTTTTTTGATGCGCATCGGCTTGCGCAAAAGCCCCATTGCTGGATTGACGAAGCATTTTTGCATACTTTTGATGCCTCAAAAGTTTGATGTCCCGCGGCATAGAGCGAAAAACTTCACCACCTCTTCACTTCATACAACTTCTCCACCCCCTAATAAAACTCCCTATAATACCCTTTCGGCACCTGCACCTTAATAGGGAAAGGACTAAAAAAATTCTATTCATAACCACCCCCGCCGCTCCTAAATCAGGAGGGGAGTTCCCCTCATAGTTTCACCATGATCATACATGAATATTGTTTCCGTACCCTGCGGTCTGCACCCCGCTAACGGCCTCGCAGATTTCCGCTGGAAAAAGCCCGGAAATCCTTGCACTCCCCCCTCATAACCCCACAGCCCAAGGCAGGATCAAAGCGAGAGTGGTGGAATAAGCAAAGGCTAAGAGCCTCGATGCTGCCGCAAATAAGATTTCCGTAGGTTTTTACAAGAAAGGATGCCAGCCTTTCAGTTATGCCTTTGTGTTTGTTGTTTTTAACGGCAGGCATGCTTTCGCTGCGCTCAGGTTTGTTACTTTTTCATCAAGGAAAAAGTAAAAGCCCCTCGGCGGCGGTGAGCCGATGCAAGCCAGAGCAAAGGAGAACAGCCTAGCATTTGCTTTAAGATTCCCGCCTGCGCGGGAATGACGACCGTATTATAGCGAGCGTCTTAAGCCCCTATCCGCCTATCGGCACCTTTCCCCTAAAAGGGAAAGGACTAAAAAACAAATTATCGCATCCTGCAATACGCACATTGCTATATGCACAATGCTATCTCCACCCTGCTGTCCGGCCTCGCAGATTTTGAGTAACAATCGGCCGTCATTTCGACTGTAGCGCAGCGGAATGGAGAAATCTTTGAACCAAGTTATAGCGAGCGTCTTAAACCCCTATCCGCCTATCGCTACCTTTCCCCTGAAAGGGAAAGGACTAAAAACAAATTATCGCATCCTGCAATACGCACCTTGCTATCTGCACCCTGCTACCAGCCTCGCAGATTTTCGCCGGAAAAAGCCCGGAAAGCTTTGCACTTCCTATCATACACCACAGCCCAAGGGAGGATCAAAGCGAGAGCGGAATTTAACCTATTGCTTCTGCCCTTCTTTCAAAGACTGCTTCCCCGAAGGTCGGGGCAGTCTGTACCTTATAATTACGAATGATCTAAAACCTTAATTCTTCACCCTGTTCTTTTCCGCATCAGCACCAGAAGATTCATGTTTCTCCGGAGAAGAAAAGGTTTTCCCAAAACGATAACTATAGCTTAAAACAAAATTTCTGGAATCTTGCCTGTTTCTCCATCCGGCTTCTGTTGCGGCAAGGTTATTAATTACGCCATTGTATATCCGGGTTCTAAAAATATCATTTGCGGTTAATTTCAGGGTACTTTTTGCCGAAAGCTTTTTTTGCACTGCTGCTCCAAAATCATGCACCGAAGCCAGTAAAAACTGAACGTTTGAAAGTTTACTCTGATAGCTCATGTTCAACTCTGCATTCCAGGTAGGACTGATTTTAAACTGTAGATTAGGATTTGTTCTAAAATAACTGCCATTAGTCACTAAAAAACCAGTATAAAAATCTGTTTTCGACATTATTTTACCAAACTCCATATAGGCATTTAATTTCGCCCATTTCGTAATGTCGATTTCTGCATTTACCGAAACATTGGCTACCCTTGTTTTGCCCACGTTAGCAGGCCTGCTGTAATAGGTGCCATTTAAAATTTCGATGGTTTCATTCACTTCATCTCTCACCCAACTGTAACTAAATGTTGTCGTAATCTTACTTTTGTAGGTATGAGAAAGTTCGATGCTTTGTGTAAAAGAAGGTTTTAAAAACGGATTACCAACATAATAGGTAAATTTATCCAATGGAGAAAAGAAGGGATTAAGGTCCTGATAATAAGGACGATCAATCCTTCTCCCATAATTCAGTCCGAGTTCGTTGTTCCCTGCCGTATCGAGCTTATAAGAGAAATAAAGCGTTGGGAACAAACTGTTATAAGTTCTTTTAAAACTGGAATCAGGTTTAATCAGATTCCCCAACTGATGCCCGTTGGAAACCGTGTTTTCATACCTCAAGCCAGCCTGGAATGAAAACCGCTTCCCTTCCCTGCTCATGTTCAGGTAAACCGCATTGATATTCTCCTGATATAAAAAGTGATTGCTCTTTTCATAATCTGCACTTGTTTTTCCGTTTGCAGTATTAGCGTAATCGGCAATATTATCCGTTTTGGTATAAGCAGTTTTAACTCCAGCATCCAGTTTCCACTTATTTTCCAGTGGATGCGAATAATCTATTTTGGCCGTATAAATATCAATGTCGGATGGTAGGTTACCTGTTAAAATATCCTGGTATTTTAAAGCACCGCCGGGCAGGTAACTAAAATTATTATACGTCTGAGCCGTTCTATCCCGATAAAGCAAATAATCTGCATCAAAGGTTAGTTCCCGACCTGCCTGCTTAAATTTATGCCTGTAATTTAAATTTACCCCTGCATTTTGGTACTTAATCTGATCGATATTTTCGGCCTTGATGACCGAATCTAACTGCATGGAAGCGTTAGAAAGGTTACTGGTATTGTTATTTACCTGTTTCGAAATCCTGTTCATGCCGGTAAATACAATGCCCCATGTCGTTTGTTCTGATGCATAATAATCAACACCCGTTTTCAGGTTAAAAGTGTTGCCATGCCTGCGGAAATAAGAATTTTGATTGAAGTAGGATTTAGCACTACCATCAGCATTTTTATATTTCCGGTTCAGATCAAGATCGGTAAAGCTGTTATTGAGGTTATAGCTCAGGTTTCCAAAAACGTTAACCTTGTCTTTTCGGTAATTAAAGTTGAAACTATTATTCGAACGGCTTAATTCGCCTTGGTTTAAACTCAGATTAACCCCACCGTTAAACCCGGCGGTTTTGGTTTTCTTGGTTTTAATATTAATTACACCGCCATTGCCGGCAGCATCGTATTTGGCAGGCGGATTCGTCATCAGTTCAATCTGATCAAGCGATGAGGAAGGCAAGGAACGCAAATAGTTCTCCAGATCCGAACCCGATAAATAAGTCGGTTTATCATCAACAAAAATAGTCACCCCATTTTTGCCTTTCAACGAAATTACCCCGTTCTGATCCACATTTACGCCAGGCGATTTGCTGAGCACATCCAATGCCGTTGTACCCGCATTCGAAATCAAAGCATCCACATTAACAACAGTACGGTCTATTTTTCGTTCTACGAAGGCTTTTTGCCCCGAAATGGTTACCTCTTTTAAATTGGTTGCTCCGGTTTTGATTTTGATATCTGGCAATGCAATAACGGCATGGCCTGCTGTCAGCACCAATGTATCAGTTTGGTATATGGGCGATCCAACGACCGATATTTTAATCAGATATTTTCCATAACCGAGCTGATCAAAACTGAATAGCCCATCCTTTTCGGTAAAAGTTGTTTTAATTAACGTCGAATCTTTAAGTAGAGCTACTGTAGCAAATTCTATATTTTTACCTTCGGCATCCAATACATGGCCATAAATTCTGGATGGAGGACTTTGTGCATGGGCAAAAGTAAAGGCAATATTCATCCATACGGCTAAAAAAGCCATGAGCTTGTATTTCATGAGATGTTGATTGGATTAAGCTTTTAGAGGTTGATTTTAGTTATTTTCAATCAGGAAATTATACATCAGCGAGTGTTTATCGTTTTTCAAAAACCGCTTTTTATACTTTTGTTGCACTTCGGTATTTTGTTTCACCCCATTTACAATCAGCTCGTCTTTATTGAGTTTATATGAAAGTTTATTGGTGCTGCTGATAATGCCATCTTTCATCAATTCCTGATTGATTGCATCGGTATAATCATGTCCATCGCCATTGGTTACCGTTTTTGAGGTAACTGTACGCTGTGAGCTGGTTTTAGTGTTACTTCTTTCGCCATAAACAGCTGGAGTTTGTGGGGTTGGAGGCATAGCAGGAGTAGCAGGGACCGCAGGTATAGCTGGTACTGCATATACAACTCCGGGTACTTTTGGTGTTTTAGGTACTTTTGGTGTTCTAGGCGGGCGAGGAATCCCTGGTACCATCGCATAGCCATAGGATTTATACACTTTAGCCGAATTTTTGTATTCTTTCGCATCTTCAACAGCTTGTTTGGCATCTTCAATAGCTTGTTTGGCGTCAATGATGGCCTGCTTCCTATCATTTTCGGCTACTTTAGCATCAATAACGGCTTGCTTCGCATCTTCCTGCGCCTGCCTTACATCGTTCTGCCGCATTTTTTCATCCGCTTGCCTGGCTTCTTCATCAGCAAGTCTGGCCTTTTTATCTTCTTTAGTTTCTGGCAGCTGCTGTTTTTCATTCATCCTTTTTAGCTCATTGTCTACCTTTGCATTGATCTCCTTTTCCATTTGGTCTGCAGATTTTCCTTCTGCAGCCTTTGCTTTTTTCCTGGTTGTATCCTGTAGGGTTACAATTGTAGTGGATGTTTCTTTTCTGGTAACTGTTTTTGCATGGCCAACGCTTTTAAAAGCGGCAGTACAAACCACTACCGATACCAGGGCGATGGTTAATATCGTTTTTTCCATTTTGTTTAAAGTTGAATTGGTATTGAATAACATCCTGCTTGCTCTTTGCAGCAGGCTACCTTTAGTCCCGCTCATGGCCATAGCATAAGCAGGTGCACGCTGCTTAAACTCCTGACACACAATAAGGGCCTGAACGTAATTTTTGCGATCGTTTACACAGGCGATGGCCAAATCATCGCAGCAATGCTCGCGTTCTGTTTTTATTAATTGCGATACCCAAAGTACCGCCGGGTTAAAGAAAAATATAATTTCGATGAAGCTTTGTAATATATTCACCAGGTAATCTTTCCGTTTAATGTGGGCCAGTTCATGAGAGAGAATGGCTTCTACTTCGGCATTCGACAAACCATTGATCAACCCCAAAGGAATGAGGATTAAAGGTTTAAAGTGCCCCACTACCAGGGGTACCTGCGCAATACCCGATTGCATTAACTTAACCTGTTGTGTTAAGCCTAGTTTTTGGGCGAGTTCATTTAATTTTTCATTCCACTTTTTCCCTGCAGCGTAGGTTTTATAATTACGCAGATGATATACACCATTTAAACCTACCATTAATTGGATACTTTTTCCGCAGATAATCAGGAACCAAACCAATACAATCTGATAGGCATAAGCATTCCACAAAGACAGGATGCGATTAAGTCCCGAATACATGTCTTGCTGTACATTGGTAACCGCCTGTTGATCTGCGATAGCCTTCGGCAAATTAATCCCTGTTTGATGAACAACCTGCGATCGCGTATGGTGATCCGACTGCTGAAGCTCCTGATAAAAAGTAAAACCTATTGCCACAACAAACAAACCTAAACATACCGTAAGCAAGTTATAACGCCACGTAGCGCTTGCCTTACGGGAAGTAAACATCACCAAACCAGCTAGCAAGGCTAAAATAACACCAATCCACAAAGAGTGGAACAAGGTAGCACCCAGGGCATGAAGCCAGTTATCGGGTAAAAGATTGATTAATTTAAATTCCATTATGGTGGTTCTTTAGCTTCAGTTCTGGTTAATTAGTCCATGTTATTCAATAGCCGCTTAATCTCTTCGATTTCTTTTTTTGATGTTTTTTCGTTCCCCAAAAGTTGCATCATCAATTTCGATGCAGAGCCTTTATACAAAGTGTTTACGAAACGGTCTAACAACTGTACTTTGGTTTTTTCCTCTGCTTCAACCGGGATATAAATGTGTTTCATTTGGCTTTCATCACGTTTTAATATCCCTTTTTCAGTTAAAATCTGCATCTGCTTTAAGGTTGAGGTGTAATTCACCTCTCTTAGTTCATTTAGCTTGTCGTTTACAAACCGAACGGTTGATGGTCCAAATTCCCATAATACCTGGAGAATTTCCAGCTCAGCTTTGGTTGGTTCGGGCAGATTGTTTTCAGTTTGAATACCTTTCATATTTTAAAGGTACGACAAATTTCGTACGATGCAAATATTAGGTTATTTATTTTTAAATGATTTAGATATATTGATGACTGTCAGACTATTAAATATAGATTAAATTTGTGTATTTATATAATTAGACCCTTTTCATCTTTAATTTGGCTAGAAATTAATTACCAACGGTGAACCATATTCAAAGTATAGCTAATTAGTGCTTCAAAAACAAAATGATATTATCCAGACACAAAACATCTGATGTTTAATTTAAACATCGTATGTTTGTATCGTTGATTTCATATTATGGCAAAAGAAAGCAGACTTTTCGAACAGGTATCCACCAAAATCAGAAACGATATTAAAAAAGGCAAATTTAGCGTAGGGGAAAAAATCCCGTCAGAACCAGCCTTAATGGAATTATATGGTGTTGGCCGCTCTACCATCCGGGAAGCTATAAAATCACTTACCTTATCAGGAATACTTACAGTACAGCAAGGTTTTGGAACAAAAGTTAATGCCACCCCTACAGAACCCATTGAGCAACGTTTGCGCAGTGCTGATTTTAAAGAAATCAACCAGGTCAGGGCTTTGCTCGAACAGGAAATCGTTCGCCTGGCCAGTAAAAACCGTACAGAATCAGACCTGAAATCCATTAGCGACGCACTTGAAAAAAGAAAATCTGCCATTGAAAAAGAATCGAGAACTGACTGTGCTAATGCTGATATCGCATTCCATCTGGCTATTGCCCGCGCATCTGGCAACCATGTACTGAGCGATCTTTATGAAAGCTTTACGGTGATCATCCGCGATTTTTTTGCTAAACGTGCAACCTCTGGCATCGCTCATTTTGCCATGAGCCATCACTTGCATGAGGCATTGTTTGATGCCATAAAAGCTGGTAACCCAGAAGCCGCCCTTTCCATAACCAATACCATTTTGAACAATAACCATTAATATCATGACCATTTTAACTTTTACCCTGATCTTACTCCTCGGCGCTTACCTGGCCGGCCTGATTGGATCGCTAACGGGCCTCGGGGGGGGGGTAGTCGTAATCCCCTTACTTACCCTTGTTTTTCATGTTGATATCCGATATGCCATCGGAGCAGCATTACTCGCTTCTATAGCCAATTCATCTGGTGCCGCAAGTGCATATATAAAAGAAGGGATTACCAACATCCGCCTGGGGATGTTTCTGGAAATTGCAACTACCCTAGGTGCAGTACTTGGTGCAGTAATTGCTATTTATACACCTACCAATACTATCGCCATCCTTTTCGGCTGTGTTTTGCTTTTCTCTGCTGCGATGACCTTACGAAAAAAGAATCAGGAGGCTTTAACAGAAGGCAGCAAACTTTCTGCCGTATTAAAACTCAATAGCAGCTATCCTACGCCAACCGGCCCGGTTAGTTATAAGCTTAAAAATGTCGGCGCCGGCTTTTCCATCATGACGGTAGCTGGCGTAATGTCAGGTTTGCTTGGGATTGGCTCGGGCGCATTAAAGGTATTGGCCATGGATACAGCCATGAAAATTCCTTTTAAGGTAAGCACAACTACCAGCAATTTTATGATCGGGGTTACCGCCGCAGCCAGTGCTGTAGTTTACCTGCAACGCGGTTACATGGACCCGGGAATTGCATTCCCTGTAGTGCTTGGCGTATTGGGCGGGGCTTTTACAGGCGCTAAATTATTAACCAGAATCAACCCATCCACTTTAAGGATTATTTTCTGTATTGCCATCACTTTCGTTGCCCTGGAAATGATTTACAACGGTTATCATCACAAATTTTAAGTTAAAATAAAATGAAAAATATGATCTCAACCCATCTTATACAAGACCGCGATGTAGAAAAAATTGTAGGCAAACTGTTAAGATTTGGCGTAATTACTGCCAGCCTGGTGGTGTTATTGGGTGGCCTGCTTTTTTTGGTACAGCACGGAGCGCAAGGCCGGCCCGATTACCATATTTTTAAAGGTGAAGAAACCGACTTTATCACCTTTGATGGTATTTTTAAAGGACTTTTTACTTTTAAACCAATGGCTATTATCCAGTTTGGTGTATTACTTTTAATCATCACACCAATTTTGCGAATCATATTCTCGCTGTTCGCTTTTATATTGGAAAAAGATAAACTCTACGTTGTGATTACCCTAATTGTATTGGCCATTATATTGGGAAGTACTTTTGGAGGATTAAAGATTTAGTCTACCCATTTTTATACGATATACATTAAACTTTTTATATAATACATAAAAGTATACGATATACATGAAATTTTTTATATTTTTGACAAAAGTATACGATATAAATGAAACTTATAAAGAGGCCTGTTTACACTAATCGAATTAATCCGTTTATTAAAAAACAAGTAATAAAAGTACTTACTGGTCAAAGGCGTGTAGGTAAAAGTTATGTCATGCTTCAATTGATAGAGAATATCAAGGCAACAGACCATGATTCTAATATTATATATATCAATATGGAGGTAGATGATTTTTCGCACATCAAAACACACGAAGATTTATCGGATTATCTCAAAGACAAATTCCCCTCAAATAAAAACAACTATTTTTTCATCGATGAAGTTCAGGAAGTAAAAGAGTTTGAACGAACCCTACGGAGTTTACTTGCAAAAAATACCTGCGATATTTATTGCACCGGCAGCAATGCAAATATGCTTTCTGGTGAACTTGCTACTCATTTATCAGGCAGGTACATGGTTTTTCAGATCCATGCTTTAAGCTTCCTTGAATTTATGGAGTTTCATCAGCTTGAAAATAAATCAGATTCGCTTATGCTTTATCTTAAGTATGGGGGAATGCCTTTTTTACCAAATATTGGGCTGAAAGAAAACCTGCCCTATGAGTACCTTAGAAGTGTTTACGCTACTATATTGCTCAAAGATGTTGTAGCCAGAGAGAACATCCGGAATGTCTCCTTTTTAGAAAACCTGGTTACCTATCTCGCAGATAATATGGGGAGTTTATTTTCTGCAAACAATATCAGCAAGTACCTAAAATCACAAAAGGTAGATATTTCTACTCAGCTAACCATAAATTACTTACGGGCATTAAGCAATACTTTTTTTGTGCATAAAGTTCAGCGCGCTGAAGTGGGCGGACTAAAAATATTTGAAATAGGGGAAAAATATTACTTTGAAGATTTAGGCCTTAGAAATGCCATTATCGGTTTTAATCAGTTGGCAGATATTCACAAATTAATGGAAAACGCAGTTTATCTACATTTAAGACAACAGAACTTTAATATTTTTGTTGGTAAACTCGGCGACAATGAAATTGATTTTGTGGCAGAAAAAAATGGCAAAAAATTGTACATACAAGTTTGCCTGACCATACAAAGTGAAAATACTGCGACCAGGGAATTTGGAAATCTTCTAAAAATAGAAGACAACTATCCAAAATATGTTATTACATTAAATGATGTTATATTTGGGCAAAATAGAAATGGCATCATACAAAAAAACCTGCTAGAATTTTTATCTGAACAAAGCGATAATTAATAAATATTTAAGCTTAAGTATATACCATAGGAAATCATCAAACCCGCTATGGGTATTCATTTCAAAAAATCGCTCCGTTACTTAATGTGTTTGATCACCGCAATCAGATCTTCCTCTCCAAATTTGGCGGTGGCGGCCTTAAAAGTACTTAAGGCGGTTTGGGCCAGTGGCGATTCCAAACCAATATCTTTAGCTAAATTTAAATCTTTTACAATATGTTTAAGGGCAAATGCTGCTTTATAATTGTCAGCAATAATAGCATCTCCTTTAATTTTGGTAAAGGTGTTAGCTATAGCGCCGTTATTGAGCAAATTAAGCAGATCTTCCGTTTTAATTCCCTGCTGACTGGCGAAAAGCACCGTTTCGGCCAAACCCTGTGTATATAATGCTAACAGCGAGTTAATGGCTAATTTTGCAACATTCCCGGCACCGGTGTCACCTAAGTACATCGCCATTTTTCCCATTTTTTCTAAAATTGGTTTTACTTCGTTAAAAGCAGCTTCATCACCACCAACCATAATCACCAACTGGCCTGTTTCAGCCTGTTTTACACTACCGGAAACTGGTGCATCCAAATATTGTCCACCTTTTTCCTTGCATAATTCCGCCATGTTTTTTGAAATGGCTGGAGAAACCGTACTCATGTTGATAATCATTTTACCTGAAATACCGGCACCGAAAAGACCATTTTTATCATTAAAAATCTGATCAACGGCAGCATCATCAGAAACCATAATGATTACTACATCAGTAGTTGCGATCAACGCTTTAGGTGTTTCAGCAATTGATGCACCCATTTCTTTCAACGAGGCTTCCTTGCCTTTGCTCCTATTGTAAATCGTAACTGCATACCCTGCTTTTATCAGTTGTTCTGCCATCGGGATTCCCATATTTCCCAATCCGATCCAGCCTATTTTTGTTGTATTCATTCCTTCATTTTTAGATAAGCAAATGTGCCAAAGAAAAATCTTAATTCTTTATTATAATGTGAAAATGATAGCACAAAATAAATATTTTGAATGAGCCATCCTGCACTACTAACATTTTTAGTAAATTAGCGCTGTATTAAAAACATTTTTTAGCATATATGGCCAGCCCGCTCAAAGATTTATATTCACTTGCTTTTTATGAGAGATTAACCCATGCGTTGACTGTAACTATATCAGGCTTCGACAAAGAACTATTCATCAAAAAGATCTTTACACCCGAATTTGAATCTAAAGAACTAAAAGAGCGAATGAAACACACTACTGCAGTGTTACACGATTTTTTACCTGAAGATTATCCTCAAACGATCATACTCATTAAAAAAATAATTGAACAATTAAGGATACAGGGGATTGGAGAGGATAGACTGGCCTACATGTTTTTACCTGATTATATTGAAACCTATGGCATTGATGATTTTGAAACTTCGGTTGAAGCGCTCGAATTTGTAACCCAATTTGTGAGTTGTGAATTTGCCGTTCGCCCATTTATCCTAAAATACCAGAATAAGATGATTTTGAGAATGCATAAATGGTCGCTGCATGAAAACCATAAGGTGAGAAGGCTTGCCAGCGAGGGCAGTCGTCCAAGATTACCCTGGGCTATGGGCATTCCCTTTTTAAAAAAAGACCCTTCATCCATTTTACCGATACTGGAAAATCTTAAAACAGATCCGTCACCATATGTACGGCGGAGCGTTGCCAACAACTTAAATGATATTGCAAAAGATCATCCTCATGTGGTTTTAAATATGGCTAAAAACTGGTCCGGTTTAGGTGCCGAAACGGATGCAATTATTAAACATGGCAGCCGTACATTGCTTAAACAGGGGCATACTGATATCCTCAAATATTATGGATTGGATGATGCCGGGATTTTATTAAAAGACTTCAAAATCCTAACTCCGCAGATCAGTATTGGAGAAAGTCTGGAGTTTTCTTTTTCTATTTTTAACAGCAATCCTGCTGAGCAAAAAGTGAGACTGGAATACGCCATTTACTATAAAAAGCAAAATGGACAAAATACTAAAAAGGTATACAAAATTTCAGAAAGGACGTATCCTGCAGGTGCCGCAATAAACATCATCAGAAAACAAAAGTTTGTGCTGATTACCACACGTAAATTTCATTTGGGCGACCACCAGATCTCGATCATTATTAACGGTGCTGAAAAGGACATTTTAAATTTTGACTTAACAGTCTAATTTTGATTTCAATTCGTCAAGCAAAGCAATCTGCTTTTCGTTAATATGTGTAATGGCATCGCTATAACCGAACCACCCAGCCCGGTCTATTTCGGCAAAACTTTTCCTCTTGCCAGACCTTGGCGGCCATTCTATTTCGAAGGTGTTGCTGACAATGGTTGAGGGGTCAAGGTCGCCTTCAAACGCCCAGCACCAAACTTTTTTACCTCCTTTTTGCATAACAGGTCTTAATTCGATGAAATTTCCAGTCAAACTTTGACCTGTTTCCTCTTTAAATTCGCGGATTGCTGCGGTTAAAGCATTCTCTCCTTCATTTAATTCTCCTTTGGGCACAGTCCAAAATCCAAGATCTTTTTTGGCGAAGAATGGTCCACCGGGATGAACCAGAAAAAATTCTATCTGCCAATCTTTTCTCCTAAAAAGTAGTATTCCTGCGCTTTGTATCATTAATTTAAGATAGAAATTTGGAATAGAGGATGAACCTGCTATTGTATTTTTCATTAAAGATCCTGAAATAAATTCAGGATGACGATAGCTTCTTGGATAAATTTGATTCCATAAAAAAGCAGCTGACCTTTTTAAGTCTGCTGCCCTATATCATCTGTTATGTGTAGTTTTTTGGGAAGCGTTTTTACAACAATCCGTAAAGGCCATGTGCATAATTCCTTAAAGAGGATGATACTGTCTTCATTTTATCCGGCGATGGGCCTTTTACTTTATAAGCTTCCGGATGAAGTTCTAAAGGTTGTTCATTCACTTGTTCTAATGTGTTTCTATTGCTTAATGTAGCATGTTGTTCTTCGCTTAATTTTAAAGGTGCCATGATCTTGAATTTATACTAGAACAACAGCAATAATGGGATTTAGTTTGCCATATTTTGTTAATTTTTGAAATTATTTCATGAGATCCGAAATCCAGTTTTCGGTATCAGAAATTTTAACCGGAACGGCTGAGGCCACTATTTTTAACCGCCCTCCTTTATTGATGTCCTCCTGTGTAATATAGTTCTTTTTGAAAGGCTTTCCATTGAGGAAAACCGCTTTAATATATTTGTTTTTTGCGTCAAAATTTTCTGTTTCAATAGTAAAAGTTTTCCCTTCTGGCAGGTTGTAAGTTAGCAATGGAAATAAGGGTACGTTTAAATAATACACCGGCCAGCCTACGCAGGCAGGAGAAAAACCACTCGCAGCGAAAATGTACCAGGCACTCATCGCTCCGGCATCATCATCCATGGTACGTAGATAGGCTTTTGGCTGGTTTCTGTAAATTTTGCCAATGTAACTGCCAATGCCACGGCTATTATCATTAAAATAATTCTGAATAACGGTATCAGCCGCCAGCTGGTGCATCCAATATTGCGATTTATAACCAGACTTAGTCACATTATACATCAACGGAACCTGCAAATCCGGTTCATTGGCATGATTGTATAAATCGCGGGCAAAAAATTCATCAAGTTTCGCCAGATAAGATTCCTCCCCTCCATCTAGTTCGATCAATCCTTTGAAATCATAAGGTACGAACCATCTATATTGCCAGATGGTACCCTGATATAAACCACGGGCCTGCATCCGATCCACATCATTTTTGGTCATATCTTTAAAATCCTTGTTCCAATATTTTTTGTATTCCTGCGCCTTGTTAAGGTAAAAATCAGATTTTTCTTTATTCTTTAAAATCTTAAAGATTTCTGCAAGTGCCCAGTTATCATAACTTGACTCTAAAGCTTTATCCGGCGACCTGTAATCCAAACCATTAACCTCTTTCACCAGTGAATCAGCTATTTTCCCAAAATCAACCGGATACCCTTTACGGTAAGCATCAAGCAAAACCACAATGGCATGTTCAGACCGCACGGTGTTAGAAGGTTCATGCTGTCCGGCGTAATCCTTTTTACCCGAGTTATACAGATCTGCAATAGAACTTACCATTCCGGCATACCGATCCTGAGCAATTATTGAAAGCAAAGGTAACTGCGTACGGTAATTGTCCCAAATGGCCCAACCGTTGTAGCGGATCTCTTTATCTTTCTGAATTTCACCCTTTGTATTGCGGTATGTACCATCGGCCTCAGATATGACATATGGCGATTGCATGGTACGGTACAAAAGTGAATAAAAAAGCTTAGCGCTCTCCAGATCGCCGTTTACAGCGATTTTAGAGAGATTTGCATTCCAATCGGCTTTGCTTTGTTCTTTTACAGTATCGAATGAATTTTTATTGATAGAGGATTTTGCTGCTTCAACACTAACGGCAGAAAGAGCGATATTGATTCCTGTTGAAGTTAACTCTCCTTTGAGCATGGCTATCATTTTATGATCATCGACTACTTTCCATGATACGTTATCTCCGATCTCCATATAGTAAAACAACTTGTATTTACCTACACCACAAGTTGTTTTCGAAGTAATCCATCCGCTTACGGTATTGGCGTTTACTTCGTGCGCTTCATCTACAAAAGCACCATTAAAAGCATAAGCCAGGTCGATATAAAACCCTTTTGCTCCTTTCGGAAATTGATAGGCATGTTTACCTGCTTTACCCAATACGGTAAAACTGGCTTTAATTTTATTTTCAAAACCAACTTCATAATAACCTGGACTCGCTTTTTCAGAAACCTTAATCAATTCAGACGCCGCCGGATCACTACCTAAAAATGGTTTGATAAAGATATTGCCACCCGAACCCTGACAGCCCACCCCTTCAAAACGATTGTGGGTAAAGCCTTCAAATTTCCTGGCCAGGTATTCGTAACCGGTATGCGTTTTAGGGTAAGTCTGCGGGCCTATACTCAACATACTGAAAGGCGCGGAGGCGGCCGGCGACATCTGTCCGTGATCGCCAGAAGACCCTAGAAAAACATTCACCTGATCAACAGGTTTTGCAGTTTTTATGGAAAAAAGTTGCGCTTTTTGTTGTGCTAAAACGTTTAATGAAAGAAGTGCTAGTAAGGCCAGTAATTTAAATGAAAGCTTCATTATTTGTGTGTATTTTAATATCTGCCTAAAATAGTATTTTAACATGAAGTAGATATTATGTTTTAGTTTCTTTACAAAAAGGGAGAAAGGGTAAGTATAGTTTACTGAACAATAAATATATGATGATTTGGAGCGCAATGCCTGTGCACGGCAAGAAGTTTCTTCCCGTTTTCCGCTTTTACGCTTGGCCGCCTCGTACCTCGTTGCTGCAGGTAAACGCTTCAACCGGGGCTATATGGCTGTAACAGCCTTTCATTTTTTAGGTTGCAATATGTACAAACCTTTGTTCGTAAACCCGATAGAAATGTAAAGCCCGGAGCGCAGCGAGGACTTGAAATGAATAGCGGGACTATCGGCCTCCAAGCACCACAGGCCACTCATTTCCGAACTCAAATATGTTATTGAGTATTTATTGCTTGTATAGATAATCTATCTATTGGTCTGTGCAGACACAGACCAGGGAATAAAAACACTAAATTTCTTCCCATTTTCCGTTTATACGCTCTACTGCCTCGTACCTCGTTGCTGCAGGTAAACGCTTCAACCGGGGCTATATGGCTATAACAGCCTTTCATTTGTTGGGTTGCGGAGTGCACAAACCTCTGTTCCTAAACCCGATTGCAGCGAACACGAAGTGCAACGGAGTAAAGCGCAAAGCGGGGCTGCAAACCTCCAAGCACTACAGGCCACTCATTTCCTAATCCTAAACACAAATATCATTTAAAGCACAAGCCCCTACACGACCAGAAGTTCCTTTTCCTGAACCCAATTTACAGCGAACACGATGTGCAAACGGAGTAAGCGCAAAGCGGCCTGTTAACCTCCAAGCATTGCTATACGTTCAGTTCCCGAAAAAAAGGACAAAAAAAAGCCGTTCCAAATATGAAAATGGAACGGCTTTCAAGAATTTAATCTAATTATTTAATGGTTACCGGAACAGAAATTTTATCCCATTCTAAAGCAAAACCGCTTTTGGTAATTTTATAAACCAAACGTTCTTGTGTTGCTTTTAATGCTTTGGTTTTAACATCAACACGCAGAGCATCTTTAGCCTCTTCGTATTTATAAGCTCCCCATTGTTTTGGTTCTTTGTTAAAAATAGCGGTCCAGGTTCCGCTTTCTCTAGGAATTAAAAAGAAACTGTATTTTCCTGCCGCCAGAGGTTTACCTTCAACCATAATATCTTTATCAGTTTCGAAAGTGGTCGCTTCATTTGCACCAGCGCGCCATACTTTATCAAAGGCTTCTAAACCGCCCCAGATTTTACGCCCTTTTACCGCCGGACTGCTGTAGTTAATCGTAATGGTTGCACCTTTAACTTTTCCTGTTGCAGTTGCCGCCGGACTTGGTTTAGGCTGCGCATCTTGTGCCATTGCACTTACTGAAATGGTAATTGCCGTAAACAGCAATGTGATTGATTTAATCATCGTTTTCATAGTATTATATATCTGTTTCTGTTGTTTTATTTTACGAATTTATGGCTTTAACACGATAAAACAATACCCTTTAATAAATTGATACGGGAATGACGGTAAAGGTCAGGTATCTATGCTAGCTTAATAATATTGCCCAGGAATTTAAGGATAGGCCTTTACGATCAATAAACAAGAATGGATATACAACTTAAAGTTAACCAGCGAGTCAGATCGACACTTATCCATTCGCTAATCCGTAGCACCACGCCATTTCCGGATGTTGAAGGAGGTTTATTTCTTTCTTCCAACAAATCTGATTACCGAACCTAGTCCGTTATGAAACAAGCCTTCATTCAGTTCGATTTCTTTTTCTTCCAACACAATGATCTCGTAATCTCCGAAATCAGCCTTTATTTCTTCCATCGAAAACAGCATATCAATTTCTTTCGGCCCACCAACTTTTTCGTTTGCTGCAATATAATGAAGGTGTTTCTTGCTAAAAGCTTCGAAAATAACCAAACCGCCCTTGCATAGATAATGACTTAGTGTTTTATGATAGATTGATTTGATTGACGAAGGAAAATGTGCATAAATCAAAGCAATGGCATCAAACTGCCCAGCTTTATAGTTAAGATCCTGAAGTTCGCCCACCTGATAATCGATGCTAACCTGATTGTGAATTGCGAGTTGAACAGCCTTGCTTTTTCCTTCAGTACTGATATCGAAGGCCGAAACTTTCCAACCCAGTTTAGCCGCAAAAACCGCATTTCGGCCTTCGCCTTCTGCCGGAAAAAGTATCGTTCCGGTATCCAAAGGTGTCAATTGTTCTTTTAAGTAATTATTCGGTTGTTCTCCATAAGCAAACTCATTGGTACTGTAGCGGTCATTCCACCTATCAACCCAGGCATCATCCATGTCGTTATTATTTAGAAAATAAAGGTATTAAATATCCAGGCCTGCGCCCAGGAAAAAATATCTGCTTTGCGTAAAAAATCAGGCTGATTTTTCAGTCGCAACTTTTTGATTTGAAAACAACAGACCGATTACTGAGCAGATGATTACTGCGGCCGCGCCAATTACATTAAGCCAGAGAAATGAAACTATATCAAACTTATAGATTGCTACAACGGCAATTTCTGATAAGATAGCCGAAATAAACACATTTGGCCCGTTTATCTTTTTCAAATAAAAAGCCACTAAGAAAATGCCCAGAATTGGTCCATAAAAAAGTGAGCCCAGTACATTAACGGCCTCGATTAACGAACCCATTTGTGTAGCAAACATGGCTACTGCGATTGAAAAGATACCCCATGCTAAAGTATGCAAACGGCTATATTTTAATTCTGTTTCGTCATCTACTTCTTTTTTGCCAAAAATAAGGTGAACATCTTTTAAGGAACACGCTGCCAACGAATTTAATGCCGCTGATATAGACCCCCAGCTGGCCAAAAATATGACAGCGAAAAGCAAGCCGATCATGCCCACCGGAAGTGTATTTTTCACAAAGTACAGAAAAATATAGTTGGTATCGGTTTTCTCTGCATTGTAATTTGATTTATTAATGGCTTCTTCTACCCGGCTATGTAACTCTTTAACCTGTTTTTGGGTTGCTTTAAAATTTGCTATGGAAGAATTTAGCGTTGGCGAATGCTTTTCTTTTTCCAGAAGAATATTTTTTGATTGCTGGTTAAATTTCTGTGCTAAGGCCTGGTGTTCTTTTTCAAAAGCTGCGGCCTGCCGGGGCTGAGTTTCTTTCAAATGCTGATAGGAGCGTTCGTTAAAATAAATCGGAGCCGGTTTTAAAGAGAAAAAAGCAAATAATAATGCGCCGATTAAGAGGATCGCAAACTGCATCGGGATTTTAACCAATCCATTTAACAGTAATCCCATTTTGGCATTGGTATTATCTTTTGCCGTAATGTACCTTCCAACCTGGCTCTGATCGGTGCCAAAATAAGACAGCGCCAGAAAAAACCCACCGATTAAACCGCTCCAGATGTTGTATTTATCCTTCCAGTCAAATTCTGTGGTAATTACATTTAACTTACCAGATTTTCCGGCCAGGTAAAGCGCGTCTTTAAAACCGATTCCATCAGGCATATTCTGCACCAAAAGGTATGCAGCAAAAGCCATGGTGCCTAAGATGATTAAAAACTGTAACTTCTGTGTATGCGCAATTGCCTTTGCACCACCCACGTAAGTATAAATCAACAATATTCCTCCGGTAAGGATATTGGTTAAATAAATATTCCAGTTTAACACACTGGAAAGGATAATACTTGGTGCATAAATACTGATGCCGGTTGATAATCCACGAGAAAAAAGGAATAGCAAAGAGGTTAAAACCCTCGTTTTTTTATCAAAACGGTTCTCTAAATATTCGTAAGCTGTATATACATTTAACCGCTGAAAAATTGGGATGAAAGTAATACAGATGACAATCATGGCCAAAGGCAGACCGAAATAATACTGAACAAAACGCATACCGTCGGTATAGGCCTGCCCCGGCGCTGACAAAAAAGTAATGGCGCTGGCCTGTGTGGCCATAATACCAAGCAGCACAATATACCAGGGCATTTTATTATCTGCCTTTAAATAGGAGGCATTGCTTTTCTGCCCACGACCAATAAAAACGCCATAGGCTACCACGGCAAGCAAAGTGAATATCAATACAGCCCAATCGATATTACTCATGCCCAGAATTTAGTAAACAAATAATAAAACACAAGCTGAAATACCAGCGCTAAAGCGAGTAATGCATACCAGGTATTCCAGTTTTTAAGCTGATTTTTCATCACTTTCCGGCTGATAAAAAGTTAAAGAACAACCTGGCTGCGCCAACATTACCTGCTGGCAACTGCCTGAAAAATGCTAAAGGCGTATAAATGAAGTTACCTTTGCCGTATTTAGCATAAAGGGTTGAACCCTGAAGTGGCTCCTCGCCCGTATCGTGCATTTCAAAAAGCGTTTCGTATCTGGGATCCCATTGGTCAGGGAAGTAAGCACCACGTTCCTGCACCCAGCCTTTAAAATCTTCAGCAGTGATTTTATTTGGATAGTTCAGTAATTTATGGTCAGGTTTTAAAAATTTAACCGCTGCATTTTCTTCGGTTACCCTTTTACCACTAATGCTAAATGGATAAATACCAAAATTCTGCAGTGCCATATCCTGTGTAGTATTGTACTGCATCACAATGGTTCCGCCGTTTTCTACATAACTGCGTAAAGCAGTTTGCCAGTTTTTAATTCTCTTTTCGGTATTGATTACCCTTACGCCGGTTACCACGGCGTCATAACTTGCCAGTTTGACCGGATTTAGGATATCTGCTTCTGTCAGCACATCAACCTGTAAACCGGCCTGTCTTAAAAATTCGGGAATAAGGTCGCCAGCCCCTTCGATATAGCCAATTTTTTTCGCCAATACTTTGATGTCTCCTTTAATTAACCAGGTAGTTGCCGGAACAAAATATTGGAGGGTTGGCAAATGCGGGTATTGGATCAATACCTGCCCTTTTGAATATTCATTTGTTTCTGATGAAAAAACTGCTTCTAATTTATTCTGGCTGGTTTTAATTTTAGCTAAATCTTCAACAGGGATAACGAAATTCATCGTGCTCAGCGTATTCTCGCCCAGGTTAATCCCCTGGAAGGTTTTTACAACCTGGTTCCCAATTTTAAAAGTAATTCCCCCGTAATTGATATTCTTGTTGGCCCTTAAGCGAAGACCGACATTTAAAGCTTCTTTTTCTTTTGCAAAATAAACAGGTTCGCTAAAACTTAAGTCTAATGCAGGGACAATTCTCAGTGCTTCTACCACATCTCCCTTAACAGGATCTAATTTTTTATAGGATAAAGGCAAACTGACCGCGAATTTTTCAGATTCTATTTTCAGTGTCAACAACACATTAACCGGCGATTGCATTTCCGGAAGTCCGATCAACGTATCATTCGGCACGCTAAATGTTGCTGCGTTTTTTGCAGGCTTGGCCAGCCAATAAGGTTCAGTTGGCGCAGCATCTGCCGGAATCTGGATTTTTCGTTCAATGGTAATCAGCGAATCATTTGCCAGCGTTCTGTTTAAATGATCTGTCTGATTTAGCCAGTTTACACTTTCTACTTTTACAGGAGTAGCCGATCTTGAAATTAAGTTTAAACGGAAATTATAACTGTTGCCGGCAAGTGCTTCGGGCTGATTGGTTACTACTTCGCCCATAAACCCTGCACTGCTTAAAATGATATTATCGATCGCAGCAAGTTTATCTTTCCTTAATGCTACATCCTGCAACTCGGCAATTTTTCTTCTTAGCATCAATAGTCCGTGCAGGCTTTTGTCGGGCTGGTTATAATTAAATGATAACAATATAATATCGATGAGTTCATCAATATCGCCTACGCCTTTATCAGACCAGTTCATGTTTAAGCCATCAAAAAGAGTTCTTTTGGCAGGATCGCCCAAAACATTGACAAAATATTCGGAACGTATACCAGCCACAGACTGTGTTCCGGCTCCCTGGCTTTTATGCAAACTTCTGCTTAATCCAGCCAACTCTCCATAGCCCATTCCCAATTGAGCATCATATTGTCCAACGGATACCTTCAATTGATTTTCGGCTGTTGTATTAACTGCACCAAACCTGAAGGTATTCCATAACAATCTTTTAGGCTGCCAAACAGCAACGTATTTCAGCTGTTCAGGAAACATATTTTTATCGGCGGCCGCCTTAAATGCTTTTTCGGCAACAACTGCAGAAGCTGCATGTTGTCCATGACCAGCGGCAGCAGTTGGCGGGAAACGGCAGATAATTACATCAGGCCTGAATTTTCTGATTACCCAAACCACATCTGCGGTAATGCTATCGGCATCCCACTGTTTAAAAGTATCGGTGGTATTCTTCGAGAAACCGAAATCAATGGCCCTGGTAAAAAACTGTTGTGCGCCATCCAATCTACGGGCTTCCAGTAATTCGTGTGTTCTAATCAAGCCCAATGCAGCCCCTTGTTCGGTACCCAGAAGATTCTGCCCGCCGTCTCCCCTGGTTAGCGATAAATAAGCTGTTTCTACATTCTGATCGTTAATCAACCACGACAGCAAACCCGTATTTTCATCATCGGGATGGGCTGCTAAATATAAAACCTTAGGCAGGTGTTTTAAGGTTTTAAGTTCTCTGTAAATCTCGGAAGATTTTGATGGACGAACCTGTTGCGCCAAACAAAACATTACCGGTAAGCATAGGGTGAATATGGCAGTTAATCTTTTGAACATAATATTTGTTTTGCAAAATTCAAATATGCTCAAAAAGCTTTTATTTTGTTGCCTAAGAAACGAAAAAGGTACAAATTAAGTCGAGGATCAGGAGCCTTAAGCCAAAGTTTAAAGTCAAAAGCCTTTTTCCGCCACCCATAGCCTGTGTTTCTACAACATAAAGCAGCCGAATGGAAGCTTACAACCAAATAGCTTATTTTATCCCCCTCATCATCTTTCGTTATTTTTATTACTTAATATTGCAGTATAATTTTAACCTATGAATGGGATGGTCCTCATCATTGATGATGAAAAGAAAATCTGCAGTTTACTTTCCAGGATTATAGAACTGGAAGGCTTTAAAACCTTACAGGCCAATACCGGAAAAGAAGGACTCAAACTTTTAAAAAGCAATGAGGTAAGTATTGTCATCAGCGATGTAAAACTTCCTGACGTAAATGGTGTTGCACTGGTTAAAGATATTAAAGCTATAAAATCCTACGTAGAAATTATCAACCTCACCGCTTACGGAACAATTGCTGATGGGGTTCTGGCCATTAAAAACGGGGCATTTGATTACCTTGTAAAAGGCGACGACAATGAGAAAATCATCCCGCTTTTATACAAAGCTATGGATAAGTCTAACCTGCAGCGCAGGGTTTCTGATCTTGAAAACAAAATCGCAAAGAAACATAGCTTTGAAACGATCATCGGGCAATCTAAAACATTAAAGGAAGCTATTGATCTGGCTAAAAAAGTAAGCAAAACCGATACTACCGTTTTGTTGCTTGGTGAAACGGGGACTGGAAAAGAGGTTTTTGCACAGTCCATCCACTATGAAAGCCCTAGGGCAATAAAACCGTTTGTGGCCTTAAACTGTAGCGGATTTAGCCCGGATTTATTGGAAAGTGAATTATTCGGATATAAAGCAGGAGCCTTTACGGGTGCAAATAAAGACAAAAAGGGATTATTGGAAGAAGCCAACGGCGGCACCTTATTGTTGGATGAAATTGGAGAAATGAACCTAGATTTGCAAGCTAAGCTATTACGCGTACTCGAAAGCCAGACTTTTATTAAAGTTGGCGATACCCAAACACAACAGGTAAACGTCCGGATTTTAGCCGCCACCAATAAAGATTTAAAAGCCGATGCCTTATCAGGAAAATTCCGGTCTGACCTGTATTATCGCCTTTCCGTTTTTACCATTACCTTGCCTCCGCTCCGAGAGCGTAAAGCCGATATCCCTGCATTGGCGACTTACTATCTGAAAGAATTTGCAGATAAGGTAAATCGGTCAGTACCAAAAATGGACGATAAAATTTTATCCGTATTGAGCAGCCATAGCTGGAAAGGAAATATCCGCGAGTTAAAAAATATCATCGAGCGTTTGGTTATTTTATCAGATGGCGATGTACTAAGCGCAACTGCCCTCCCACCTGAATTCTTTGATTTTACACCCGTAGCAAATGAATATAACCTGCAGCAAATAGAAAAACAGCACATTCAAAAAGTGCTGATCCACACCAAAGGCAACAAAACAGAAACATCCAGGTTATTGGGAATCGGTTTAACCACACTTTACCGGAAGATAGAGGAGTATCAGATTAAAGAGGTTTGAGGGCTGGAAGGTTGAAGGTTAGAAGGTTGTAAATTTTTCTCGTGCTGTCAGAGTTTCTAGTGCTGTCAGATGTTACCATCTGACAGAAGGTACAATATTTTAGTTAGGAACTTGATAATTATTATTTAATTAAAGTACTTTCTTTTAGACGATCTATCCATGACCGATTCGTCATGCTGAACTTGTTTCAGCATCTTTTTAGCAAGAAAGACACTGAAATGAATTCAGGGTGACGGCCGCTTGATCCAAAAGCCGATATAAATTACCTAGAGAGAATCCAGTGCTGTAAGATGTTACCATCTGACAGAAGATACAATGTTTTAATTAGGAAGTTGAAAGTTTTAAAAGTTGGAAGCTTAAAAATCCATCTGCTAAAATTCAATTAGAACCATTTTTAAGTTAGCACAAGCATCTAAATTTGGAAAGTTGAAAGATTTGGGCACGAATGGTAGTGCCCATTATCACTCTTCCATCATCCATTTTACATCAGCCTTAAGCGCCAAACCTGATCCACTTATCACCTTCATGTCCGAAGATAAATGAACCCGGATGCAGCATTTCAGCAATATCTTCGATCAGGGAAACAGCATTTTCGGCGGTCCTTTCCCGTTCTACGTCATCATTTAATAGAATAATACGGTTGTTTTTTACCGCAGGCCAGTTCGCATCCAATACAGATGGTACTTCGCGCATTAAATGATTGAGCATTTTGCCAGGCTGATAATAAATGATGAAAACAGCACTTAAAATATCAGCTTCCAACATTCCGCCTGCCAAAGCAATCTCTTCTGAAAGCAGATAGACGGGAGAATTACTGGCATCGATACAGGCTACAGGCACTTTATCCATAAATTTAATCTTATGTTCTACCAGATCTAAACGCTCCTGCAATTCTTCCTGTTTAGCTTCATCGAGGCCAATAAATAAATCGTTTAAAAAAGACATCTGCATTAAATTTATTAATTTGTGCAAAAATAACATTCCTGATCGCATGAGAGGCTCATTTAAATATATATTTTGGTTTTTTTATGTAATCATCTGCATTTCATGTAAGGAAAATACCGATCATAGCGATAAAAAAGTATTCAATATCAACCTCGATCAGGGTTTAACTTCAATTGACCCGGCTTTTGCGCGAAACCAGAACGCCATCTGGATGACCAACCAGATTTTTAATGGTTTGGTACAGATTGATTCATCCCTGCAAACCCTGCCCTGCATAGCCAAAAGCTGGGCGGTTTCGGAAGATGCACTTACCTATACTTTTAATCTGCGTAGCGATGTTTACTTTCATGACGACCCCATTTTTAAAAATGGAAAAGGCAGAAAAGTAGTTGCAAGCGATTTTGTATATAGCTTTTATCGGTTGATTGATCCAAAAGTGGCTTCATCAGGCGGATGGATTTTTAGTGATAAGGTAAAGGACAAGGGCAATTTTATTGCACTGAACGATTCTACTTTTCAAATTAAACTGGTACGCCCTTTTCCGCCCTTTATGAGCTTACTTACTACCCAATATTGTTCTGTTGTTCCCAAAGAAGTAGTAGAGCATTATGGTAAAGATTTCAGGAGCCATCCGGTGGGTACAGGCCCATTTAAATTTAAATATTGGAAAGAGGGCGAGATACTGGTGCTGTTAAAAAACGAACATTATTTTGAAAAAGATGTGAAAGGAATATCATTACCCTACCTTGACGCCATCAAAGCCAGTTTCATTACCGATAAACAAAGTGGTTTTATGAGTTTCCTGAAAAAGGACCTGGATTTTTACTATAATGTAGATGGCAGTTACCGCGATGATATCCTGACCAAAAGCGGAAAAATGACCTCAAAGTATAAAGGGAAATTTACGCTAACCAAAAGCCCTTACCTATGCACCGAATATGTTGGTATTTTGGTTGACACTAATCTTTCGATTGTAAAGAAATCGCCATTACGTTTTAAAAAAGTCAGACAGGCCATTAATTATGCCATAGACCGTGACCGATTAATTAAGTACCTGAGAAATGGCATTGGTGTTTCAGCCACATCTGGTTTTATCCCTAAAGGCATGCCCGGTTTCGATAGCCTGGCCGTCCGTGGATATGCCTATAACCCAAAACTTGCGGCCAAACTATTAGTGGAAGCAGGTTTCCCTGAAGGGAAAGGGATGGAAGAGGTTACCTTAAATACCACTACAACCTATAAAGATCTGATTGAGTTTATTCAGGGCCAGCTTACCGCCGTCGGAATTAAAGTTAAAATAGATGTTAGCCCCAGCGCCAGCCTCAGGGATCTGATGTCTAAAAACAGTGTTAATTTTTTCCGTGGCTCCTGGCTGGCCGATTACGGCGATGGCGAGAATTTCCTTTCTATGTTCTACTCTAAAAACAAAGTGCCTTACGGACCAAATTATACCGCTTTTTACAACAAGGAATTTGATCAGCTTTTTGAGAAAAGCTATTATGAAAGCGATAATGAAAAACGTTTTGAGCTGTACCGAAAAATGGACCAGATGGTAATGGATTACGCTCCGGTTATCCCTTTATTCTACGATCAATCAGTGGTGATGCTACAGAATAATATCAGCGGTTATTCTTTTAATCCGCTAAGCCTGATGATTTTAAAAAGGGTAAGGAAAATTTGAAAAAGCAAATGTATTTCTTAAAAATAGCTGTAAACATTCATTGATTTGATTGGAGTATAACCAGTTTTATTGTTAATAGCAACAATTATCTTTAATTTTGAGTATGGACGCATTAATAGTTTACCCGGAAAACAAGGAACAGCTTACTGCTTTGAAAGCAGTAATAAAAGCGATGAAAATCACTTTTGAACAAAAAAGTGAGGTAATTCCTCAGGCGGTAAAAGAAGGCATCAAAGAGTCTTTGCAACAAGCAGATTCAGGTGATTTAATACCATATAATGGCATCAGGGAAATGATAGGCAAATAATGGCTTTAAGTATTTTCTACACAAAAAGAGCAAAAGAAACAATTACCTTAGTTCATCTTTCCATATAACAGAAGTTTGGAGATCGTGTTGCTGATAAGTTCTTAAAAAAAACGGAAAAAACGATAAAATTAATTTCAGAACAACCATATATGTTTAAAGAATCCTCATTCGAGATAAATGTTAGGATTGCTCTGATTACAAAACAAACTTCAATCTTTTATCGCGTTACTAATGACTCTATACATATATTATTTTTTTGGAACAATCTGCAAGAGCCGCTAGTATTTAAGCGAAAATTAAATAAAAAAGCTTCCCGTTTTTGATCCTATCTTGCAGACACATCGTTATGTGTGTCCAACCTTATTTTGCTGCCCTGTTTTAAACCTGTGAATAAAACACAAAAGTCTACTTTTCACCCATCAACTTCCTTTTAACCTGAGTTCGATTTATAATTTTTAGAAAAAATTAGTCAATCAAAGTAATTATGCTTATATTTAAGTATCTGACATTCAAATATTTAAACATAAAAACAGATGATTGACTACGCTAAAAT
>Ga0182006_1000583_pt1 | contig 26858 bp, 15 predicted proteins | sample Sormic07211104_1_FD_123022 | JGI IMG/M metagenome (GOLD analysis project Ga0182006, IMG submission 123022) | Rhizosphere microbial communities from Sorghum bicolor, Mead, Nebraska, USA - 072115-104_1 MetaG | ecosystem: Host-associated > Plants > Roots > Rhizosphere | place: USA: Nebraska...
ACCGGGAGGTGCTTGGAACCACCTCCCCGGTATGTTTGTCTGGACCGTACCAAATGAATTTTCGAAGACCATTTATTGTTAATCCAAACTAAACAAAAGTATGAATAAAAATATTCATTGCCGGCCGGCTTATGAACATAGTCGGCTATATAATAAAAGACAGATCATCATGCGTATAAAATTGACCGTTATGATAATGATTACTGCATTTTTACAGGTAAGTGCAAGTGGTTTTGCTCAGAATATCACATTATCTGAAAAGAATGCATCTTTGGAACAGCTTTTTGTTAAAATCAAGAAGCAAAGCGGGTATACATTTTTGTATAGTCTGCAACTGATAAAAAAAACCAAACCAGTTTCACTTACAGTAACAAATGCACCTTTAATTTCAGTACTGGAGAAGTGTTTTGAAGGACAGCCACTGACATTTGCGATCAATCAGAACACAATTGTTGTTAGAAAGCGCGAAGAGGAATCAACCCTGACTGACATGCAGCTCAAACGATTTAAAGGACAGGTCATTGATGCTAAAGGCCTACCTTTACCGGGGGTAACAATTAAAATAAAGAATAAGAACACGACAAAAATCAGTGATAGAAGCGGTGAGTTCAGCATCGATGTTGAAGATGATGATGTGTTGGTTTTAAGTTATATAGGCTATAAAAGAAAAGAAATCGCTGTTAGAGGAATTGAAACTTTAAGAATTACCCTGGAAGAGGATGAATCAAAACTGAAAGACGTTGTCGTTATTGGTTATGGTAAGCAGGATAAGCACATCAACCCAAGTTCTATTAGTCACGTTGATGGAGAAAAACTACAAAACAGGCCGAGCGGTTCTATTGAAGGTTTGTTGCAAGGACTCGCACCGGGATTGATCGTTCAAAACAACTCTGGTCAACCCGGAGGAAGAAGTAATATTTCAATTAGAGGGTTGTCAGACTTTTCCAGTTCTGCAAATTCTAACGTGGTCAGTACGCCATTATTTATTATTGATGGCGTGCCGTTGGATCAGGATACTTTTAATCCATCAAATCCCAGACAAGCCATTTCGAGTGTTTTAGGCGGATTAAATCCTTTTGATGTAGAAAGTGTAGACGTATTAAAGGATGCGGCTGCAACAGCTATTTATGGTTCAAGAGGTGCCAACGGTGTAATTATCATTACAACAAAGCGTGGAAAGGCAGGCAAACCTGTTGTAACCTTAAACACACAATTCGGTGGTAGTACGCCACCTCAGCTTCGAAAAACATACGGTGGAGCGGCAGAACGTAATTTCAAATTGAATTTATTTAATGCCTATCACAGTTCGAAAGTTGGTGGTGGAACATCCAGCCCACCAATTGAATTAACAGATAGTTTGAACAGCTTCTATAATAATTCTACCAACTGGCAAGACCTCTATTTTAGAAATGCTGCATTATACAGTGTTAACCTTGGTGTTAGTGGTGCAACAGAAAATGCAAGTTACCGTTTGGGTGCGGATTATTATAGTGAAAACGGGGTTGTATTAAGTTCTGGTTATAAACGTTATTCGTTAACCTATCAAGGCGTTTTTAATCCAACAAAAAAGTTAACCATTACCGGTAGGGTAAATGTGAATCAACAAGATGCCAGTCAGCGTCGTGGAGATACCTTTAATGCTGCTGTAATTGGTAATAATTTTTCTTCTTCATTTCAGCCAGGGCCCAGTTCGGGTTATTATGATGCTTTTTTAGAGTCCTATAATAAAGGTGTTAATATTGATTTGACAAGGAATTTATCTGCTCAATTAGAAGGAAGTTTGGACATCACGGATTATCTTAACGTATCCTCCAGAGGTTCGGCGCGCTATCAGTTCTATCGTACAAGAAATTTTAACCCTTCAGCAGCAAATGTAAACGGTAAAGCATCAGCGTCTTATTATGCTCAGGAAACCTTAGATCTTTTGAGCGAGACCAATATTAGATTGCATCATACTTTTGCCAGTGGGCATACTTTTGATTTCTTAGTTGGTAATACGATTAACACCAATAGCAATGATAATATTTATGGTAGTGGTGTAAATGGACCAAATGATGCTCAGCAAGTTATTCAAGGTTATTCCCAGTCAGATATTTCATTACAAACCAATAACATTACCTACGGGCTGCTATCCTATTATTCAAGGTTGTCTTATGATTATAACAAAAAATACATTATTCAAGGTGTAATCAGGAAAGACGGTTCATCCAAGTTTGGTAAAGATAAACAGTGGGGCTCTTTCTTGTCTGCGTCTGCAGCATGGGTCTTTACCAAAGAAAATTTCTTTATAAACAATGTGGGTAACTGGTTCAACTTTGGTAAGTTAAGAGCAAGTATTGGTAAAGCCGGACAGCAATACCAGGATAATTATCTGGCCTTAGGTGCTTACAACACGGGTGCAGGTAGCGGTGCCCTTGGAACCTATAATGGCTCGCCAATATTGGCACCAAATTATGCGGGGGCTAACGGTTTGCAGATTCCAGATTTAACCTGGCAAACTTCCAAAGACTATGGACTAGGTTTAGATCTGGAATTTTTTAAAAGCCGTTTAACTGCAACGTTTGATTATTACCATAAAGCAAAAGACGGATTCTTGTTTACAACTCCTTTGAGCAGCACAAGTGGATATGCTCAAAAAAGTGTCAATAGCGGCGCTGTGCTGAATACAGGTTTTGAGGCTGGAATTACAGGATACCTGACTGCACCAGATAAAAGGTTGCAATACAGCATGACCTTAATAGCCACAACAAATAAAAATCAGCTGACCAAACTTCCAGACTTCGGCAGAAGTATTTCGAGAACAGGTTATACCATTGGGCAACCCTATTTACAGATTGGTAAGCCATTAAATGGGTTTTATTTACTGGAATATCTGGGCGTTTTTCCTGATGAAGCCTCTGTACCTATTAACCCTTATACTGGAGGTAAATTGCGGCCGGTGGGTCCTTTCGCATCTCAGGATCCGTATCATGCAGGAGATATTCATTTACGTGATGTAGATGGAGATGGCCGAATCGATGGAAGCGGAAACAGCGACAGAGTTTACATGGGCGATCCTAACCCTAAAGTTACCGGAAGTTTTTCAAATAGTATTTCCTTTCGTTTAAAAAACAATTCATCAATTCAGCTAAGCTTTCTCCTAAATTACTCCATAGGTAATAAAGTATATAATAAAGTGTTGGCAGATCGAATCAAGTCGGTAAGCTGGACAGCCAGCACTAATGTGAATTATCCTGGTGGGCAAAGCAATTTGCTGGATGTTTCTGACCTTGACGTATGGACACCAACGCATACCAATGCGAAATATCCAGTACTCAACCCATGGCGCTATTATCTTTTCTCCAGTTATGATTTTATCGGTAACTATGAAACGAATACTTCGTTGTTTTTAGAAGATGGAAGCTTTGTAAGGTTAAGTAATATTACGTTCGGATACGATTTTTCACCTAAGTTTTTACAAAGAGCCAAAATTAGAAGATTACGTGTTTTTGGTGGACTGGAGAATGTTTTTATCCTCACCAAATACCATGGAGTTGATCCGGAAAACGTAGATAACTTTGGCTATGATATTGGTAACGGGTACCCTGTTCCGAAGAAATTTAATATAGGTTTCAACTTTGAATTTTAATCTCATGAACAAAAATAATTTAGGAAAAATAGCAGGTCTATTTTTAATATGCAGTTTACTGATCTTTTCATGCAAAAAAGTGCTGAATCCGGAAGTGATACAAGTACCGACGGCAGGAAATGCTATTCAAACAGCGGCTGATGTTGATAAAGCTGTAGCTGCCGCGTACTCCTTTTTACGTACAGTATTGCCAGATAAGGTGTTTTTACTGGGTGATGTGCGGGCAAATACATTCGAGAGTTATAGCCAAACGGTCAATACCAGACCAGAAACTTCAATAGCGACCAATACGATTACACCACTTTTAAACAATGGTGGTGGAGACTGGAGCGGATTTTATAGGGTTATTGCGCAATGTAATTTGGTGTTAGAGAAAATTCCTACGATTCAAAATTATGACCAGGCCGCTAAACGCAGGAGTTTGGGCGAAGCCAGCTTTTTAAGAGGGTTAACTTATTTTTATCTTACCCGTTTTTGGGGAGATGTTCCCATGAACCTGAGTGCGGTGGATATTAATAATATTCCCAGAATGCCACAGGCCCAAGTCTACGACCAGATTAAAAAGGATTTAGATGTTGCAAGTGCTAATCTTCTGCCTACATATTCTGCTGGCGATAAGGCCGTTAGAGCAACAAAAGGTGCTGCCTGGGCAATAAAGGCACATGTATTGGCTTGGTTACAAGACTATAGTGGTTCGGAAAAACTTTGCGACAGCGTAATTAATAACGGACAATACAGCCTGATTACGGATACAACGCAGTTGTTGAAAATCTTTATCGGAAAATCACAGGAGGGTATTTTTGAATTAAATTTCGATGCCAGTTTAAAAGAGGTACAAAAAAATAAAGTGTATAATCGTACGCTGGGGAGACCCTGGTATACCGATCAGTCTGATGGCGGGGGTGGTACAGAATTATATCTGCTATGTCCGCCGCCTGCATTGCTAACCCAAATGTTTCCGGCTGGAGAAGTGGACGGACGTAAATCTACCTGGTTAACAAATTCGTCTAAAAATAATTCCCCTGCCCGTCCATACTTAGGCAAGTACAGAACTTTACAGGTGCAAGGTGATACTACATCTCAGAATATCAACGAATCCAACATTATCATTACCCGTTTGGCCGATATTATGTTGCTAAGGGCAGAGGCTTTGGCAAGCACACAAGTCAATAGACCAGCAGATGCCATAACTTGGTTAAATAAGGTAAGAGCAAGAGCAAAAGCCAGATTGTATACCAGTGGAGGCAATCTTCAAGATACTATTTTGCTGGAGCGTAGAAAAGAACTACTGGGCGAAGGTCAAATATTTTTTGATTACGTTAGAACCAGAAAACTTGCTGCCTATTCGAAAATAACACAAGCAGATTGGTATACGAAAGGTGCATGGTTACTGCCAATCAATCAGACTCTAATCTCTCAAAGTGGGTTCGTAATCACTCAAAATAGCTTCTGGCAATAATGGTTAAATTTTATTTAAGATTAGTATGAAAAATTATATATCAAAAAAGAACATCATCATAGTCTTTGGCTTTGTATGTTTCGCAATTGCTTCCTGCCAAAAGAAAGACTATTTTAATGATGGGGGACTATCGAAGCAATCGGACGCGGAAAAAAACATGAGCACATATGATTTTTTGGCGAGCAGAAAGAATCACATGTTCGATTCATTGGTCAAAATTATCGATCTGACAAATGGTAAAGCGCTTGTTAATCAAGCTAATATTACATTTTATGCCTGTCCGAATTCGGCGGTGATGAGGTTCCAGCGTAGATTTTTCCCTTCAGATAAGCAGGCACCGAGACCGCTAAGTAAAATTGGTGTAGATACTTTGACCCTGTTGTTGAAGAGATTTATTCTGGTCAATGACAAGGTTTCTTTAGAACGAGCTGTTGCCGATAAGGATAAAGCTTATAAGGATTATAATGCAGATAGTTTGGTCATTCATGGTATCAGTGGTATTACCAATGCGGGTAGTTCGGTAAGGACCAATGCAGATTATATGACTTATGAGCATCGAAAAATAAAAGTTAAAGATTCTGTCAATTATACTGCGGGCATGCAAACCCACAATTTAATCACCGCAAATGCCATTTTACATGTTTTTAATGACAAGGCGAGTTTTAGTGGTGGTTTCAAATTGAAATATTTTAGAATAGATGATAATTAATAGAAAATTATTTATGAGAAGAATTTATTTGAGTTCTTGTTTGCTATTTGTGACGGTAATGGCATTACTTACTGGATGTAAGAAACAAGAAAAACTTGGCTTTATAAGCCAGGCAATAGGATATACGACGAAAACTTTAACGGTGACTACCGGACGGGGAATTATCATGTCTGCAGCTTTAGCTGCAGATGAATCTACCAAACCTATTGAAGCTAGTATCCTTTCTATTCATGATGAGAACGGTAAAGTGTTTACAGACTTAATGAATTATAAAGTAGACACCTATTATTGGACAGGTACACCTACGGGGTTAGAAACTTCACTGGACCAAATCAATAAGATCAGGATTCCTGTTAAAAGACCGGCGGTAGATATTAACCCAAGCAATGGTCAGATTATCATTTATGCAGAAGCTATAGATGCTAAGATTTTTCCTCAGGGGAAATATATTTTTGATATAAAAGTAAAAAATAGTGCAGGAGAGCTAGTTATAAAAGATGCGTTAACAATAAATACAACACCTGCAGGGCCTTATTCTTATTCCTTCTCAGGCGTAGATGGTATCAGTGGTATCGATGTTAAAATTGAAAAGGCGGAGGCTTCAACCGGGCCTACTAAGCTGATCGTTAAAACACTGAGAAAAGATGGTACCCCAATAGATCCCAAAACTCTTTTGGGCTACGATTATGGAACTGCCGCAAATCCAAATTTAAAAGATTGGCACAACATGGGGCTTCAAAAAATAAATAAGTATACCGAGTTTCCTGATCGTTTAGAGATTGAAACAGCAGGTGTTCCTATACCCGTTATTGGTGGTTTACCAACAGGAAACGGGATTCCGGTTTGGTCAGAGCGTATAGATATGTACAACAACAGTAGTGCTATTGGAAAGTACTTTAACTATTGGTTCGATTTTGCAATTTATGAGCCTGGAATCTGGAACATTACCATTAAGTTGAATTATTAGCTCTCAAATTAGTATTTTAATGTTTCCTTTGCCCATCGATGCAATATCGGTGGGCATTTTATTTAATATTGCCCTTTAGGATTACCTTTTATAAATAAAAATGAATAAACTACTCTTTTTACTTTTTTTAACTGCCAGCGCATTCATAGCCCAGGCAAGAGAGATCAAAATTTTAAGCCCGGATAAAAAGATAGCGTTAAGGCTGATGACCAGTATGAAAGGTGAAAATGCCTTAAGTTATTCCATCTCTTACCTGGGTAGCCCGATCATTGAAAATTCGCCCTTAGGACTTGAATTTGAAAACGAAAAGCCTTTGTCAGAAAACCTGATGGTGGTCTCTGTTAAAGAAAAAACAGTGAAAGAAAACTGGAAGCCAGTATATGGTGAAAAGAATAATTATCTGAATTATTACAGGGAAGCCACTGTCCAGTTCAAAGAGGATAAAATGCCCTACCGTTTGTTTTCTATGACTTTAAGAGTGTATAATGAGGGGGTAGCTTTTAAATATAATATTCTTACAGATCAGCAAATTACCATAACCAGAGAACTTACAGGATTTAAATTTGCTAAAGACTACGCCTCCTGGATTGCAGGCAATGCGCAGGCAGCATACAGAAAAGGTAGCATTAGTAAAACAAGTAATGGAACGGAGCGCCCCTATGTGATTGAAATGGACCAAAATCGTTTCCTTGCACTTGGTGAGGCGGCACTGATAGACTATGCCCGGATGAAATTTAGCAGATCGTCAAAAGATAGTCTGTTGCTGCTTGCAACGCTTGATGGAAAAGCAATATATAAAAACAATTTTTCTACGCCCTGGCGATATGCGATGATTGCGGAATCAGCTGGAAAACTATTGGAAAACAACAGTTTTATTTTGAATTTAAACGAGACCAACGCGCTAAAGGATGTATCCTGGATTAAGCCGGGCAAAGTGATTCGTGAAGTAACGCTGACAACAACCGGAGGGAAAGCCTGCATTGATTTTGCAGCCCAACATCATTTGCAGTATATAGAATTTGATGCAGGTTGGTACGGGCATGAGTATGATAACGCTTCCAGTGCCTTGGCGGTAAATGTTGACCCTTCAAGATCTCCTGGACCCTTGGATTTGCAGGGTATTATAAATTATGGGAAAAGTAAAAACGTGGGTGTGATACTCTATGTAAATCAACGGGCCTTATCCAAAGAATTGGATACCATACTTCCCTTATTTAAATCATGGGGGATAAAGGGAATGAAATTCGGTTTTGTTGATGTTGGACCACAAAAAAACACGTCCTGGCTCCATGAGGCCATCCGGAAAACGGCTGATCATCAGTTAATGCTCGATATTCATGACGAATACCGTCCAACTGGCTATTCCAGGACTTATCCTAATCTGTTGACACAGGAAGGAATACGTGGAGAAGAAGAAAGTCCGGATAACCATCAGGTGTTAATTACAATGTTTACCAGAATGATAGCCGGTGCAGGCGACTTTACAAACTGTTACTTTGCACCCAGAGTAAATGCGATGGGCTCTCATGCTTCTCAAATGGCCAAAGCGATCTGTATTTATAGCCCGTGGCAGTTTGTATATTGGTATGACCGTCCTTTAGGCTCACCAATACAAAAAGGAGGGGCAGGCTCAGCCGCTTCTGTGATTACGGAAACTCCTGAACTGAGCTTTTATGATGCTCTGCCTACGGTATGGGATGACACCAGGGTGATCGCCGGGAAAATTGGCGAACATGGAACAATTGCACGCAAAAGCGGGGACAACTGGTATGTAGGTACATTGACAGACAAGCCGATCAGTTTTTCATTGCCGCTAGACTTCCTGTCTAAGGGTAAACGATACCAGGCCACGGTTTATGCAGATGATCCTTCTTTGCCAGGCCCAACAAAAATTGCCATAAAACAGATGAGTGTTGATGCCTCAACGGTATTGAATATACAATTGCTGGAAAAGAACGGAGAGGCTATTATCATCAGGCCGGTAAATATTTGAGCGTGATATAAAACAGGTGTTACTTAATCCTGAACTTAAAGATTTTCCAAAGCTTAATGATGTTGTTTTGATTGATTATAATGGCCTTATGGGGCAATTGCAAAAATAACATCTGTTATAATCAAATTAAGCGTTGTTTAAATCCGATTACAATAGAATATTTGTTGTACGCCAATCTCTATCAAAAATTTGGAGCAGCATTTGTTTAAATTTAAACAAATGCTGCAGCTTGGCATAAACGGAAAAACGATAAATATTAACACATGATGTCTTTAAGAAATTTTTTTGCAGTGCTATCCTGTCTTGTCTGTAGTATGGCTTCTTCAGCCCAGCAACCTCAAGAGGTATTGCATAAAATTTCAGCAAATTTAAATGGTTCATTAAACTTTTCTGTAAAGCAGTTTAATGGAACAGACCTGGTTTCCCAACAGTTTTTCAATAAAGAGGCTTTGTTAAAAACCAATACCGGAACCTGGGCTCTGCAAGTTAAAAATACACCTGTTTCCGGACATCCGGAAGCCTTGGATGTTACGGCTTCCTTCCGCATAATAGAAGGTATGGCGTTGTCTTCTGCTGTTGAAGCTTCTTTTGATTTTGGCAAATGGAGCCGTGACAATTATGTGTTGGTACCAGCCTCCATATACAATGGAAATCGATACAGATCAATAGGAGATGGATATAGTCCTGATTACCCAAAGGATATGTATTACAATCCATCTGTTCCTCTTACCATATCCAACAACCCTCGTTTGTGCATAGAAACAGGAAAAGCTTCTCTTATTGAGTTGCAAACTGGTAATGCAGCCACGCCTGCCATGTGCTTTTTCTCTGAAAAGGAAAAGAAGGGATTTATTGTGTTAACCGGGCAGTTGACCAGATTGGGGAATAATGGTATGACCATCTCGGAGAATGCGGCACAGGACAGTTGTACTTTTAGTATTTCTGCGCCTGCAGTTCGTAAACTGGCGCCGGGTTTTGGAGATTTTCATCCAAGCGGTGATATTGCTCCGGATTGGAAAACAGGGAGCGAAGTTGCCCTTAATTTCAGGGTTTACGTTTTTGATGCCCAGAATATTCCGGAGTTACTGACTAAGTTTATGCAGATACGTAAAGAATTATCTGGCCCTAATCATCCCCGTAATATATTACCAATGAGCAAAGCGTTTGAGGTGGTTTCTACCATCACCAGAAACCGTTTTGTTACGGTTCCGGCAGGATCTTATTATCTGCCTGAAAACAACAACGACTTTCAGCTCGGTTGGGTAAGTGGTATGATGAATACTTACCCTATGCTTGCACTGAATGAGGAGAAGGAACGCAATAAAGTGGCTGCCGAATTGGATTTTATCGTAAACAAACTTCAGGGAAAAAGCGGATACTTCTATGGTGGTATAACAGCCAAGGGAGTGCTCAGACCAGAAAAAATGAGCCCTGATTTTAAACCTTTACAGGCCATGGTGAGAAAGAATTCGGATGCTCTGCTCTGGATGATGAAACACCTGATGTTGTTAAAAGCCCAGGGACATGAGAACAGCATTAAAAAGGAATGGGAAGCGTCGGCTAAAAAGTTGGCAGAAGCTTTTGTACGGACCTGGAAGGCGCATGGGGAATTTGGTCAGTATATTGCGCCAGAAACAGGAGAAATTGCAGTGTATAACTCTACGGCAGGTGCCATTGCGCCTGCAGGTTTGGCTCTGGCTTCTGATTATTTTCATAACAAGGGCTGGCTGAAAGTTGCAGGTGATGCAGCGAAATTCTACTACCACCGTGACGTGGAGAAGCAAGGCCTTACCGGTGGAGACTGCGGGGATATTTCTCAGGATGCCAATTCTGAATCCGCATTTGGCTTTCTCGAGTCATTGATGGCTTTGTATCATTATACAGGTGAAAAGCAATGGTTGAAAATGGCCGAGGTTCAGGCTGCACTGTGCTCTACCTGGACCATTTCCTACGATCCCATTTTCCCTGAAAACAGTGCTATTGGAAAGCTCGGCAGCCATATGGCTGGAGCGGTATGGGCAAGTATACAAAATAAACATGCAGCGCCAGGTATCTGTACGGCCTCAGGCGATTATCTTTTTAAATTATTCCGGGCAACTGGAAATGTACAATACGCAGATTTGATCAAGGATATCCAGCATGCACAAGCAGAGGCGGTGAATATGCCGCCGAACCACATCACCACGAATAACCTGGTTGGATCTTCTATGGAGCGTATACAGCCCAGTGACGCGGAAGGAAAAGGCAGTATTGGCAACTTTATAAACACACGGAATTCCTGGACAGAAACCAATGGAATACTAATGGCTATGGAACTTCCTGGCATTTATTTGAATACAGACAGTAAAAAAATATGTGTTTTTGACCATGTTGAAGCTAAAACCATAAGGAATACCTCGTCGGGGATCACTGTCCAAATCACCAATCCGACTTCCTATGACGCGAGTATTTCAGTACTGGCAGAAACAGCAAAACAAGCTGCGGGTCCTTTAAGCTATACTGCATTTGTAAAGTGGCCTAAGGTTAAAGTGAAAATGGGAGAAACTGTTAAAGTGAATATTAGCAACACGGGTGTAATCACTTTGTTGTAAATTGTATATATAAAATCAACAGAAGACATGGCATTCTCAATAGAACAGGATCTGGTGCTCGGTACTGCCGGACTGGGTGGCGTTTGGGGTAAAATTGATCCAAAGGCATCTGTAGCAACCATTTTGGAAGCATTGGAAAAAGGTATTTCTGCAATAGATACTGCCCCCTCTTACGGAGATGCGGAAGAAATTGTTGGAAAGGCTTTGCGTCAGTGGACGGGTACCAGGCCAAGACTGAGTACAAAAGTTGGACGTTTAAAGAGCCATCAGGCAGATGAAGCTTATTATGACTACAGCTCAGATAGAATGAAATCAAGTGTAGACAACAGCCTCAAAACACTTGGAGCGTCTGCAGTTGACATTCTCTTTCTGCATGACCCTGCAGCTATAAGGCCAGAGGAGCTGGAAAAGGTATTTCAGCAAATGCAAGAGTTTAAGAGACAGGGATACACCGAAAGATTAGGTTTAGGGGGAAATCCGCCGAAATGGATGGAACCTTACTTATTGGATAGTCCGTTTGATGTATTTATGGAACACAACAGGCTTAATGCCTGTTGTATAGATGCACTGGATACAACCCTTCCATTGTATCTGCAGCAGGGAAAGGAATATTATGCAGCCAGCCCTCTTAATATGGGGCTGCTGGGCTGCAATTTCTCTGCTTTTACAAGAAATCCTCCGCAATGGCTGGATTTAAAACAGGTAGAACGTGCTAAAAAAGTGAGCTTCATTGCAGAGCAGCATAAGTTGCCCTTGCCGATACTTGCGCACCGGTTTTTAATGACGGTTCCTTATCCGATAAAAACCGTTATTGGTGCGGCCAACCAGGAACAACTGGCCAGTGCACTTCTGGCCTTCCGGACAGGAAGTTTACCCATTGAAATATACCATGAAATCCTTCGGGCAGTTAATTAATATGAATCAGATAGATAACGAAATTTTTAATATAAAGAAAATCCGCATTCGGGTTTTAGAACAAGTAGCTGCCGTAACACCTTTTCAGGATGCAACCATGGGCCCTTTCCCTAGTTTTGGGATTTCGATCATTACCATAGAGGATGAAGATGGAAACATTGGAGAGGCGCCTGTTTACAATACCTATATCAATATTCTGGAATCCTGTTTGTTCCCGATCTTATTTCATAGCCATGCTGTAACTTATAAAGATTTTTACCCAAAGCTGTACTGGTCTATAAGAAATGAAGGATTTAAAGGGGCGGCCTCGGCTTTATTGGGCCAGGTTGATATGGCCTTATATGATCTGGCCGCAAGAAGAAAGAACACTCCCCTGTACCGTTATATTGGTGCTGAGCGGAATGAAGTGAAAATGTATGGCAGCGGAGGCGGAACCAATTATAGCCTGGCTGAATTGGAACGGGAGGTACAGATGTTCCTGGATGCTGGAACGAAATGCTATAAAATGAAAGTTGGAAAGGATTTTGGGAAAAAGATAGAGGAGGATGTGTCGCGGGTAAAATTTGTACAGCAGCTCATAGGCAAGAAAATGACATTAGCGATAGATGCCAATCAGATCTGGTCTTGCAACGATACTCTTAAATTTTTAGATGCGGTTGGTGAAGAAGGGTTATGCTGGTTAGAAGAACCTGTGCATTCTGCGGCTTATGAAGAAATAGAAAAACTTTGTGCAAGAATAAGTGTGAACGTAGCTTATGGAGAATCTGAGCGTACATCCAAAATTTTCCCTACTTTAGTCAATTGTGGGGTGCGTCATTTACAGCCTGTTCCAACACAGATAGGCGGGGTTAAAGAATGGATGGAAGTAAGGGACCTCAGTCAAAGTCAAAAAATACAATTTTCCTCCGGGGGATATTCTTTATATTCGACAGGGTTAATGACTTCTGCGGATGAAGAGGGGATGGTAGAGTATTTATACTCGATTATGTATGGCCTGGAAGATTATTTTCTGGAATATCCTACCTGGAAAGATGGAAAATTTCTTTTACCTGAATTGGAAGGGTTTCCGGTAAGAATAAATTGGGATTATTGTTATAAAGCAAACAAAGTTATAGGAGAAAAAGTGTGGGAAAGGCAAAACGTTCAGAAGTACAACCCTAAAGTATCCATGTAGTTAAAACCATAATTAAACCAAATATATACCGTGAATTTATCTTTTAATCAAGTCGACTACTTCGTACTGGGCTGCTATATCCTGGCGCTATTCTTTATTGGGTTTTATCTCAACCGGAAAGGGAAAGGACAGGAAGATATTTTCCTGGGCGGCAGAACCTTAAAATGGTGGCAAATTGGCTTTTCTATGTTCAGTGCCAATGCCGGCCCGATGATGCTGATTGGTTTTGCAGGAATTGGCTTTTCGCATGGCATTGTTGGCAGCAATTTTGAATTGCTGGCCTGGATATTTTTGATGTTGCTGTCAATGGTTTTTTTACCATACTACTTAAAAGCCAAAATCAGTACCATTCCGCAGTTTTTGCTGATCCGTTTTGGTAAACGTTCTTACAATTTCTTAGTCATATACAGTTTGATCTCCATATTGGTGGTCTGGCTGGGCAGTGCTTTGTATGCGGGGGGATTGTTGATCTCTGGGATATTTGGCTGTTCTCTATTTGCAGCAATCATTGTAATTGCTTGTATTGCCACTAGTTTTACAGCGGTTGGCGGATTGAAGGCCGTCGTTCGTACAGGTGTTTTTCAGTCGGTTATTATTATAGCATCGTCTATCGTGCTTACTTTTATAGGCTTTCAAAAAATTGGAAGTATAGGTTCTTTGATGAATCAAACACCAGCTTCTTATTGGAAGCTTTTCCTTCCGGCATCACACCCGGAATACAGCTGGATCTCTATTGTTTTGGGATACCCGGTAGTGGCTATCTATTATTGGTGTGCAGATCAGACGATTGTGCAAAAGGTGTTGGCTGCCAAAGATTTAAAGGAAGGACAATATGGGGCGATCTTTATTGCAGCCCTTAAGATCATCATGCCCTTAATATTCATTGTTCCAGGTATTATGTGCTATGTCTTATTTAAAGATACGGCGCAACCAGACAATGCCTATATCACTATGATTAAAAGATTAATGCCCCATGGTTTACTGGGGTTGAGCATTGCCGCATTGATTGCCGCATTAATAGATACCGTTTCATCCAGTTTAAATGCTTTTTGTACGGTATTTACGTTAGATGTCGTGACACAGGTTAAAGACCTTGATCAAAAGCAGCAGGTCAAAATGGGGAGATGGATTACACTAATTTCGGCAGCATGTGGGGTGGGGATTGCAATGCTTTTCTCTTATTCCGGGAAAGATTTTTTTGAATTGAGCCAGGGCCTGGTCTCTATACTTGCTCCACCTTTGTCTGTTGTTTTTTTAGCGGGAGTGATGTGGAAACGCGTAAACAGTACTGCAGCAGAAATTGTACTTTATGGTGGTGGATTGCTTTGCCTGATACTGGGTGCATGTCACGTGTTGAATTATCCATATAAGGGCTATTGGCCACATTTTCTAATGCTTTCCTTTTACATCTTCGTGGCCTTAAGTGTCGTTATTATCGTTACCTCACTGCTTACAAAGCCTAAAGAAAACATGGCTTTACCTTCATTGCTGGAATCAAAAAATGAGGTAGTAGCGAGTTCCAGAACAACTTGGCTGGTGTGGCTCGGTCTGGCTTCTGTTATGGTTTTAATTTATATACTTTTTAACTGATTCTGATATGAAAAGAATAGTCCTGAATTTACTAATGATTCTGTTTACTTGCACTTTAATAATGTGTAAACAAGAGCCCGGGGCTCCTAAAGAAAATGATTTCGTTGAAAAAATATTTGTGGTGAATACGGTAGATCATCAAAAGAAACTGGATGAATATCTGACTTATCACAAACAAGTGTGGCCCGAAGTAGAGGCTGGTTTTAAAAAGGCAGGCTATAAAAGCATTGCCTTGTACCATTTCAATGACCTTATTGTAATGACCATAACTGTACCCAGAAATGCCGATTTAAATGAAATGGGTAAAATAGCAGAATCTTACAGTCCGAGATGCGCAGAATGGAACAAATTAATGAATACCTACCAGAAAGGTGTTCAGGGTACCAAGGCCGGGGAGAAATGGGTAGAGGCCATTCCTTTTTATAAATTTAATAAATAGATCTGCTAAGCAGAAGTTTTATACTGCTTAATAAAATCTCTTGGAGAAAGACCCTTTACATCTTTAAAGTGTTTGTTGAAATTGGAAATGTTATTATACCCGCTTTTGTAACAAGTCTCTGTAACATTGTAATTTCCTTCCATCAATAATTTTGCAGCATGCCCAACCCTGATCTCCTTGATAAATTCTACCAGAGTTCTATTGGTTTTTAATTTAAAGAAGCGGCAGAAGGCGGCGGTAGACATAGGTATTATTGCAGCCACATCCTGGAGGGTAATATCTTCTTTAAAATTCTTGAATATATAGTCGAAAACCCGGTTAATTTTATTGGCTTCGGTTGAATTCTCAATGATGTTGAAAGAAGGGGAGGACAGCGTACGGTAGCTATCAGTGGACTTTGCCAAAATATCCAGGAGCTGGAGCATAAGGGAAGCTCGTGAAAGTCCGGTTTCAAAAAGCATTTGGTTCAGGATATGTTTAGCCCTTGCTATGGTGAGGTCTGAAAATCGAATCCCCTTTGCTGCATCTACGAAAAGATGATTTAGGTGTTGCGCTTCAGGTTTTTCCAATAATTCCTTTCCAAGGAAATCCGGAAAAAAATGGATAATAATTGCTTGTGGATTTACCCGTTCATCTATAGCATTGTAATATTGCCAGCAATGTGGTAAATAACTCCCTAGTAAGACCAGTTCGGTTCCTTCAAAATCTTCAATATGGTCTCCGACAAAACGTTTCCCGCAACAATTTTCTATTAAAGCAATTTCAAAATTGATATGAGACTTTAAGGAGGTGTACTTTTTGATTTCCAGAATTTCTGATCGTATAGTAAAGGACTGCTCAGGGGGGAAAGTGAAGTTCTCGTAGATATGTTGCATTTACTTAAAAATCTAAATTAAAGAGGATGTATTGATAAGTAATTATTCGGTTAGAATTAGCACTAAAGTTAAACAAACATATGAAGTTTCTATATAAATAAATTATTTATTTGCAGCTGTTTGTGCAAAAAAAGCATTGCAAACGGTCAAATTAACAGTGGTCGGGCCAGAATATTCTTCCCAAATTTATTTCATTGATGCTGAGCACATAGAGCCTCAATTAATCAAATAACCAAACCTATAAAAATTATGAAACGACTACTAAAAATGCAACTACATTTGCTTGGTATGATATGGCTGTTGATGCAGCCCTGTCATGCCATGGCGCAAGAAAGACTCTCTGGAACTGTTATTGATAGCAAGGATAAGAAGCCGCTGCCGGGTGTCACAGTCGCTGTAAAGGGTGGTCCCGGAAAGGGAATAACTAATGCCGACGGAAAATTTGAAATCTCTACTAAGCAGGGCAATTTTCTGGTGATCTCTATGATCGGTTACACCAGTCAAACAGTAAAGGCCGAAGCACGGATGACAATTGAGCTTGTGTCTGTCGCTACGGATCTTGAAAATGTAGTAGTGGTGGGTTATACCAAGCAAAAGAAAGAGCTTTTGAGCGGATCCGTAGCAAGTGTTAAATTTAAAGAAACAGATGCTGAAATCCCAACCACATCAGTTGGAAACTTATTGGCAGGTAGAATGCCAGGTTTATATGTTTCTACCCCCAGTGGTAAACCTGGAGCGCAGCCCAATATCCAGATAAGAACACCAAGTTCATGGAACCCTGCACCCACTTTGTATGTAATAGATGGAAAAGTTACCATTGACGCTTCAGAATTCAACAATTTAAGCCCTAATGATATAGAAGAAATATCTATTTTAAAAGATGCGGCCACTACAGCTGCTTATGGTGCTCGTGCCGGCGCGGGTGTGGTATTGGTTACCACTAAACGAGGTAAAGCAGGTAAAGCATTGGTTAACTATTCAGTGAACACAGGGCGAGATGTCCGCGGAAAAAATATGGACCTAACGAGTATTATGGAGTGGGGAGAAATTCAAAACAGAATTTGGGGTGAGGCTGGTGGACCGGCAAACACTCCCTGGACCGCTGCTGCAAAAGCATACTTCAAAGATACTGATTTTGGCGGGGGCAAGGGTTTTGGTTTTGATCACTTAAAAGATGTTTACGTAACCCCCTCTATTACCACACATAATTTAAGTGCATCGGGAGGCACAGATAAACTTCAATATTTTATTGGAACTTCCTACGTAAATCAGGAAACTTTTATTAAGAATACGAATGAAAAAAAGTACAATGTCAGGGCAAATGTAACAGCTAATCTGACCAAGGATGTAACTGTTTTTGCAGGCCTTAGCTTAAATGATAATAAATTTAATTCGCCTCAGGGCGATTGGTCAAGCGATACATACGGTAAACTCCTGTTATGGCAACCTTATATGCCTTCGTTTACCGGCAGTGGTTTACCGGTAGATTATTTCTGGATTTCCAATAAATCAGCTGAAGCAAATGGATTATCAGGCTATAACAAATCAGAAGGTCTTCAATCTGTTATTAACCTAAATGCAACTTATAAAGCGCCCTTTTTGGAGGGGTTAAGTGCTAAAGTCGGTTATATCAAAAGTTTTACCAATACCAATCAAAAGATATATACAATTCCTTTTACTTATTACCAGCTGAAGCAGATTGATCCTGTTATCTGGGACTTGAATACTATTGTAGGATCGCGTCTAAGTGCACATACGCCTAGTCTGGAAAAACAGTCGGCATGGAATCAGGAGGGGCAATTGAACCTTCAGTTAAATTTTGAAAGGAATTTCGGAAAACATCATGTAAATGCAGCATTGGTGTACGAGCGTCAGGAAAGGAGTTACGACGGTATTGATGCCGCCATTAATGGTTTCCCTATATATAAGACCGATCAATGGTGGGCTTCTACCGGAGGGGCGGGTGTTGTAAATGGCTCACCGACAAAGAGCATTAGTAATACTTATGGGTTCCTGCCTACAACAGGTCGTAAATCGTATATTGGACAATTTGCCTACGATTACGCTGGTAAGTATGTGGCTACTTTTGCTGGTCGTTACGATGGTTCGGCAAATTTCCCGGTAGATAAACGCTGGGGTTTCTTCCCTTCGGTTTCTACAGCATGGGTCATTTCTAAAGAAAATTTCTTCAGCAATGTAAAAGGGATTGAATCCTTAAAATTAAGAGCTTCAGTTGGACTAACGGGTAATGACTTTGTGCCTATAGATCCAAATGGTGCAAGAGATGATGCAAATGCTAAGCGCTGGCAATATGAAGATAATTACATTGCAGGGAACAATGCATTTTTTGGCGAGTCGCCTTCACTTAATCCGGGTATACAGTATAATGTATTTCCGAACCTGAACATTACCTGGGAAAAATACCTGAACAAAAATATTGGTATCGATATCAGCTTCTTAAAACACTTTAGTGCTACTGCAGAGTATTGGTATACCCTGACCTATGATATTTTGAGTACAAGGATCCAAACTACACCTCCAACTTTTAGTCGCCCTCTGCCATCAGTAAATTATGGCAAAATGAAAGCAAATGGTGTGGATCTCAGTTTGAACTACAATAATAAAGTTGGAGAACTGAGCTATAACATAGGTATAAATGCCACTTATGGAAATGCCTGGTATGTCACAAGAGATCAGAACATTACTTACGATTATCAAAATAAGATAGGAGATGGTCGTTCTTCCAATATGATTACGGGTTATACAGTTGATCATATGCTTAGATCACAGGCTGATGTTGATGCTCTGCTGGCGGCTCACCCGGGATATAATTTCAATGGTATTGCTCCCAAACCCGGGCAGTTTGCTTATAAAGACTTTAATGGAGACAACACCATCAATAATTACGACATAACAGTACTGAATAAAAGCAATAACGCAAAGGTATTGGGTTTAAACCTAAATGCAGAGTGGAAAGGCTTAAGTGTTACTGCTAATTTCAATGGTGCCTTTGGCTACAAAAAATCTTTCCAGAATTTGGCAGGGGGTGTAGAATGGAACAGGATGTGGCGTCCATGGGCCGATCAATCATGGAGCCCGGAAAACCCTAATGCCTGGTTGCCGTATCGCTATAGTGTAAATGATGATGTTGCATCGGTTAATACTAGTGGAAGTAATTTTTGGCTGGCAGATGCAAGTTTTCTACGGCTAAAGTTTTTGAATGTAGCCTATAATGTTCCAAAAAAATTCTACAAAAAATACCTAAGTAACGTTCGTTTTTATGTGTCTGGATCTAATCTTTTTGTGATCAGTAAATTCAATAAAAAATTCTATGATCCTGAAACGGATAACGGTACGTCTTTCCCTATCGTTAAATCATTCAATGCTGGAGCTAGCATAACGTTTTAAATTTTAACCTTAAAAGGAAATCAAAATGAAATATTTAAATAAAAATATATTTATCCTATTTGCCCTGATTATGTTCGGCTCATCTTGTAAAAAGGGACTGGATTATCAAAACACTGCTGCCATAAATCCCAACAATGTATGGGGCGATTCTATCTTAATTAAGGCTTATCTAAACGATGTATATGGTGGGCTGATGCCTGGCTGGCCACTTGGCAGTGGGGCCGGTGCTGACGAGGGTATTAATGCATCTGGAGGGAACTTAAGTAACTTCCAGCGTGGTGTAGTCGATGTGACTGTAAATTTCACTAATTTGAATTATACCTATATAGATAAAACCAATTATTTTATGGACCAATTGGCAAATGTACCCGTATCGGTACTAAGTACAGGTACAAAAAACAGGTTGATAGGCGAAGCTAAATTTTGGCGTGCCTGGACTTACTGGGGGATGGTCAGTTCAGTTGGTGGCGTACCATTGATTTTGCACACACAAAATGGCAACGATGTAAATTCGTTGAAAGTAGCACGCAGTAAAACATCTGAATGTGTTGCACAAATTATAAAAGATCTGGATGAAGCTGCTTCTGCTTTGCCGGCGAACTACAGCGGAAATGATTATGGCAGGATTAACCGTGTTGCCGCGCTTGGTTTTAAAGCAAGGATACTTTTATGGTATGCAAGCCCATTATTTAACCCAACAAACGACCAAAATAGATGGATAAATGCCTACAACGCTGCTAAAGCTGCAGTACAGGCTGCAGATGCTGCAGGCTTTGGTCTGTTTGCAAACTACAAGTTAATCTGGTATTCGCGGAACAAAGAACAAATTATGACCAGGCAGTACTACTACCCGGATAGCTATATGAACTTTGCTCCCATAAGACCGCTTGCTTTTACTAATGGATCAACAAATAACGATCAACCAATATTGCCGTTATTGATTGCTTATCCAAAACGTGATGGCAGCCCTATGCAGTTCGATAAAAACCAATTGTCTAATGCGGCTTATAATCAACAATTTTTGACAGATTTTTACACCAACCGTGACGATCGTTTTTATGCAACTATTTGGTGCGGTGGTACCGTATACCCGACACCGGATGTAAATACGATAGGCATGACAGCCCCAAGATCTCGTTCTTACTGGTTGGCATGGACATGGAAAGATGCGGCAACACCAAGTACTGTGGTTCCGGCAAGAGATAATTCTTTATTCTCAGGTATTTCTCCGATTATCCAAAATGGTGATGAGAACGGTGTAACAGGATTTTTTCAACGTAAAGGTTTAGATACCCTTTTAGACAGAAATGCCTTAGTGGGCGTTGCTGCTAATTCTAAAAGCTGGTTTTCGCCAATGCGTTATGCTGAACTGCTTCTAAATCTTGCCGAATGTGCAAATGAAACAGGTCACAGTAATGAGGCATTAAACGCTTTATATGCCATTCGCCAACGAGCAGGTATCACTGCTGGTGCTGGTGCGAACTATGGTATTACAGCAACTGGTCAGTCAGATATCCGTACTGCGATTATGAATGAGCGTCAGGTAGAGCTTGCTTTTGAAGGATTTAGGCTTAATGATTTAAGAAGATGGAAACGCTACGATATCCTAAATACCCAAAATACCAGAAGAGGTTTATTCTTGATGTTAAATAAAGGCCAGGCATTGCCAGGCAACACAGACAACATTATGACTGCTTCTGTAAGGTCCAAATTTTCTGCAGTTATTGTAGAGAACCTGGATAAAACAGCCTCGGCCAATCAGAATTATAACCTGACTCTTAATCATTGGTTTAACTCTTTGAATCCTTCGCAGATTTCTCAGGAGCCTGCTCAATTGCCGCAAAACAATGAATGGGGCGGAACATTCGATCCGTTGCAATAAAACACTTTTCAAATATAAATGAACATAATAGGCTGGGTAACTTTGGTTACTTAGCTTATTGTTGTTTATGGAGGAAATAAAACATCGGTTTTGGTCAATTTAGTTGAAGTTTAAAAGGTGCTGTTGCATTAGCTTTACTTTGCTGAAAATTACCCAATGCAATAACAATATAAAATATGAAAAGGATTACCATACAACTCGTATGCTTGTTATTACCTGTACTTCTTAAAGCACAGGATTTTAAAACCTACCCCATGTGGAATATCACACTTCCGGTAGAAATAAGAGTAAAAGATCTTGTCGGCCGGTTAACACTCGAAGAGAAAGTTGCGCAGATGTTGAATACCGCTCCGGCCGTTCCGCGTTTGGGTATTCCAGCCTACGAATGGTGGAATGAAGTACTTCATGGCGTTGCCCGTACCCCTTATAAAACCACTGTATTTCCGCAGGCTATAGGGATGGCGGCCACATGGGATACCAATGCCTTAAAGCTCATGGCGCAATATAGCGCGATGGAAGGCCGGGGAATCAACAACAAGGCCATTCGGGAAGGTAAAACCGGAGACCGCTACCTGGGCCTGACCTATTGGACCCCGAACATCAATATATTCCGTGATCCAAGGTGGGGCAGAGGACAGGAAACCTATGGAGAAGATCCTTTTCTAACCGCTAAAATGGGTTCTGCATTTGTTAAAGGCTTACAGGGAGACGATCCAAACTATCTGCTGGCAGCGGCTTGCGCCAAGCATTATGCGGTGCATAGTGGCCCTGAAGCAAGCAGACATTCAGACAATATTAAGCCAAGTCTATATGATTTGTGGGATACTTACTTACCTGCTTTTAAGGAACTGGTGGTGAATGCTAAGGTGGCCGGTGTGATGTGTGCTTACAATGCAATAAATGAGCAGCCATGCTGTGCTAATGACCTGTTGATGAACGATATTTTACGCCGGCAGTGGAAATTTACCGGATATGTAACCAGTGACTGCGGGGCCATTGACGATTTTGTGAATAACCATAAAACACACAAAAATGCAGCAGCTGCAGCTGCAGATGCGGTGTTCCACGGTACCGATGTAGAATGTGGAGACCATGCCTACAGATCGTTGGTAGGGGCGGTAAAGTCTGGTATTATAGCAGAGAAAGATATTGATGTTTCTCTATCCCGTTTGTTTACCATCAGGTATCGCCTGGGTATGTTCGATCCTGCAGAAAAGGTGAAATACAGACAGATCCCTGAGAATATCCTGGAAACACCGGCACACAAAGAACAGGCACTTAAGATGGCCAGAGAATCTATTGTTTTGCTTAAAAATAGCGAAGGTATCTTACCGCTTTTAAAATCAGCAAAACATGTTGCAGTAATAGGACCTAATGCGGATAATAAAACAGCACAATTGGGAAATTATAACGGTTTTCCAACAAAAAATATTTCTGTTCTGGAAGGTATTAAAGAGAAACTGGGCCCAGGAGTTTCTGTTTTTTATGATAAGGGCGTTGGTTTTACTACCGATATTTTGAAGATAAATGGAAATGATGTAAAAACCGACATGGCTTCGGTGGCCAGTCGTGCCGCCGCTTCTGATGTCATTGTTTTTGTTGGGGGTATTTCTCCTGAACTGGAAGGAGAAGAGATGTCTGTGAATGCAAAAGGTTTTAAAGGAGGAGATCGTACCTCAATTTTACTTCCTGCGGTACAAACCGAAATGTTGAAAGCCTTACAGGCTACAGGAAAACCGGTGATCCTGGTCTTGTTTACAGGAAGTGCACTTGCCATGCCTTGGGAAACGGGACATATACCGGCCATTATCAATGCCTGGTATGGAGGTCAAAGTACCGGGACAGCGGTGGCAGATGTTTTGTTTGGTGATTACAATCCTGCAGGCCGCCTTCCGGTAACTTTTTATAAAAGCGATGCCGACCTTCCGGATGTGAAAGATTACAGCATGAAAGGCCGCACTTATCGTTATTTTAAAGGAGAAGTAGAATATCCTTTTGGTTATGGTTTGAGCTACACTACCTTTAAGTATTCTGCTCTAAAGGCACCTGCGCAACTTAAAAAGGGGAAAACCCTTATTGTAGAAGCATTAGTGACCAATACCGGAAAACTTAAAGGAGAGGAAGTGGTACAATTGTATGTTTCCCATCCAAAAGCTACGGGGATAGCTCCTGTCAGGGCTTTAGCCGGCTTTCAAAGAATCCCCCTTGAAAAGGGAGAATCTAAGAAGGTTCGCTTTGAACTGAGTGCAGATCAGTTGATGCTGGTCGATGAAAATGGAAAGCGGTACCAGCCAGACGACAAATTGTTGCTGAGTATTGGAGGTGGGCAGCCAGATGTGAAACAGCCAACAGGCTCCAATGTTTTGCAACACATAGTTACAATAGAGAAATAACATGTTCGTATTGAACTACATTGGCTTTATCAGGATAAGTTCATTCTTTCCTGTTGTAAAGGAGATTCGTTCTCCATCTATAGTTTCAGAAGATTTTCCATTCCTTATTAAATGTATTTTTTGACCTGGCCATGGGTTGATGAGGGTACAAGGTTTAGCTTGTTCACTCCGTACCTTAACTTCAGAAACGATTCCATGTCTTAACTCTGCAGACACTAAAAATGCGCCCCATGCCCTGATATCTCTAAAACTGGCACTCTGATCTCCCGGAAAGCCACTGAATAATCTAATGACATTGCCTGCACTCATGCAAAGCATTTCATCGAGCGCATTGGCCACGGTGCAGCTGTTCTCAATACCGTGCGGGTTGTTCAACTGAAAGCCGTTGGGATAAGTGTGCAGCGCATATTTATGCAACTCACTAAGTACAAGGGGTGGATTGTATCCGACCCGAATGGCAGCGGTAAAAAAACTGTTGCTGGTGTTCATATCCTGCCAGCGTTTCATTTCATCAATAGTGTTGCGAGCTACTGTAAGCAATTCTCCTTTACTATCCAGTGTAATTGCATTAGCAGGGTAAATATGTTGAATACCCAGGCCATTATCGCCCCACCAGTCAACCCCTTTTTCCGTGTACCGAAAAACCTTCTTTCCATTTCTTGTCTGAACAGGAAAGTCGCTGAGCTTGCTTAAAATATCTTTCCATTTTCCTTGCCTGCTCTCGTCTACTTTTAATGTGGTGCTTAAATCAATGATCAGGTCGAAAGCATTCCGGATAAGTCCAAGTGATAAGATGGGATTCACATCCTTTCCGGAACCCTCCTGGATGGCATCTCGATAGATTACATACCTCCCGTCTTCAAACTTTAAATAATCTTCCCAGAAACTGGCAATGTCCAATGCATAAGGGTAGATTTTTTTCCCATAGGCTGCATCGTAAGTACAACGCCAATACTGGGCCATATTGATCAGTCCATAAGCGGCATTGGAACGTTGTCCGTAGAACAATCCGCCCAGTTGCACGCTTTCCTGCTTTGTATACCCATCCAGTGGAAAATTTCTAGTCACTTCAATCCCCATTGGGCCAATCCCTACCGGATATAAAATGCCTCGTGTATGGTTTACGTTTTTTGCATACCATTCTCCTCTTGGCATAAAATCAAGGAGCGGAGCATCATGTGGTGCACCCTGTTGTAAGCGATTGGCTGCGTATAGTCCATAAAATGGTGCCTGAAAATTGTAGTTTAAATGATAATCTCCATTCCATGCCGGATGATCAGTCGTGTTCCACCCAAATATTCCGGGAGGGAATTTTATATCGCGACTGCAAGCTGCCATCGTATAGAGACCCTGGTAGTAGGCTTTCATCAAAACCGTATCTTCAACCTTTATGGACGATTTGTTCCAATAATTTTCCCACCATTTATTATGCTTCAGCGTTTGTATTTCAATGGTATTATTGTTGATGTTTTTTATCCGGGCCAATACATGTTTTAAGGGTTCTGCCTGCTTGAATTTACTTTCAATTGCAAGTGCCAGAACCAATTTTTTGCCAGGCTGTAATTCAATGGTATTGCCAGTATAATTGATGGGTTTTAAAGCGACAGCCACTTCAGCGGGAATATCAACGCTGTCTTTAAAAGCACGGCTAAGCCAATAAATATCACCAGTCATACCGGTGCTTAATTTGGCCTGTTTATTTTCCGGAGCGTTTAAATGAACAAATACTTTTGCCGCTTTATCTGTTGTATTCAGTTCAATAAAAACCAGGTTGTCGGTTGCAGACACCCATGATTTTATCGCGATCTTTTGATTGTTTTTGTTCAATAAACAAGTCGTAACCCCGTTACTGAGCTGCTGTTCTGCGGTAAAACCGGCATCGTCGAAACCGTCAATTGTGATCTGTAAAAAACCAACTACCCTTGGGCCAGACAGGCCATCTGCTTGTGACCGTAACCGCCAAAAATCATTTTTGGACAAGTAGTATTGTAAACAGTCTCCTTTGTAGCCCAGGCTCATAGTCACATCGCCATTGCCCATTAAAGGGGCATCTGTAGAAACATTACTGGGGATATGGATTGGTGGCTTTGTCCACCTATTTTTATAGGATCCAGGTTGCGCAAGGACAGATAAAGCCACTGCTTGAAACAGCAGCGCTATGAAATACTTCTTCATCTCTTATTTATAACATTTTAACTCAATATCCAATAGGACTTTAACCCATTTCAAATGTAATCTTTCTGGCTTGCAGAAGTTCCTGATGCTGGAAAAATAAACCGTTATGTTTTTTACCGTCCAGGAGCACACGCTTTACTTTTTGTTTGGACGGAGAATAGTTTTTTCGCTCTATAGACAATTGATGAGGCAGGCCGGAAGGAGATCTTACCGTGATCTGTATGCGGTCAAAAAGCGGCACACCTACGGCATATTCTGAACTTCCTGGGCAGACAGGATAAAAGCCTATACTCGTGAAAACAAGCCAGGCCGACATTTGTCCGCAATCATCATTTCCCGAGAGCCCGTCTGGTGAGTTTTTGTAATTGATTGGTGTGTACTGATAAATCCTCTGTTGAGTTTTTTCTGGTTTTCCGATATAATTATATAAATATATATAATGATGGCCAGGTTCGTTATCATGTTTATAATGAGCAGAATCAAAATTCTCATCAAGTCGTTTCTCGAAGTTTTCTGGTCCGCCCATCAGTTTTATTAATCCTGGGATATCATGCATGGCCCCAAATAAATAGGTCCATTTAGACCCTTCTGTCATTCCATCATTGGAGTTTTTTTCGGAAACAAAGGAGCCGTTTTCATATCGGCTGATAAAGAAACCAG